>Ga0209270_1000729_pt1 | contig 60901 bp, 49 predicted proteins | sample MTBAKSrepl1MetaG_FD_187456 | JGI IMG/M metagenome (GOLD analysis project Ga0209270, IMG submission 187456) | Enrichment culture microbial communities from Arthur Kill intertidal strait, New Jersey, USA, that are MTBE-degrading - MTBE-AKS1... | ecosystem: Environmental > Aquatic > Marine >... | reverse complement strand
GCTCGCTGGGGGCTCCGGCCCCCAAATAGTTTCAATCCACGCCCCCGCGTGGGGGGCGACGTTGCCAAATGGCCGACTTCGATTGAGGTATCAACGTTTCAATCCACGCCCCCGCGTGGGGGGCGACATACTGCCCTTCATGACCGGATCGAATTGGTTGTAGGTTTCAATCCACGCCCCCGCGTGGGGGGCGACCGGCCAGGTCCGTCGCCCTGACCACCAAGTTCATGTTTCAATCCACGCCCCCGCGTGGGGGGCGACCACCGGCAACACCGTAAAATACAGGAATTACAGTGAGGTTTCAATCCACGCCCCCGCGTGGGGGGCGACCGGCCGCCTGGTGGCTCTCCCGCGGGTTCTGCGGCGTTTCAATCCACGCCCCCGCGTGGGGGGCGACTCGCCCACCTGGAGCAGAGCCGCGTCCCGCTCGATGTTTCAATCCACGCCCCCGCGTGGGGGGCGACGCAGCAGGTAATCCTCGCACCAGGCCTGGACCAGCGTTTCAATCCACGCCCCCGCGTGGGGGGCGACCCCCAAATGGTTATGGTGTTGGGTTGACTGCCACGTTTCAATCCACGCCCCCGCGTGGGGGGCGACGAAATCCAGGCTGTACCGATGGATCGATGATTTGGTTTCAATCCACGCCCCCGCGTGGGGGGCGACTTCTGACCAGTTTCGCCGCGCCGTATAACGCGCGGTCGTTTCAATCCACGCCCCCGCGTGGGGGGCGACCCAAAACCTGCGTGGTATCGCCGCCGGCCGTGACCGTTTCAATCCACGCCCCCGCGTGGGGGGCGACCACAGCCGGTTGAGCATCGGCGAATAGTCCCACATGTTTCAATCCACGCCCCCGCGTGGGGGGCGACCAGCGGTGCCGAATATTGAGGCTGATAAAAACGAGTTTCAATCCACGCCCCCGCGTGGGGGGCGACCCAATACCGATCGCCGTCCTCATTGATACCAGTCTTGTTTCAATCCACGCCCCCGCGTGGGGGGCGACTGAGATTAGGCAAACTCAACGTTGGGATTGTCAAAGTTTCAATCCACGCCCCCGCGTGGGGGGCGACTCTGCTGGTCAGGTTGCAGGGGTGATGTTTTCGTTGTTTCAATCCACGCCCCCGCGTGGGGGGCGACCGTCTGCCCTATCTCCTGCCACGTCCGGGCGTGCCAGGTTTCAATCCACGCCCCCGCGTGGGGGGCGACAACACTGTGACAAAGGACTCATTAGTACCCTATAGTTTCAATCCACGCCCCCGCGTGGGGGGCGACCTGTTGGCTGGTATATTCCTGAAGGAGTTTAAAATGTTTCAATCCACGCCCCCGCGTGGGGGGCGACTTACTAGGGCGCACCGCTGATAGTCGGCGTATACAGTTTCAATCCACGCCCCCGCGTGGGGGGCGACCGAGCGCCGGACCGTACCCCAACATTACCGGCATGTTTCAATCCACGCCCCCGCGTGGGGGGCGACCCCCAAATGGTTATGGTGTTGGGTTGACTGCCACGTTTCAATCCACGCCCCCGCGTGGGGGGCGACCGTCGCCTCAAAACGCCTGGCGGACCTGCTGTGATGTTTCAATCCACGCCCCCGCGTGGGGGGCGACCCGGATCATTACATCAAAGCGGAGTCATGTTTATTGTTTCAATCCACGCCCCCGCGTGGGGGGCGACGCCCGGCCGGCGCCGGGGAATCCGCCGTATCGAGCCGTTTCAATCCACGCCCCCGCGTGGGGGGCGACTACCGATGGACCGGGTAACGGTCATCTGCCTAAAGTTTCAATCCACGCCCCCGCGTGGGGGGCGACGAGCCCAGAATAGGATTTATGTGAGTGCTTAAATGTTTCAATCCACGCCCCCGCGTGGGGGGCGACGAACGGATCGGCCTGCTGGATGACCCCAACACCGTTTCAATCCACGCCCCCGCGTGGGGGGCGACGCAGACGGCTCGGGTCCCTGGATTCGCCGGTAATTGTTTCAATCCACGCCCCCGCGTGGGGGGCGACTCCACACGATTGGAGAGATGTTTCATGCGCTCATCGTTTCAATCCACGCCCCCGCGTGGGGGGCGACAGTGGGCTAAACGCCGGCCGATCACCGGCGAGAAGTTTCAATCCACGCCCCCGCGTGGGGGGCGACCCAGGCCTCGCTCAGCATCACCTGGTCGATCCGAGTTTCAATCCACGCCCCCGCGTGGGGGGCGACAAACGCCGATTGAACGGGTTGCCCGCGCCCAAAATGTTTCAATCCACGCCCCCGCGTGGGGGGCGACACCATGCATCAACTATGCCATCTAACCCAAAAAGTTTCAATCCACGCCCCCGCGTGGGGGGCGACGTCAATGCAAAAATCCTGCCACCGAATCTAAAATGTTTCAATCCACGCCCCCGCGTGGGGGGCGACCGTGACCAGCCTGGATAAAACCGGGGAAACCGGTGTTTCAATCCACGCCCCCGCGTGGGGGGCGACTTGTTCAGCTTGGTTTCCGGTTGAGTCATGACCGTTTCAATCCACGCCCCCGCGTGGGGGGCGACCAAAAGCCTGAGCGCCCACAAGTACACCGTCGTGTTTCAATCCACGCCCCCGCGTGGGGGGCGACACTTTCCGCCGGCCGAAATCATCCTTTTTATTTTGTTTCAATCCACGCCCCCGCGTGGGGGGCGACTCCAAGTTGCCAAAGACACTTGGTAATCCAGCAGTTTCAATCCACGCCCCCGCGTGGGGGGCGACGCATATATTTTTGACTGAGCCGCCCGCCTGAATGAGTTTCAATCCACGCCCCCGCGTGGGGGGCGACATAAGCCGGCAGGGGGTATTTGGCCGGTTTAGATGTTTCAATCCACGCCCCCGCGTGGGGGGCGACGCTGTTATTGGCCAGCATGCCCAGCCGCACCCGCGTTTCAATCCACGCCCCCGCGTGGGGGGCGACCGGCCGTCCTGGTTTCAGAGGAGATAAGATGAGCGTTTCAATCCACGCCCCCGCGTGGGGGGCGACTTTAGTGCGGCCGCCGACTGCTATCCCATATCCCGTTTCAATCCACGCCCCCGCGTGGGGGGCGACTCAGCCGCACTGGGTCTGCTGGGATCCTGAGGAGGTTTCAATCCACGCCCCCGCGTGGGGGGCGACCAATACGCTCGCCGCTGGCTGAAAAAGACTAATGTTTCAATCCACGCCCCCGCGTGGGGGGCGACAGAACACGGCGACTGGCTGGAGTGGGCCTGTCATGTTTCAATCCACGCCCCCGCGTGGGGGGCGACAAATCATCGATCACGGTCATGAGCCCGGCGAAACCGTTTCAATCCACGCCCCCGCGTGGGGGGCGACTCGCCCCCGGCGTGGACGGCGGGCTCTATAACGATGTTTCAATCCACGCCCCCGCGTGGGGGGCGACATGAGGGCACTCATACCAGGCCAATCGTTCATCGAGTTTCAATCCACGCCCCCGCGTGGGGGGCGACTCAGGTATAGTTTGTCAAGGGTTTTTTTCAAAAGTTTCAATCCACGCCCCCGCGTGGGGGGCGACGTCTGCCCCCAGCCCCAGGCCCTGATCTCATAGTGTTTCAATCCACGCCCCCGCGTGGGGGGCGACTGCGGGCGGTGTCGCGGGATGATCCGTTGGACGTGGTTTCAATCCACGCCCCCGCGTGGGGGGCGACCTGACCGCGTCGACCTTGCCGTATGGGTTGTGATGTTTCAATCCACGCCCCCGCGTGGGGGGCGACACAGGACCACCTTTCCGGAGATATCGATCACCACCGTTTCAATCCACGCCCCCGCGTGGGGGGCGACAACAGCGCCCGCCAGATGGCCCGGCTGTCCTGATGGTTTCAATCCACGCCCCCGCGTGGGGGGCGACGCGGATTAAGGCCGACGCGGACCATTGGACATTGGGTTTCAATCCACGCCCCCGCGTGGGGGGCGACGCGACGGTGGGCGGGGCATGGGCGGAGTCTATAAGTTTCAATCCACGCCCCCGCGTGGGGGGCGACCTGGCTGGTCCGCCCGGCCGTCGACACCCTGGGGGGTTTCAATCCACGCCCCCGCGTGGGGGGCGACACAAGGCTGGCTGACACTGGTTGACTCAACCATCGTTTCAATCCACGCCCCCGCGTGGGGGGCGACTCACACACCACGCCGAACTTGCGCCGGGCGGCTCGTTTCAATCCACGCCCCCGCGTGGGGGGCGACAAAAAAGATAGACCGTCAAAACGGGAGAGAGAAATGTTTCAATCCACGCCCCCGCGTGGGGGGCGACGCTTCCAGTGGAACGAACGGCAAAACGCCCACGGGTTTCAATCCACGCCCCCGCGTGGGGGGCGACATTTGCGCAAGTGGGTGGGGAGCGCCTGGGAGAAGTTTCAATCCACGCCCCCGCGTGGGGGGCGACGTCTTGCGACCACTGAAAGCCCGTACCTTCTCCTGTTTCAATCCACGCCCCCGCGTGGGGGGCGACCCAACGCCAAAAACGCCAAACCGGCGAACCAACAAGTTTCAATCCACGCCCCCGCGTGGGGGGCGACCCGGCAAGCGGCCATGATGACGGTTCCGAAGGACGTTTCAATCCACGCCCCCGCGTGGGGGGCGACCTGCTGGACGCCGTGGGCAAGGGCTTTTCGGTCTGCGTTTCAATCCACGCCCCCGCGTGGGGGGCGACCGTGGCCGCCTCGGGCACGATCACCCTGGGCGGCGTTTCAATCCACGCCCCCGCGTGGGGGGCGACCGTGGCGGTTTTTATCTGGTCGGATGATCAGGCCGGTTTCAATCCACGCCCCCGCGTGGGGGGCGACTCTCATGACCGGGAATTTTTTAGGAGAAAAAATGGTTTCAATCCACGCCCCCGCGTGGGGGGCGACTTGCTTTTCGACCGACAAACGGTCAAAGTCTGCTTGTTTCAATCCACGCCCCCGCGTGGGGGGCGACTGCTTTTCGACCGACAAACGGTCAAAGTCTGCTTGTTTCAATCCACGCCCCCGCGTGGGGGGCGACAGATTGCCTTAGCTCAAGAGGTCTTGAAACAGGGTTTCAATCCACGCCCCCGCGTGGGGGGCGACATTGCCATCTTTGGCGACGCTGTACAAGGTGTACGTTTCAATCCACGCCCCCGCGTGGGGGGCGACGCAAAAGCCATGCCACCAAGGCCAAAATTAAAAATGTTTCAATCCACGCCCCCGCGTGGGGGGCGACTATCCGCCCACGTCTTGAGTATAAGTTTACCACGGTTTCAATCCACGCCCCCGCGTGGGGGGCGACCAAAAGCCATGCCACCAAGGCCAAAATTAAAAATGTTTCAATCCACGCCCCCGCGTGGGGGGCGACAAGCGGCCAAAAGTGCTAAACCGGCGGACCAACCGGTTTCAATCCACGCCCCCGCGTGGGGGGCGACACCGCAACCACACCGGCACATGGCTTCGCGGGCGGTTTCAATCCACGCCCCCGCGTGGGGGGCGACCCGGCCCCTGGGCGTCAGCCCCTGCCGGTAATGTTGTTTCAATCCACGCCCCCGCGTGGGGGGCGACGGTCCTCCAATCATTCGACAAAGAAAGTTACATTGTTTCAATCCACGCCCCCGCGTGGGGGGCGACACAACAAACCCTCACAATCCCAATCGTCACAGGGTTTCAATCCACGCCCCCGCGTGGGGGGCGACACAACAAACCCTCACAATCCCAATCGTCACAGGGTTTCAATCCACGCCCCCGCGTGGGGGGCGACCGGGGAATATCCCGAGCACTCCGGCTGATTCTCTGTTTCAATCCACGCCCCCGCGTGGGGGGCGACGGCGTGGGGTTGGCGGTTGGAATTCACTTACGATGTTTCAATCCACGCCCCCGCGTGGGGGGCGACCACCCAGCATTACCCGCCACCGGCCTTGCGGCCAGTTTCAATCCACGCCCCCGCGTGGGGGGCGACCCAGTTTTTGGGGCGCGTCCCCTAAAATCCCAAGGTTTCAATCCACGCCCCCGCGTGGGGGGCGACAAGGATATACTGAAACAAGTCGTGGACAAGGCCAGTTTCAATCCACGCCCCCGCGTGGGGGGCGACGATTTTGAATCAGGGCCAGCAAAAACGGTTTGACGTTTCAATCCACGCCCCCGCGTGGGGGGCGACGAACCGGCCTCGATTTTACCGGGCTACTCCGGAGTTTCAATCCACGCCCCCGCGTGGGGGGCGACCGTTAATATCATTTACTAAATTATTTCAAGGTAAAACACCGTGGAATCCGCGATCACCTCAATCTATCCCCTATTCAAATTAATTTTTCAAAGAGGCAAAAAAATAATTCAAATAATTACCTTTATTTATCCCAAGCGCGAACCCCCGGCCTTTTTCGTGTCCGCTTCAGGTTCGCGCTCCAAATCAGACAATCAAAGGCCCTTCAGGATCATACCCCGGTTTGGCCCCCACATGCTCCATTCGCCGTTTCCAATTGGACCCGAGAAAATAAAAGCGCAAACTATCTTTTTCCGGGTCTATTTCCTCGATCAGGCGATTGCGCAGGGCCGTCCATTGGGCCGGGTCGATCAGGCATTCGAACACGGATAGCTGGACCCTCTGCCCGACGTTTTTGCAGGCTTTGGCCACGCGCTGGAGCCGCCGCCGGCCTTCCGGGGTCTGAGTATTGACGTCGTAGGTGACCAGGACCATCATAACGGCCTCATTTCCAAATAAACGGCGGGTACCCGTCCAGATCGCCGCGCAGGTGGCGGGCCATCAGCATGGCCTGCACCAAAGGCAGAAGTCCGAGTTGAATGGTTTCGTCGAGAAAGGGATGACGGATTTCTTCCTGTTTGCGTTTTTGATAGGACACCAGCACTTCCTTCCGGGTCTGATCATCCATGAGGACAGCCCCGGTTTCCGTTCGGGTGAAACCCTTGCCCTTGATCTGCTGGCGGTTGACCAGGGACAGGGCCAGGCGGTCGGCCAGGTAAGGCCGGAATTCCTCCATGAGGTCCAGGGCCAGGCCCGGCCGGCCCGGCCGATCCCGATGAAGGAAGCCGACGGCCGGGTCCAGGCCCACGGTTTCCAAGGCCGAAGAAACGTCATGAACGACCAGGGTGTACAAAAAGGAGAGCAGGGCGTTCATGTTGTCCAGAGGCGGGCGGCGGCTGCGTTCATTGAAGAAGAAGGCCTCTTTCTGTCCGCTGATAAGATGATCGAAGAGACCGAAATAAACCTTGGCCGCTTCGCCTTCCCGGCCGCGGACCAGGTCCAGGGGCGCGGGCCCGCCGGCGGAGGCCTGACGGGCAGGCAGGCGCAAATCGCCCATGATGTTTGCTAGTTGACGGACTCCACCTTCCAAGGCCGGGGTATGATCGGATTCCGGCCGGTCCCGGACGGCCCGCATCAGGACGTTGCGGCTGTTGGCGATCTTGGCCAGGACAATGGACCGGGCAATTTCGGCGGAGCGGTCCAGGTCGTCGGCCCGGCGGTATTGTTCCCGGCGCAGGAGGACGTTGCCTGAAACCGGCCCCTGGATCCGGGCCCAGAAACGGCCGTTTTCGCTCAGGAAGGAAATAGTCACGTTTCTTTGGCCGCAAAGCTGCATCAGGGGCGGGCTGCACGAGACCTGGCCGAAACAGACAATGCCGTCCAGGGTGTGGATGGGCAGCCGCAGTTTGGTTTCATGGTCCACGCGGACCAGAACCGTTTCCCCTTCCCGGGCCAGGTAAGCCCCTTGGCTGGTCACGTACAGGGTGTTGAGCAGACGCCTCATGTCAGGCCTCCTCTGGCCCGGATGGTTCATAAGCCGCGGCCAGCAGGTAATCGGCCACCTTCCGCCGCGACCCCGTGGTTTTGGGCAGGCATTGATCGACCAGGGAGCAGGACCGGCACTTTTTCTCATACCTGGCCTGAGGCGTAACGGCCTGGCGGGTCAGTTCATGGAGCCTGGCTGCGGCGGCTTCGGTCTGTCGGCGCAATTCCGAGTCAAAATCGACGTGATGCCGGCGTCGCGGCTGACCATAGAAGATAGCGCCCGCCGACACTTCCGCCTGGAGCATTTCTTCGAGGCACAGGGCCTGGGCGCAGAGCTGGATTTCGTCGCACGGTTCGGGTTTGGGCCGGCCGCGTTTGTATTCGATGGGTTCGGGCCGCCATAGTCCGGTCAAACCGGGCAAGGAAATTCCGGCCGACCCCCGATGGAATTCGACCACGTCGGCCACACCGGTCAGACCCAGGCGTAAGGAACGCAGGCGCAGTCCCCTGGTAACCCTTAAATCCACCCTGGTCTCCGGCCGGGGCTCATGGGCTTGTTCGTGGAGAATCCGGCCTTCGGCGGTCAAGGGGTTTTCGGCCCAAATCTGCTCCAAATGAATCAAGGCCCATTGGCGCTCGCAGAATATAAGGTGCTGGAGCGCCGAAATGGGTAAAAGCTCATCTTCTTCATACATCACAACATCTCGTGAACCGTGATCCCTGCCGGCAGATCGGTCTTGTTCACCGTGAATAAATAATCAGAGAAGTCACGGGGTGGTTTTTCTATATCCTTATTTTTTACCTTAATACGTTCGAATAAGGCATGAGCTTGGGCGTTGCCCAACTTGCTTTCATGCTCGAAGACTACCAATTTGCGTACGGCCACTTCTCCGCGAGATGTAGAACGATCATGTTCGAACATATTCAGCAATGCCTGCCAAAACAAATTAAGGTCTTCAGTGGAAAAACTCGTTCCTTCTGCCAGATAGGGAGAGACAAATCCATGGGACCGATACAGCCCATAGGGTATTAATGACTTTCTGCCCATAGTGCGTAGTTTATCTTCGGGCTGCTCGTTTTCCCATTTTAGATAATCTTCGCTGGATTTCGCCTCTTTAACGTTTTCAGCCACTGCCATCCGGGTGATGGAGATGTCAAGAGGTAAAATAGGATCAACGGAGCGGGCGAAAGCGAATTGTATCGGTCCCCTTACTTGACCAGCGTTGGGACCAGTGGACATGACCGCACCAAAAGTGCGGACGTCATAGAAGTTCCGGCACATCCAATCCCGGGCCAAGTTCACTTTCTCTTTTCCGGCTTTTCTTCCGGGTGTATATCCCCCAGTTGTGTTTTCATGGGCCTTAGTGATGTGGCGATTAAGGTTGCTGGCGTGCTCGACAAAAATGGCGTAAGGTGGTTCGTTGCCCTTGGAGATCTGGATGTAATTCCGAACGCGGCGTTTCAGCGCAACGTCGGTGACTAAGCCATGCCCGGTTTCGGGGTCGATGCGCGGCTGGTTGCCAGCATCGGGATCGCCGTTAGGGTTGCCATTCTTGACATCGAACAGAAACACAAAATCGTATCGTCTCTCGATAATGCCCATTTTAAATCTCCTTATTCATGAATATTTGGTGCTGGTTCTATTATGATTTCTTTAAGAGTTAAGAACGGCCGAGGTGCATCAGGGTGTTCTTTCTCCCAAGCGGCTCGTTCATCTCGGTTCATCCACAACCAGTGTTTCATCTGATGATAACCGATAACAAACAGACCCTGCTGGTGAAGGTCCAACGAAGCGGGAAAACCAAGGTTGGCATCGAACCGACTGACCAATTCCCCGATCTGACGGCGATAAATGTTTATGGCACCACCCTTTTCTTGATCGTCACGCATTTTTTTTATATAATTTTCCGCGCCGCGCAATAGGTGAACGAAGACAGATCTCGGCCGGGCCGCACCGCCACTGAAATATTTGTCCACAATGGTGGCGTTGACTTGGCCCAGGGCTTCTGACTGAAGTTTTTCCAGAACGGCCATAAGCTGTCCGAGAACATAGCCATCATTTTTGTTATGGGGGTCCATGACGGATTTAACCTCCTGGTAGTGAAATATTTTCGAGTGTTTTCGTTTCCATCGATTGATAACGGCTTTAATGAGAGCGGCGCGAGCATCATTGAGCCATATTGTTCGCCACCCATCTCGATGGTCCTTTTCCCGGCAGATCTCAGCCCGATAACGTTCCAAAGCTCGTTGCATAAATGATAAAGGATAGATGGCACCCAACAGTGCTGCTCTTAACATCTCTCCAATCCAAGGCGTAGGAACTAGGCTACGGTCACCATGGACGGCCATAGCCTGGAGCAACAAAGGAAGAGGCATTTGAGGGGGTAATGGTTTTGCCCTAGGCGGGGGTGTGTTCCAGACAATGTTTATATCTTGGAAGTGTTCGGCGATATGGATTGCGACTTCTGCCACAGTTGACTCAAACCAATCCCGGATGATGGCCCGTCCCTGAGTTCCGGATATAGTCAGGGCATAGAAGGCGGAAGCGTCCGTCTCCTCAGGCGGCTTACCCTTCCAGACGGATTGATAAATTTTTTTCACTGATTCGGGATCGGCCGCCATGAGGCCACCGAAGGCGTCGGCAAACTCTTCCGCGCTCGCCTCGGCCGTCCAGTAACAGACCGCCGTATCTGCGCTGAGAAGCAAATTACGTTTGGGCAGAGTAATTTCCGGGTTTTGGGGATCAGGATAAAACGAATAAAGAAGACGTTTTAAAGCTGTGGCACTGGCTTCAGCGGCTTGCCGAGACATCGGCGCGTTTTCGTTGCCTTTCCAACCGTGGGATTCGAAAGCATTTTTGTTGAAAGAAACTAGGGCGACACCACTAGTTGAACCGCCTGGAACTCTTTTGACGGAAGGGAAAATTTCCTCTATTGGCCCCCAAGTTCCCGTGACCAGGCACTGGCGGACATTGTCTACGGACTCCAACTCCTCTATTCGGAATTTTTCCCAGAAGGAACGAATAACAGGTCGATGAACGAGTAGACGGTCTATGTCCGGATCGTAGACGAAGGTGAAAAGGTCGTTGCCAGCGCACTCTTTCGGTAAAGTAACTGTTTGACGCCCTGTCTTTACATCTTCTAAAAACCTATCCAAGGCCCTAATCCCATCATCACCCGTCGTACTAAGACAGTCTTTGACCCGTTCTCGGAACAGATCAAACCGCGCTGACAGCTTCTCGGGTTTTTGTTTGCCGTCCGGATCGATCCCGAAGACGTATTCGGCCTTATCGAAAAGGAAAAAAGCCCTGTCTCCGCTCGTTCTAGCCCGTTCTCGTGGGAGAAGGAAGTACTTGGGTATTGACCGCGTTCTCTGATTATTTTGAATTGATTCGTTTGCGGGCAAGAAGTTGGTTTCAGAAATCCCAAGGCATTGCCCTTCTTCGGATATCCTGACCAGCCATGTTGTTTGAATAGGTTCATAATCAGGAGGCTCCATCAATCCTTCCCGCTTGGCTAGTCGATACAGTGCCTGGAGGATCATACCCCTTCTCCTTTCTCCCGGCGGCTAAAAAGGCTTGCCGTTTCGGTGGGTACGATCAGAACACCTTTTTCCAGCCGAGCCTCAAAAAAGAGGGGGGTATTGCGTTGGCGGCCGTACTCAATGTCCCAAAGCATTAAGCCCAGGTCGCGGTCTTCCTGAATTGGTTTAGGATGATCATTGGCGGGTAAAACTTCGGCGATAAATTCCCGACAGCCCAGATAGGGTTGGTGGAAGTGCTGGCCTTTTTCTACTCGACGCTGGAACATTTCAACGAACTTTTTGACGTTATCGTCCGAGCCGGCCTTGTCGGTCATGATAAATTGGGCCTCCACCACATAATCCACGTTTTTTAGGGCGACTGTATTACGCTGAGCTCTGGTGTCCTCCTCGTCAGCAAAAAATTGATCCGCCACCCCACCATTTTTTTGGACAGCTTGTTTGGGCAATGGCATTTTTCTGGCGACTTCGTTTCGTCGGAAGGCAATAAATTCGATTTCTGTGAGGACCTTGATACGTTCTATCCGCCAGAGAATGGCCGGTTTCCAGAGGACGGCTTCCAGGAGTCCCCTGGCTGCGGACGGGGTCATGACCGGATAGGAGACCCGCTCAGCCTTGAGCTCCGGCCTGGTATAACAGGCCAGCGGCCCACGCGCCCGCAGACTCAAAGTGGGGCTAGTGAGCGCAACGCCCATGATCACACCTCCTTAGGTTGGATGGTTCAGAAATCCACGCCCTTGGTCGAGGGCGACTCTTGTCTGAGGGATAAAAAATAACCAATCTTTTTCAATCCACCCCTTCGATAGATTTAAAATATAACTAATATAAATTAATGTCAAGCCTTTCTTTTAAAATTCCCTATATTTTTTAAAAGTAAAAATTATTTCAATTATATACGCCAAGATATTATGAGCTCACCACTAGGGCTTCTGCATCCGCTTGAGGTTCTTCTTCATCCAGCAGGCCGAAAGTATCATCGTATTGGTTGGCGAACGGTACAGTCAGGGTATATATGCCTTCAGCTATTTCTTCCACGGCCCCCACCGTCATCAGTCGGTTGAAGGTCTGTGGATACACCTGGATCGTATATGGTTGGAGCGATCTCAACCTGTCCCGGTTTGGTCCGTGCTTTTGAAGCTCGTCGATTTTTTTTCGCGCTTGACCATATGGAACAACCAGGGTTTGAGTGAACCCATCCTCGATAAGGTGGAAATGTCGGTCCACGTCGGCGAATTTGAAGTCTTGGCGGTAGGTTTGGATTTGGCGGGCGTCCAGGTTGGAAGCAAAATAAAGCTGGCGGAAATAAATCTCAAATACCTGTGGATCGGTCGGATCAAGCTTTCCGCCAGCGTTCCGGAGCATGGACTCCATGGCTGCCAAACCCTTCAGCGGCGTGCCGCTCGGCGGTCTGGTCGGTGCTTGGAAAACAATGACTCGGCCCGGCCCTTCCATTAATCGTCCTTCACGATTGCAACGTCCGGCGGCCTGGACCACGCTGTCCAACCCGCCCAAGGCCCGATAAACCACTGGAAAATCTACGTCCACCCCCGCTTCGATCAACTGGGTGGACACAAGAAGGCAGGTTTGGTTGTTTTTCAACCGTTCTTTGACCTGAGCTAACTTAGCCGAGCGGTGGGCCGGGCACATCAGGGCGGAGAGATGAAATATCGAATCGCGGGGTTTAAGTCCTTGAAGAAGCCGGGCCAAGTCGCGGGCGTCTTTCCGTCGATGGACGACAACCAAAGCGCGTTCGTATCCGGCAACTTCCTGGGCCAAATCGGCCCATTCCAGAGGGGGTGCTTCCAGGTCCGGCCATTTATACTCCACGCGTTTGAGTTTTACCGACAGGTCCCCAGGGTCCGGGATAATGTCCTGGACGTTTTTTAGTCCATTTTTGAAATTCTCCCTGGATCGCAACGCCGGCGGGGTGGCTGTGGACAGAATCACCGAGCATCCATAGTGATCCACCAACTCATTCAAAGCCTCGACTATAGAGAGCAAGTACTCGGGCGGCAAGCTCTGAACCTCGTCCAGAATGATGACGCTCCGGGCTACGTTGTGCAACTTTCGACAGCGGGAAGGACGGTTGGAAAAGATGGTCTCGAAGAACTGAACCGTGGTGGTCACGATAATCGGCGCGTCCCAGTTTTCAGCCGCCAGCTCATGTCGGCCCGCGATCTCTTCGCCATAGCGCTCCCGCTGAACATCGGGAGAAAGGCTGGAATGATGCTCCAGGACGTTTTCAGTCCCCATGGCTTGGCGATATTCATCAGCGTTCTGTTCGATAATACTGGTGTAGGGAATGACCACGATCACGCGCCGTAGATTGTTTTTTTCCGCCTGCCGGAGGGCGAAGGACATGGCCGAAAGCGTCTTGCCGCCGCCTGTGGGGACGGTAAGGGCGAAGATGCCGAGCATTTTCAAAGCGGCCCGACGACAGGCCTCCAAGATGCGGGCGCGGGCCCGATTGACAGGACGGGCTTGATCCTCTTTGGATAAGTCCGCAACTTTTCTATCGATGAAATCATCCAATCTTTGACATAAAACACCAATAGTTGCGTATTTTCCCCGTCGAGCGGCTTGGTCGGGATTTTCAGACGACTCGGAATCAAGCCGGTCGGCATCGACCAGAGAGGAAAAAAGAAACCGGGTCCAAAGCTCACCCCGGCGGGCCAGAAGGGATTTATCCGTGATGGGCATGTCGGGCGTTGGCTTTAAAAAAGTCGGCGCCCCGGGAACCTCCAACCACAAGATTTCCGGGGGCAAGTCAGGTGAAATGCGCTTAAGAATAGACTCGTTTTCTTTGAGCCTTTCTTTCAGCGGTTTAGGCTGGCCCCGTTCGCTTACGGTGGGATTAGTCAGACCGGCATGATGTCCCGCTATGGCGAAAGCCAAAGCCATACCGATAGATCGACTTTTGGATACAGCCAGGGCCGCCCCGGCACCGGAATGTTCGACCGACACCGCCAGACCCTTGAGTTTGTCTTGAAATTCCTGTTGATATTTTCCTAGATCGTGCCACAATCCGGCTAATCTTCCCCATTCTTCAGATGAGAAAGCTTTGGCGAACCGGGCGGCCAAATACGCTGTATTGTTCAAGTGATTTTTTAAGAGTTGGCCTGGTCTTGCCCAATAATCAGCCATATCCTGTTACCCTCCTATAAGCGCCTAATGTTATGTAAAAGATGGAGTTTTCATACTTTCAATATCCAAATCCATAACAAGAAAAGTTTCGGCCGTTGTTTTGGCGATGATTTAGGAAAAGCAATGAGGCCGAGATAAAACATATATAAAAGCAAATTTCGGGCCAGTGGGATTTTATTTAATTAATGTCATGATATTATTGGTCAATTCATTTTCAGGCCGGGCCAGGGCGGGTTGGGAGTGATTCGTTTGGTTACGTTTTCATAATAATAGCAGCCAGGGGGCGGGTAATTTCGTTACAAGGCGGTTTTGAAGTTATGGGCGTTCAGGGAGACGTTAGGCCGCCTGGCGGGGGCATCACGATCAAAGGCCGGTTCGGCGGGCCGGTTTTTTCAGCTCAGCCAGAATTGCACAACGGACTTGAAGGCCGGGCTGGTGAAATGGAGAAAACTGACCTGGAAGGGCAAAAGGAGAAAGGCTCCGGAGACGCCACCCATGGAGGTGAAAAAAGAAACGACAAAAGCCACGACGGGGGGAATCCACGGGGACGCCTCGACGCCGGAAACGGGAAAAACCATGAGAAGTTCCTTAGTCCATTAAAAAAGCCGTCCTCTGGCTATCGGAGCGGACGGCGGGAATGAGGCGCCGGAACAGAAAACGGCTTATTTTACTTTCTATACAGTTTGGGTATGGAGTTGATGGCCCGCATGGCCTCGTCGAAGTCCAGGCCCAAAAGCGCCAGATACTCCTGGATGGACCCGTACCGGGGATGGTTCTCTTCCTCGACCAGCTTGACGGCCTCCTCGCGGGTGATCAAGCCTTCCCTAATCTGGTTGCTCCGCAGGGTGTCGTTCTCGGTCAAGCCGGCCACGGTGTAATAAATATAATTGTAAAAAGCCACCGTCCCGTCGCCGATGCGCCAGGTGGTCGAGGTGCCCGGATCGGTTTCCCAGTCGTACTCCCCGATCAGGGTCTTCTCGATCAGCCGCTCGTTCCAGCGGAGGTAATCGTAGAACCAGATGTAATCGTGATTGATCATATAGTAGGACCAGTAGGCCGACATGGTGTCGAAGAGCGACCGGTTCAAATAGGCCGGGTTGGTGATGAATTCCCGGCCGTAATAGGCGGCCAGCCGGAACTTGTCGGCCAGGCCCATCCTGTAGATGCGCTGTTTCTTGTTGCCGGCCTTCAGGCCGCAGAAGCCGGTCTTGAAATTGGTCCGCTCCATCTGGTTTTCCGCCCAGATGCACAGCTTGACCCCGGTCTGTTCGACCAGCTTGTTGGCATAATAGAAGAAGTGCTTGTCCCCGGCCATGAAAAGCGGGACCATGCCCAGGTCGGGCTTCTTCAGCCAGGCCTCGACGTTGCGCCGGATGTTCTTTCTCTTCTTTTTGATGTCGGCGGAAATGAGAATCTGTTCGATGCCCAGCCTGCCGGTCAGGCGGGCTTGATTCCGCCTGGCCAGGTCGTTGACCATGCCCCAGTCGTACGTATAGGCCAGGGGTTTGAGCTTGAGTTCGTTAAAGACGTAGTGGAGGCAATAACTGCTGTCCCGGCCGCCGCTGAAGGCCACGATGACTTCTGGTTCTCCGTTATTTTTGCGGAAGGGTTCGACTTCGGCGGCAATGGCCTCCGGGCCTTTATATTCAACCTTTTTGTACTCCCGGCAATAGTTGCATACGCCCTGGGCGTCGAACTCGATGAAAGGCATGGTTTCGGGCAGAATGCACTTGGTGCAGCGCCGCAGATTCCGGCGGGCCTCGGCGTCGTCCGAGTCCGGGTCGTGTATTTTCAAACGCGCGGGCCGTTTGTTCGGGGAAGCAACCTTGAACCCGGCCTGGCCGTTGAAACTGAATTCTTCGAGACTCAAGTCGTTCAGATTGACGATCAAGCCCTGGCCCGGCTCGATCTGTTTTATTTCCGGCCGGCCCAGGTCTTTCAGGACCGTCTCGGCCAGGCGTCGAAGGATGTAATTTTCCGAAGCGAAAAAGAGGGAGCTGGCCCCGTCCAGACGGCAGGAATAGAGGGAGCCGGTGTTGGTGGTCAGGAGCAGGGCGTCCAGGTCTTCGAACAGAATGGCCAGGGAAGCCGAGCCTTCGATGACTCGGTACATGTCTCTGACGGCCTCGGTCAGATCGCCCTTTTCCTCGTAAAAAAACCGGATCAGGTTCAGAACCACCTCGGTGTCCACGTCGTATTCCCGGCGGAGATGGGAGAAACGCCGCCAGAGATCGTCGACGTTGGTGATGATCCCGTTGTGGATGCCCACCAACCCGGCCTTGATCACCGGCTGGTTGTTGCTGTTGATGCCCTGGAAGCCGTTGGTGGTCAGGCGGGCGTGCCCGATCAAGGTCAATGGGCCCTGAAGACGGCCGTTGCCTTGGCCCACGCTGTTTTGGAGAAAGCGGCGGTAAACGTCCGAACGGATTAAATGGCGGGTGGACACCGGCTCCTTATGCACCATAATTTGGTCAGCGGCCCGAACGGCCAATCCCGAGGCCTCTTTTCCTCTGGTTTCGCTGAAACGGAAAAGGTTGGTCACCGCGGATTGGAAGACGGCGGGCGGCAAGTTGGTCTCGGCGCCAACCGAAATGCCGAAAATTCCACACATGACCAGTCCTCCTCAATAGTTATGGATCACGGCCGAAATTATGCCCCTGGTCACCCGAGACAAGGGCCTTCGTTTGAAGGGTGCGGTGAATCAGCCATGAAGCTTCAAAACAGGGAGCCAATTCAGCCCCGGCCCGGTTTGAAAATTCATTTTCCAGGTCCGGAAGGCCGACCGGCCGGTCGGCCCCCAGTCAAGGTTAAACTACAATCATTATAAGGAAACCAAATCGATTTTGCAATATGCTCATGTTTTGGCGCCGGAAACCAAGGAATTGATTCCCCTTGCTCCAAAGGACGGCCGAAGGCCGAATGGCGCTTGTCCTTGGAGCCCGGGCTGGATAATATAGGGAACTCGGGCCAGGTTTTTGCCCTGAACGAGGAAGGTTAATATCGGTTTTGGGATGAATATGGAAAAATCAGCACGACCGGATCACGGCATCAAGGAAATACAATGGCGGGCTGAACCGGCCCAAACGTTTCTACCGCGAATAACGCCCCTGCTGCCTCGTCTCCAGGCCGCCCCGCCCTTGGACATAAGTTTTACGGATGTCCTGGGCATTCCCATATATTTGACCGTGCGCGCGGCCGACCTCCATTCGATCCCGTTCCATAATCTAAAAGAATGGGGGCAACTAGATTTTTTTTACACCCACCAGGGCAAGGGCCTGACTCCCGAGCAATCACAAGTCTCTTGCCTGATGGAAACCATTGAACGTTACAGCGCCGGCCGTCAGCCGGACCAAAGCCGAATACGAGTCGCGGCCTATGCCGAGCTCGGCCGGGAGGCGGTTAATCCAGCCTCGTTTTTTCTGCCGCCGGGAATCGAGTTCACCCCGGAAAAAACCTTGACCTGGTATGAAGGCCTTGACCTGATCCAAAACAAAACCATCCTGGTCCCGGTCGATCTGGCCCTGATCAATCTGCCTGATTCGGCCTTCCCGTTCGAAGGATTTCAAACCCGAAGGCTTGGCTTTTTTCTGTCCAACGGGCTTTCGGCCGGAGCGAACCTCAGAGAGGCCTTGGTGTCCGGCATCTGTGAAGTGGTGGAACGCGATGCCCAAGACCGCGTCATCAAAGGCCTTCCGCCTCGGCCCACCGAGCTTGACCTCAAGGAAGACCCCCATTTTTCCCATTGGGTTAAGGTTTTCGAGGACCGCCGTCTTACGCTGCGCGCGTTTTTTTTAAAACACAAACCTGGCTTGTACACGGCCTTCGCGGTCAGTTGGGACCCGTATTGCCGATTGCTGGCGATCGGGTCGGCCGGGGCTCCGGCCCTGGGCTTTGCCTTGCAGCAAGCCATGCTGGAAGTGGCCCAACAACGCGCCTTCACCTTTTTCAAACAATGGAAAACCAGTCGGCCCTATGTGCCCATTGTCCGGTACATCCAGGACAGATTCCCTCCGGAGCGTTACCGACCTTCCGTTCCGGAAACTTTCTGGACCGAGCAGGGCGACGGTCCGGTCAGCCTGGCCGAGGCCGGTCCGGATTACTCATGGGACCTGGAAGACATCGTCGCCGCCCTTTCCCCTGAACATCAGGTCATGGGTCTTGACCTGAGTTGCCCTGAAATAGGCGTTCCCGTGGTCCGGGTCATGATTTCGGGATTAAAAAACGGCTATTTAGATTGGCGGACCTGTTTGGGATTTACCGATGACGGATAAGCCGGCCCGATTTGGTCGGTCATTGGTCCAGATCGAAGACCTCCCGCCAGTCGTTTGATTCAGGCAGAGTGATCCTGGACCAAGCCTCTTCCAGGCGTCGGGAGGCGGCCGTCAGCTTACTCGCCGGCACCTGGCCGGACCTGACCGCTTCGATCACGGCGTGGCGGGCGGCCAGAATCCGGTCCGGCCGATGGCAGATCAGGAGCAGGTCCGCGCCGGCCGTCAGAGCCCGAACCGCGGCCGGACCGATCTCATAATGTTTTATCACCGCCCCCATTTCCAGATCGTCGGTCAGGATCAATCCGGGGAATCCCATTTCTTTTCTTAGAAGTTCTTCGAGGATTTTGTCGGAAAAGGTCCCCGGCCAATGAGGGTCCAGGTCGGGAAAACGGACGTGGGCGGACATGACCGCAGCCGCCCCGCCGTCGACCGCCTGGGCAAATGGACGAATTTCCACGTTTTTTAGTCGTACGGCCGAGTGGTCCACCGTGGGCAGATCATCGTGGGGATCGAGCCGGGTGTCCCCGATGCCGGGAAAGTGTTTGGCGCAGGTCAGGATGCCGGCGGCGGCGTGGCCCTGGATCAGGGCCAGACCCAGGGCGGCGGCCGGTTCGGGATCGGGGCCGAAGGACCTTTCGGCCATGTACCATGCTTCCGGTTCCGTGTTCAGGTCCAAGACCGGCGCGAGGTTCATATTGATCCCCACCGCGGCCAGTTCCCGGCCGCTGATTTCCCCCAGGCCCCTGACCTCCTCCAGGCTTAATTTTTCAGCCATGGCCCGCTGGCTGGGCAATTCAAAAAACGGCGGTCCCAAGCGCCGGACCGGCCCGCCTTCCTGGTCGATGGCCACGAGCAGGGGCCGGCCGAACCTGGAGCGGGCCAGGTCCTGGCAGTCCGTGACCAGGGCGGCGATTTGGCCGGGACCGCCCCCGACGTTTCTTTTGAACAGGATGATACCGCCGGGCCGGACTTGGAGCAGGAGATTTTCCAGGTCCGGCGTTAATTCCTGTCCGTCGAAACCGATCATCAGTCGGCGGCCGACAAGCTCGGGCAGGACTGTATCTTGGCACATATCGACCTCAGCGGCCCTTGAGTTTCGGGTCCAGGAAATCCCGGAGGCCGTCGCCCAGGAAGTTGAAGCCTAAAACGACCGACATGATGGCCAGGCCGGGGAAGGTGGTCAGATGAGGGGCGATGAGCAGGAACTGCCGGCCTTCATTGAGCATGCTGCCCCAACTGGGGGTGGGCGGCTGGACGCCGAACCCTAGAAAGGAAAGCCCGGCTTCGCCGACGATGGCCCCGCCCATGCCGAAGGTGGCTTCGACGATCAGCGGAGCCAGGATGTTGGGGACCACGTGGACGAAGATGATCCTGGCCTTGCCGGCCCCCAGGGCTTTGGCCGCCAGGACGAATTCCCTCTCCTTGAGGGTCAGGACCTGGCCCCGGGCCAGGCGGGCGTAACCGACCCAGCCCACGGCGCAGAGGGCCAGGATGACGTTGTTGAGGCTGGGGCCCAGGATGGCCATCAGGGCCAGGGCCAGGAGGATGCCGGGAAAGGCCAGGAGGATGTCGATGATCCGGGTGACGATTTCATCGGCCAGCCCGCCCAGGTATCCGGAAGTGGCGCCGATGGCCGTGCCCAGGGTCAAGGAGACCAGGGCGGTGGACAGGCCGACCCAGAGGGAGATTCTGGCCCCGTAAATGATGCGGGACAGGATGTCCCGGCCGAACTTGTCCTGACCGAGGGGGTGAACCGGGTGGGGCGGGCTGAGGCCTTGTTCCAGGTTTTGGGCGGTCGGATCGAAGGGGGCCAGGACCGGGGCCAGCAGGGCGGTGAGGATCAGGGCCAGGATCACGGCCAGCCCGATGACGACCAGGCGGTTGCGGAAAAACATCTTCACCGGCTGCCTCCCAGGCGGATGCGGGGGTCGGCCAGTCCGTAAAGCAGGTCGGTGAGCAGGTTGATCAGGACATAGCTTAGGCTGATGGTCATGACCGCGCCCTGGAGCAGAGGGAAGTCCCGGGAATAGATGGCCGTGATCATCAGCGAGCCCAGTCCGGGCCAGGAGAAAATGGTTTCGGTGATGATCGATCCGGCCAAGAGGCCGCCGAACTGAAGGCCGACCAGGGTGAGGATGGGGATGACCGCGTTCTTGAAGGCGTGCTTGAGGATGACCCGCCCCTCGCTCAGCCCCTTGGCCCGGGCCGTGGTTACGTAATCTTCCCGGATGACTTCGAGCAGGCTCGACCTGGTCATCCTGGTTAAAATCGCGGCCATGGCCGTGCCCAGTGTCACGGCCGGGAGGATCAGGGACAGCGGTCCGTCCAGGCCGGAAACGGGCAGCCAGCCCAGCTGGATGGAAAACAGGAGAATCAACAAAGGTCCGAGCCAGAAGTTGGGCAGGGAGATGCCCAGCAAGGCTCCGAACATGGACAGGTTGTCGATCCAGGTGTCTTTTTTGACCGCGGAGGCCAGTCCGGCCGGCAGGGCCACCAGCAAGGCCACGATCATGGCCGCACCGGCCAGCAGGAGGGTGGCCGGATAGCGTTCCAGGATCATGTCGAGGACCGGCCGCCGGGCGTGGATGGACCGGCCCAGGTTGCCTTTGACCAGGCGGCCCAGAAAGAGAAGATACTGTTCCGGGACGGACTTATCCAGGCCGTATTGAACCCGCAAGGCTTCCCGATCGGCGGCCAGGGCGTTTTCCCCGAGCATGTAATCGATGGGGTCCCCGGGAATCAGCGGCCGAAGCAGAAAGATCAGGGTGACCACGCCCAGAATGGTCGGGACCATCAGGAGCAGTCTTTTCACGGTGAAGGAAAACACGCTAGCCCCTTGGCTCGGCCCAGGCCACGTCGGCCAGGGAAGAGAGGTCCCCGTCGGGATAGGAAACGAAGCCGGTCAAACCTTTTTTTAAAATAACCACGTTGTCGGGGTGCCACAGACTGACGTAGGGCAGGTCGCGGGCCGCGATTTTTTGAATCTCCGCATAGATCGCCCGGCGGGCGTCGGGATTCATGGTCCGGCGGCCGGTATCGATCAGGCGGTCCAGTTCCGGATTAAGGTAATACCCTCGGTTGGCCCCGTCGGGCGGCAGGCTCTTCGAGGAAAAGACATAATGGTAAATGTCCGGTTCGGTGACCCCGACCCATTCCAGGGAATAAAGCTGAAAGTTGCCGGCCCGGATATCGGCGAAAAGGGTGCCCCAGTCAAAACCGCGAATGTCCAGTTTGATCCCCACGTTTTTGAGCTGGGCCTGGATTATCTCGGCCTTGCGCCGGGCCAGATCGCTGAGGGTGGTCTTATAGGTCAAGGTGAAACGGAAACCGTTTTCTTTTCGAGGCCACCCGGCCTGATCGAGGAGTTGCTCGGCCTGGGCCGGATCGAACTCATGGCGGCGGACGTCGCCCTCATAGGCCCAGTGACCGGGCGGCAGAATGCCGGTCGCCGGCCGGGCCTGGCCGCGAAGCAAAAAGACAATCAATTCCTTGATGTTCAGGGCCTGGGCCACGGCCCGGCGCACGGCTTGGTTCCGGAGGATGGGGTCTCTTAGATTGAAAGCCAGGTAGGCGTAATTGGACCCCGGCTCCTTGATGGTCTGAAACTCCGGTTTTTTTTCGATGACCGAAACCATGTCCGGGTCCACGGCGTTTTCGACCAGGTCCAGGTTGCCCTTGATCAGTTCCAGATAACGGGTGGTGTCGTCGGGGACGATGCGGAAGGTCAAGTTCTTGATTTTTGGAGCGCCTCTGAAGTAATCATCGAAGGCCGCGAGGCGGACGTAGCGGTCGGCCGCGGCGGCCACGATTTTGAAAGGCCCGGAGCCGATGGGCCGGACGGCGAAGTCTTCTCCGGCGGCCTCGGCCTCCGGGGCCGGGACGATGCCCAGGGTCAGACTGGTCAAGAGAGGGGCGAAGGGCTCCCGGGTGTGAAAGACCACGGTGTAATGGTCCGGGGCCTCGATCCGGTCGATTATGCTAAAAGCCTGTCTTTTGGGCGACCCGGACTCGGGATCGAGGATGGAGTTGAAGGTGAAGGCTACGTCCGCGGCGGTCATTTCCCGGCCGTTGTGGAACTTGATCCCCGGTCTCAAGCGGAAGACCCAGGTCCGTTCGTCCGCCAGCCGCCAGCTTTCGGCCGCGTCCGGGACCAGGTTCAGGTGGGGGTCTTTTTTGACCAGCCCGTTGAAGACGACCTGGGTGATCCGGTACGAGGCCGCATCGATGTTGTATCTCGGGTCCAGGGTCAGCGGACTCTTGGCCAGACCGACGATCAGGCTTTGAGTTTGAGACCTTGAGGTCTCGGGATCGGTCGAATGGCAAGCCGCCGCTCCCCACCAGGACAGGATCAATAGGCCGATGGCCAGGTGATATATGATCTTCATGCCGCTTTTTAAACCCGTCGACCGTAACCGGACTTGCGGTCAAGGTTAGCACTCGACGGCCTTTCGGGGAAGTCCCTAGTCCGAAGCCGGGTCGGTGGCCTCGGACTCTCTTTATACTACGTTAAAGACCCGCCCTGAAAAGGAACTTTTTCCCGCAGCCCCGGCCAGGGCCTGTTCACGATGTTTGAATATTTTACACGATGGACCGTGACTGTCTCTTGACCGGGGACCTTTTTTTTGAAAAAGTGGGTAACTGTTCCGGTAATCGAATATTATGGAGCAAAAAAATTCGCCCAATTCGGATAAGGAGGATTTCCATGGACTGGGGAATGAAAAATCGTTTGGCCCGGCTGATCAAGGCCGACGGCCGCTGTTTCTTTCTGCCTATCGACCACGGTTATTTTCAGGGACCGACCCGGAAGCTTGAACGGCCGGGTGAAACCATCGCCCCGCTCATTCCTTACGCCGACGGTCTGTTTGTCACCAGGGGAGTGCTCCGGGCCGCCGTGGACCCTCGGAACTGTCCGCCGATCATCTTGCGGGTTTCCGGAGGGACCAGCATTATCGGCCGGGACCTGTCCCATGAAGCCCTGACCACTTCGATTCAGGAAGCCCTCCGGCTCAACGTGGCCGCGGTGGGCATGTCCATCTTTATCGGTAGCGAGTATGAGTATGACTCGCTGACGAACCTGGGGCGACTGGTTGATGAATGTAATAATTACGACCTGCCGGTCATGGCCGTGACCGCCGTGGGCAAGGAACTGGAAAAGCGGGACGCCCGCTATCTGTCCCTGTGCTGCCGGATTGCCGCCGAATTCGGGGCCACCGTCGTCAAGACATACTGGTGTGATGATTTCGACAAGGTGGTTAACGGTTGTCCCGTGCCTGTGGTTATGGCCGGCGGCCCCAAGGTCGATACTGACCGGCAAGTCTTCGAATTTGTCCATGACGGCCTTCAGAAAGGGGCCATCGGCCTGAACCTGGGCCGGAACGTTTGGCAGCACCAGCATCCGGCGGCCATGATGAAGGCCCTGCGGGCCATCGTCCACGACCAGGCCTCGGTCCAGCAGGCCGAAGAGATTCTGGCCCAAGAAAAGCAGGCCGGAAATTAATAGAAAGTGAAAAGCCTGTTCGATCGGAAAGAGGCCCGGGACCTGGCCGCCGAATATCCGGAGATTCAGCCGGAACTGGCCCTCCGGGTCTACACCTCGCGCTTGCTCGGCCGCGAGCCGGACCTGGTTTTGCATGGCGGGGGCAATACCTCGGTCAAACTCAAGGTCAAGGACGTTTGCGGCGAGGAAATCGACGTTCTATACGTCAAGGGCTCGGGCCTGGACCTGGCCTCCATCGGACCCGAGGGTTTCACCGCCCTGGACCTGGCCCCACTGGTCCGTCTGCGGGGATTGACCGACCTGCCGGAAGCGGAAACGGCCAACCAGCTTCAGATTCGCAAGCTCCGGGTCGCGGACCCCTCCCCTTCCCTGGACGCTTTGGCCCATGCCTTTCTGCCTCACCGCTACGTCGATCACACCCACGCCGACAGTTTCCTTATCCTGAGCAACCAGAAGCACGGACCGGACCTGGTCAAGGAAGCCCTCGGGCCCAAAGCCGTGGTCCTGCCCTATGTCCGGCCCGGCTTTCCTCTGGCCAGAAGCCTGGCCGCGGCCCATGAACGGGACCCGGAGATAGAGGCCGCGGCCGCCTTGGGCCACGGTCTGTTTACTTTCGGCCATGAGGCGGCCGAGGCCTATGAGAGAATGATCGACTATGTGACCCGGGCCGAAGCCTGGATCGCCGGCAAGATCGGGGCCAAACCCTTAACCGTTCCCCGGACCGAGGTCATGGTCCCGGCCGACCCGGCCGGGACCGCCGTTCGCCTGGTTCAGACGGTGCGGGGGGCCTGCGCCCATCGGGCCGCCGACGGTCGCCTGCGCCGGTTTATCGCCGAGATGCGCTCCGATCCGGAGATTATCGCCGCTTCCCTGGCCGAACAGGCCCCGGATTACTGCCGGTCCGGCGTCCTGACCCCGGATCACGCCATCCGCACCAAACACCGGGCCGTCTACCTGGACCGTTTGCCCGAGGATGATCCGGCCCTCCGACAAAAGGTCGGGGAGGCGGTGGAGGCCTTTGTCGAGGCTTATGACCGGTACTTTGACCGGCACAGCCAAGGCCTGGCCGTCAAGCCGGCCAAGCTGGACCCTTACCCCAGGGTCTTTCTGGCCGCCGGACTGGGCTTGGTCGCCTTGGGAGCAACCCGGCGGGAAGCCCGAATCGCCGCCGATATAGCCGAGCACACCTTCAAGGCCAAAATGCGCGGCTTTGCCCTGGGGGAATACGAGTCCGTCGGGGAAGAGCACGTCTTTGACCTGGAGTACTGGGACTTGCAGCAGCGGAAATTGGATCGGGGACCGGTCCCTTTGCTCCAAGGCCAGATCGCCCTGGTCACCGGCGGCGGCGGCGCTATTGCCTTGGGTATAGCCGACCGGTTGCTGGCCGCCGGGGCCACGGTGGTTTTGGCCGACATTGACCGGTCCCGCCTGGAAAAGGTCCGGGATATGCTGGCCGCCCGGCATGGGGAGGAACGGGTCGAAACCCTGGTCTTTGACGTGACCGACTATCCGGCCACGGCCCAGGCCGTTGGTGAAATCAGCCGGCGGCTGGGCGGCCTGGACTTGGTCGTGCCCAACGCCGGGATCGCCCACGTGGCTAAAATCGAGGACCTCGATCCGGAGCGATTGGACCGGGTCATGGCCGTCAACTTCAAGGGCGTCTTCAACCTGATCAAGGCGGCCGGTCCTGTTTTCCGGCGTCAGGGCACCGGGGGCAACGTGGTTATCATCAGTTCCAAAAACGTGTTCGATCCGGGGGCCTCGTTCGGGGCCTACAGCGCTTCCAAGGCCGCGGCCCACCAGCTGGGCAAGATCGCCGCGCTGGAACTGGCCGAACTGGGGGTCAGGGTCAACATGATCAACCCGGACGCTGTTTTCGGCGACCGGGAGGTTTCCTCGAAGCTTTGGGACGTGGTCGGTCCGGACCGGATGAAGGCCCGGGGCCTGGACCCGGCCGGACTCAGGGAATATTACACCCAGAGGAACCTGCTCAAAACCGGGGTTCTGGCCGAACACGTGGGTCAGGCCGTGGTCTTTTTCGCCGCCGACCTGGCCCCGATCACCGGGGCCACCCTGCCGGTGGACGGCGGGGTGCCGGGAGCCTTTCCCCGGTGATTCCTTACATCATCTGGTAAGGATCGACGTCCAGACTCAGGACCACGCCGCGGCCCTTTAACCGCAGGCGGACCTGAGAAAGCCACCGGTCTAAAAATTGGTGCAGAGGTTTGACGCGGGCGGACCGAATCAGGACCTGATAGCGGTATTTGCCCTTCAGCTTGGCCAAGGGGGCGGGGGCGGGGCCTAAAATGGTTAGCGGGGAATCGGCTTGGTCCGCTGAAAGTTCCCGACCGGCCTGAGCCGCTTCTTCGGCCGTGGCCAGGGTTTTTTCCTCGGAGTTGCCTGTAAATCGAGCCAGGGCCAGGCGCGAAAAAGGCGGATATCCGGACTCTCGGCGCTGCCTGAATTCTATTTTAAAAAAACCCGGATAATCATGCTTTTGAGCCCGATTAAGGCTGTAATGATCCGGGCTGAGCGTCTGGATGATCACTCGGCCGGGCGTTTCGCCCCGTCCGGCCCGGCCGGCCACCTGGGCTAGGAGCTGAAAGACCCGTTCCCCGGCCCGGAAGTCTGGCAGGTGCAGACCCAGGTCGGCCTCGATCACCCCGACCAGGGTTATGTTAGGGAAATCATGGCCTTTGGTCACCATCTGGGTCCCGGCCAGCACGTCCAGGGCCCCGTCCCGCAAGGCTTCCAGAATCCTGGTCATCTGGCCCTTGGGTCTGGCCGTATCCGCATCCAGACGGCCCACCCTGGCTTCGGGAAAGGCCTTTTCCACCTCTTGCTGCAATCGTTCAGTCCCGATGCCTACATACCTGAAGAGTTTCGAGTCGCAGTTCGGGCACCTGGTCGGCGGCGGGGTCTCCAGGCCGCAATAATGGCAGACCAGCCTGTTTTGACCCTGGGCCGAGTTTGGAGCCTGGTGCAAGGTCATGGTCACGCTGCAATTAAGACACTTGATGGCGTAGCCGCAGGCCAGGCAGAGGGGCGTCCCGGCCAGCCCCCGCCGGTTGATGAACAACAGGGCTTGTTCGCCGTGGTCGAGGGTTTCTTGAAGGGCTGATTTAAGAATCGGCGTGAGCGCCCCCCGCCTTCGCCCGGAGTCATAGCGCAAATCCACAATGTCCACTTTGGGCAATTGGACTTCGCCGATCCGCTTGGTCAGGGTCAATAACTTGTACCGACCTGATCGGGCCGCATGATAGGTCTCCACCGACGGGGTGGCCGATCCCAAGACCACCACGGCCCCGGCCTGCTGTCCCCGGACCAGGGCCAGGTCCCGGCCGTTGTACCTTAGTTTGTCATCCTGCTTGTAGGCGCCGTCGTGTTCCTCGTCCACGATGATCAAACCGATATGGTCCAGGGGGGCGAAGACGGCCGACCTGGCCCCCAGGACCACCCTGACCTCGCCCCGGAGGATTTTCAGCCACTGGTCGTAACGTTCGCCGTCGGAAAGGCCGGAATGTAAAAGTCCCACTTCCTCCTGGCAGCGGGCTCGAAACAAGCCCTCCATCACCGGCGTCAGGGAGATCTCGGGGACCAGGACCAAAGCCGTTCGGCCCAGGGCCAGGGTTCGGGTCATGGCCTGTAAATAGACTTCGGTTTTGCCGGACCCGGTTATGCCATGAAGAAGAAAAGGCGAAAATTCACCGGAAGCTATGGCTTTGTTGATTTCCGCCACGGCCGGATTCTGTTCGGCCGTCAGGGCGGGCGTCCTGTTTTCGAAATACAAGGCCCGTCCCAAGGCGTCCCGATAGACTTCCCGATCCTCGACCTCGATTCGCCCTTTGCGTTCAAGCCGCCCGATCATCGCCGACAGCCCCGGAAAGCGGTCCCGAAGTTCTTCCATAGGTTTAGGCCCGTTAACGTTCAAAAATTCCATCAAGGCCTTTTCCTTCGGACCAAGGCGCTCCGGTCCGGCTCGGTCGGCCGATAAAGGCTTCAGCCATTTCTGAATTTTAGGTTTGATGCGGTCCTTTTGAAGCCCGGCGACCGATTCGATCCAGCCGCGGGCCTCCAAGGTCCGAACCAATTTTATTGAGGCCTTTTTCTCCTTGGTCAGCCCGGCCAAGGTCAAACCGTCGGTCCGGTCCAAGCGGGTCATCAAGGCCGCCTCGGACGGAGCGGCCGCCCCGAGTTCCAAGGCCCGGCGGCCGGTCGGGGTCAGGCGAATCATTCGGCGGCTCATAACTTTAAGGCCGGCCGGCAGGGCTTCGGCGATAACCAGGCCCAACGGGTAATGGTAATATTCGGCGGCGAAGCGGAAGAAGGGGAGCATCTCCGATCCGAAAAGCGGCTCATCATCGAGAGGTCTGAGTATTTCCTTAAGATGGGGTGTCGTCGCCGACCGCTCGGAGTGCGGACCAAGACCGACCACGTAACCGGTGACCTGACGTGGTCCGAAGGGAACCAGAACCCGCATCCCCACAGGCAGACAATCCCGCAGCTCTTCGGGGACCAGGTAATCGAAGGCGCCTTCCACCGGCAAGGCCACCGCAACTTGGGCCGTAAGCGGTGGCCGGGCGGCGGTTTTGCTTTCTATGGACATCGTCGCCAGAAATTCTTGCTCAATGGTCCGGTCCTGTTTCCTTTTGTTTATAGCCATATTTGGCGGCGATGATCTCTTGAAGACGGGCTATCATATCACCTTGAAAATTCCTTTAAGTTTTTTCGTTCCCTAGGGTCCATCGGTTTAGGATCGATCCAATCGAAAGAGTGACGATTCATCGCCGGACCGGCTGAATACTTTTTAATCCGGAGTAGGAAAAGGAAGCCGAAGGCCTCAGCCGCTTCCCGAGGCAGGGTCCGGTCGAGGCGGCCTCTTTCTTCCAAGGTTTTGAGCCGGTCTAGGGTGTTGGTCTGGGTCAGGCGATGTTTCAAGGCCGGAAGTCTGACGGCGTCCACGGTCGGTTCGAGACGGGATTTTTGCAGATTCAAACGGTCGGCCTGTTTTCCGGTCCTTTCCACGACAAACTGGCGAAAGAAGTTCACAGGCGGGCGGAGAGTCAGCCCGCTTTCGGCCAGGCGGGGCAAGAAAACCGGGTCTTCGACCAAAACACGACGAACGGACTTGCTTACATCATGAAAAAGGTTCTCTCGGCCGAACAGAAAACCGCCGTCAAAAGAAAAAGCGGCGGCCGGACCAGGATTCAAGACTCAGCCTTAAGGATTTCGGACTGCATGGTGAGCCGGCAAGGGACTGTATTTGATCTTTTCATCCTCGATTACGTCGATGATGGCCCGGATTATTTCCGGGTCCTTTTCCTGAACCCTTTCCCAAGAGGGCAGTTCAGCCTCGATAAAGACCTCTTTCCTCATACGCTCCTCGACCTGCATCACCGCCTGGATTAAACCCATGTCCAGGAAGGGCTTGAATTCTTCGTTGGCGGAGATGAAGCGAATAATGTGCTCGGCGGTATGTTGGGGCGATTCCAGAATGAACCCGGCAAAAAGGACCGCTTTGGCGAAAACGTCGCGGACGCTGGCTTCTTCGGCGTCCCGATCGTAATCCAGGCCGTTGAACTTGGCGTTGTCGGAGTATTTCTTGATGAGGTCCTCGGCGATGGAGGTATAGGTCACGGCCAGGTCCCGGAAAAAATGATCGGACACCTCGAGGCCTTCCTCAATGATCAGGGCCTTGAACAAAGTGGTGACGATGTCCACGGCCATCTTGTACAGTCCCTTGCGGGAATCTTCCGGCGAAAGAGGCTGATGTTTGTGATCGAACGCCCCCGGCGTGAATTCCACCTGGGCCACCTGATTGGCCTTGCGCCAGGCCTCGATTAAAATGAAGATTTCAATGCCCCAGTGGGAAGCGTAGCGGAGCCGTTTGAGCAGGTTGATGTCCATGACCACTTCACCCGAGAGCTGATAATTGAAGGACAGGAGATAATCGACCAGGCGAAGCATCTTTTCTTCCCGGCTTTCGGTGAATTTACGTTTCAGGGCCAGCAAGAGGGGGTCCAGCAGCAGTCTCTTGACCCGGCCGTACATCCGCCGGCCGTCCCATCGGGCGTAATAAGCCTTGGAAAAGTGATAGTTGAGGACCAGAACCGGATAGAACAGCCGGTCCAACTGCTCTTTCTGAAAGGTTTTAATATCGGCGTCCAAAAGGCCGACGGACGTGGCGCCCAAGGCGATGGCCACTCCGAAACCCATGAATAGATTCCGACCCTTGCCCCGGACCGACAGGTCCATGCCGGCCTGGCTAAGACGCTGATAAATAGAAGAAAATCCAGGACCATCGTTCCACTGGATGAAAAAGTTCTTCAGGTTCTGCTTGGCCAGGATTTCCCGAAGGAGTTGGATTTCCGCCTCGCCGGCCTGATCCACGCCGATGATGATCTTGTCCAAATACCGGGCCAGGCGCAGTTGGTGAATGATGTTTTCAAAGACCGGGCGGTTTTCGGGGTCGGTGAACTCCGAAGCCAGGGCCGGAATAAACAGGACCGGCTTTTTCCACCGTGAATGCCCCACAAGCTGCTGGCGGAGGTCGGTCCGGGGATTCATCAAGTAAAAAGTGGTCGTTTTGGGGTGTTTTTGGGCAAAATTGGTCATACGTCAAACTCACCTTTAAACCTCGGTCCAAAAACCGCGGGAGATAGAAAGATTATATGGTCCGCATTATCCCATCCCCAAAGCCGGATGGTTCCCCGGTCTTGACAGGAACGTCCGAGAATAAGAGCGGGGCCAAATACATCGGCTTTCGGCCGGACGAGCAACCGGACGCGAAAGACTGCTAAAAGATTAGCACAAAACCCAAAGACCGCCAAGCTGGTGTCAATAGCAACCTAAAATGACACATAGGTATAGCCCATCAATCGACCGGCTTAGTATTGAAGCCTTTTGGATCGTGCGGCCGGGGAGTGCCAGTAGTGCGAGGCCCGATCCACATCCAGGCAACAAAAAAGTCCCTTAGCCCGGATGACTTCCACCAAAACCCTGGAAGTTGGTCATGGTCTCTTCTTCGAGAAAAAAACCGGAAAAAAGATCCTTGGTCGCATCGTCCGTGGCGACCTTCAGGTCCCAAGGTTGACCCGGCACTTATTCATGCCTCGATTCGTCCTGATGCAGCATCATCCCCGGCTTGGGCCGCCATTCCCTGGCCCATTTCTGGGCCTGGGCCGGTTGAGCCGGGATCAGTTTTTCGGCGGCCAGGTCGCGGTTTCCGGCCGTTTTTTCCATCAAGTCCTTATTCGTGGCCCCTGCTGCGGCCAGGTTGGACCAAATATAGGCCAGTTGCCCGCCTTGGGGTATCCCTCGGCCTTTATCATACATGACGCCGAGACTGTTTTGCGCCTCGGCGGCCCCTTGATCGGCGGGGGCCTTGAATTCCTAGAAGGCCGTTTCGTAGTCCCCGCGCGGATAGGGGGACACTCCGGCTTCATCGTCGGCCCAAGCCGGTCCGGCCGGCCCCAAGACCAAAACCATCGGCATAACCATGACCCAAAATATCCGCTTCATGGCTTCATCCTATCGGAAATATTTTTGAGAACCCCTTTTTTATTTTAACAGGTTTCGGGGGAGGGGGAATCAGAAAATTTGAGTTTCCGGGTCGGCCCCTGAAAAACGAAGGTCAAGGTCATATTTCCAGCTTCGAACGAAATTTATCAATAATCCATTCTTTCCTGATCTGGATTTCCACCACCGGAGGATTGACCTCAAAAACAAGTGCGATTTCATTTGACGCATAAGACCAGAAATCCTCTGAAAAAATTATCTCGGGCGGAAATTTTGATTTGTATTTTGTAAATATTTCCAAACAGATTTGCTCTAAACGGCTGGTGGGGACCAAAACCAGCCCGGCAAACCAATCCCCTTGGGTTTCATACCAGCCGATGTCTTCCCTGGGTATGGAGAGCCGCCACTTTACGTATTCATCAGGATATTTAAAGGAAATGTCTTCATAGACGCTTTTATGCAAGACGTAATGACCAAGTTCATGGGCCAAGGTATAGCGATACTTTTCGTTGAACTGCGCGGACTGAATTTCGTCAACGTATATGGCCGTCCGGTCATGAGAGAGAAAACCGTTCAGGCCATGGTCTTTGTACAAACGCGGGAAAGGGACAATATCCAGGCCCATGTCCACGTCGATGATTTCTTCAATGGGGACGGGCAGTTCGAGAGACGGATGATATTGGTTTATAAATTCCGAGGCCTTGGCGGCTACATCTCGGTAAGTTAACTTCGGGACCGCACTCATCGGCGTTCTCGGCGGATGGACTCAACCAGCTTCCTGAGAGCCTCTTCATCAAGTTCATTTTGCCTGACCATTCTGAACAAAAGAGGCAGGGCGTTCATAACCTCGGCATTGGAAGCGATGTCCGGGGGAATCCTGCCCACACTGGTTGCGGCCAGGTCGCAGAATTCCAGCCATTGGTCGGTGCCTTCCTCAATGCCCAAGGCTTTGGCGTACTCCAGTCTTTTTTCCCTGGACTGGGGCGGAGCCATCAGACCGCGTTCGATTTTGCTGACGTTGCCAGGGTCGAAACCATTAATCCGGCAGAATTCGCGCAGGGTCAGCCCCAAGCCTCGTCTTTTTTCCTTGAAATATTGGCCAAAGGTTTTTGTCACCGGCATTTTTTCACCCCCTTTCTTGTTGTATAATGTATTACAACTGTATTACACTTGTCAATACCTTAAAAACATCGAGTAACTGTTCACTAAACGATGGCCTTTCTTCACTCTTGACGGCAGACTGAGAGAAGTTGGTTCTTATTTCATATTAATAACTGATAGTTACGAATGACATTCCCGCGGAAGCGGGAATCCAGCCCACAAATAACGGATAGATTACATACCTCAAATTAAAAATAGATTGCTTCGCCCCGCATAAAGCGCGGCTCGCAATGACGCTGCCGGTTTCTATCATTTTTCTCGATGATTTGACGATTAGATGAAAATTGCTTGACAAAAGATAATTTATTACCTATGGTAAATATTAGCCAGGCATTCTGAATTCAGGCCTTCTTTTTCGGGAGGAGACCTTCAAGCCATGAACTTCGGCTCCTTGCTGCGCCGGCATCGCAAAGAAAAGAAGCTGACCCTAAAGATGGTCGCGGAAAAGGCCGACATATCCGAAGGTTTCCTCAGCCAGGTCGAGAACGACGTCAAATCCCCCAGTCTGGACACCCTGATCAATATCTGTGAGGCCTTGGAAGTCAACGCCGGGGACCTGCTCAACCAGTTGCAAAACCAGGAACGAATTTTTCTGGTCCGCCGGAGCGAATGGGACGAGGTGGACCTCCCTCACACGGGTTTCGCCACGCGGCGCTTCGTGTCTCCGGAAAATCGGACCATCATCGACAGCGCGGTCTTGTTCATAGAGCCGGGCAAATCCATTCCGGTCAGGAAGAACGTCAAGAACGGCCAGGAAATACTGTGCGTCCTCCAGGGCCGAATGAACCTGGTCCAGGGGGACAGAGAGGTGGCCATGGTCGAGGGGGACACGGTCCACTTGTGGACCGAGCCCGAGCGGCAGAGCATCACCAACACCGGGGACGATTTGGCCGTGATTCTTTGGATTGGGACTATTTGAGGCCGCTCCGGCCAAGCCCAAGCGACGCTTTTATCTTACGTTAACAAATTTTTGAGTGACCTGTCGGTTAACGGCGGCCTTTCCCGCCGCGCTCTGTCCGGCCGATAGAAACTGATTCCTGCTTTCGAAGGAATGACGTCTAGTTATCACCGTCGTTCTTGCGCAGGCGGGAGCCCAGACCGCCAATAACCGATGGATTACAGTTTTGGTTCCGGGGGTAAATCCCCTGGCCATGGTCCCTGAGGCCGACGGGCGGACTGAACGTCAAGCTCGGTCCCCGGTCAAAAATGAAAACAAAATCAAACTGTTTAGACGACTGCTTTTTCGGACCCAAAAACCCTAATGAAAGGAGGAGAGCGGTCATGACCAGGCAAGTTGCCGTTATCGGCGTGGGCGCCACCGGATTTCGGGCCACGACTCCGGACGTGTCCTATCGGGAACTAACCTACGAGGCGGCTCAAAAAGCTTACTTGGACGCCGGGGTCGAACCCAAGGATATCGGGGCCTTTGTGGCCACTTCGGAGGACTTTGTCGAGGGGTACAGCATCGCCGACGAATACGCCCCGGACCAGATCGGGGCGGCCTTGAAGTCGCTGTACACGGTGCCGGGCGATTTCATCCAATCCATGGGCTCGGCGGTGATGATGCTCAAGAGCGGGCTTTACGACATCGTGGCGGTTCAGGGTTTGAGCAAGGCTTCCAACATGCTGACCAAATCCTACCTGACCGATTTCGCCCTGGACCCGGTTTACAACCGCCCCCTAAAGCAGCACGCCGACTACATCGCCGGGATGGAGATGAACCGGTTTTTATTCGAGACCGGGACCACCAGGGAGGAGTGCGCCCAGGTGGTGGTCAAGAACAAGCGCAACGCCATGTTCAACCCCCTGGCCGGCCACGGCTGCGACCTGACCCTGGATTACGTCCTCGAGGCCGAGATGGTGGCTTATCCCCTGTCGGAACTGGACATCGCCCCCTATGCGGACGGGGCGGTGGTCATGGTGCTGGCGGCCGGGGAAACGGCCCGGGCCTTAAGCGACCAGCCCGTCTGGGTCAGAGGTGTCGGCTGGTCTTCGGATTCGCCGACCTTGGAGACCCGGGGCTGGGGCCAGGCCGTGTATGCGGCCCTGGCCGCGGAAATGGCTTACAAAATGGCCGGGATCAGGTCGCCTCGGTCGGAGATTAACTTTATCGAGCTGAACGACGAATTTTCTTACAAGGAGCTTCAGCATCTGGAAGCCCTCCGCCTGTGCAACCCAGGTGAAGCCGGCGTTTTGACCATGGACGGGGTCACCGAAATCACCGGGGCTCTCCCGGTCAACGCCTCGGGCGGCTGCCTGGGCGTGGGCAACCTTCTCGAATGCACCGGCGGGCAAAAAGTCCTGGACGTGGTGCTCCAGCTCCGGGGCGAAGCCGGCCGCAATCAGCTCAAGAACGTATCCACCGGCTTGGCCATGGGCTGGCGGGGACTGCCCACCACCACCGGCGCGGTGGCCATCCTGAGCAATTAAAGGAGGTGACCAAATGGGCCTGAGAAAAGTAGCCATAGTCGGCGCGGGGCTGACCAAGTTTTACCGCTACGCCCAGGAGACGCCCAAGGAATTGGCCTATGAAGCGACCAAAATGGCCTTGGACTCCTGTGAAATGACCCTGGACGATATCGACGCCGTCTGTCTGGGCACGGCTCCGGACGCCTTCGACGGGGTCCACATGAAAGGCGAATACCTCAGCGACGGGGCCGGGGCTTTTCGCAAACCTTACATGCGTCACTATGTGGGCGGCGGGACCGGGGTCATGTCGCCCATTCACGGCTGGTTCCATGTGGCTTCGGGCATGTTCGACACCTGTCTGGTCGTGGCCGAAGAAAAGATGTCCTCGGCCTATCCCCACCCGGCCGGGGCCTTTTTGACCATCTTCGACCACACCACCGAACAGCCCCTATTACCTACCCTGATCTGGATTTTCGCCATCGAGATGCACCGGTTCATGCACAAGCACGGGTACACCAAGAAAGACATCGCCCAGGTGGCCGTCAAGAACAAAGGCAACGCCCTGCTCCATCCTTCGGCCCAGTTGGGGGCCAAGATCACGGTCGAGGACGTCCTCAACTCGGAAGTCATGGCCTATCCGGTCAACCGGCTGGACATCAGTCCGACCAGCGACGGGGCCGCGGCCGTAGTTCTGGCTTCCGAGGAGGTCGCCCGCCGGGTGACCGAAAAGCCGATTTGGATAGACGGCCTCGGGTACTGCCTCGACTCCGCTTACTGGTGCAACCGGGACCTGTACTACCCCGACTATGTGGAGGTCGCCGCCCGCCAGGCGTATAAAATGGCCGGTATCAAGGAGCCGAGCAAGGAAATCCACATAGCCGAGCCTTATGACCCCTTCACTTACAAGGAACTCCACCACATCGAGGGGCTGATGCTGTGCAAGCGGGGCGAGTCGGTCAGGATGCTCCTGGACGGGGTGACCCAGCGGGACGGCAACCTGCCCTGCTGCCCCTCGGGCGGGGCCCTGGGGGTGGGCAACCCCATCGCCGCCACCGGCCTGATGAAGGTCATTGAAATCTTTTTGCAACTCAGGGGAGAAGCGGGCGAGCGGCAGGTTCCGGGCCGGCCGACCTGCGGTCTGGCTCAAGCCTGGGGCGACCTGATGCAGGTCGGGACCGTTGTGGTCATGCGTTCCTGAACGGAAGAAAGGAGGCAGAACGATGTTAGACGCGGATTTGGTGGCCAAAACGGCCACAAAAATCAGTCTGAAGGATATTCAGGACGGCAAGGTCCTGTCCGTCAAGGACAAACCCAATCTGAAATACGCCTGGGACAACGGTGTGGCCATCGGCCGGTACCTGGCCGAACTAAAGGAAGGCCGGATCATCGGCAAGAGATGTCATTCCTGCAAACGCGTCCTGGTGCCGCCCCGGCTCTTCTGCGAACTGTGCTGGCGGCCCACCGACGAATGGACCTACGTCCAGGACACCGGGACCATCTTGACTTTCGTCATCAGTCACGTCAACTGGGATGCCAGCCGGGTCAAGAAAGGCCAGCGCCACCATACCCCGGCGGTCATCGAACTGGACGGGGCCGGCAAGGACCAGGCCATAATGCATCTGATCGACGACATCGATCCCAAGGACATCAAGATCGGTCAGAAGGTTCAGGCGGTCTGGAAGAAGCCCGAGGAAAGAACCGGCGCGATCACCGACATCAAATACTTCAAGGTGATCAAGAAATAGGAGGGAGGTGAGCGAGATGTCCTTGACCGAACGTTTGCAGGAGACCACCCAGGTCGGGTACTGGACCGGGGAAATCCCTCTGGAATATGTTTACACCTGCGGCCGGGCCGGGGAAGCTTATTTTCGGAATCTGATGAACAAGGGGACCTTTCTGGGGGCCCGCTGCGAAAGATGCCAGATCACCTATGTCCCGCCGCGCATTTACTGCGAGAGGTGCTTCGACCGCTTGGAGAACAACTACGTCGAGGTGGCCGCCCGCGGCACGGTTCATACTTTCACCGTGCTGTACCGCAACCTGGACGGCACGAAAAAGGATGCGCCCCTGGTCATGGCCCTGGTGGCCCTGGACGGGGCCGACGGGGGCGTGGTCCACTGTCTGGGGGAAATCAAACCCGAAGAGGTTTTTATCGGCCTGCCGGTGGAAGCGGCGCTCAAACCCAAGAACCAGAGAAAAGGCGGCATCACCGACATTAAATATTTCAAGCCGGCTAAGTAGAGCGTGAAAATCGAGGCCCGGCCGACATGGCCGGGCCTTGCCCCACCTGATGAACCCGCCAATGGGTCTATTTTCCAAATATTTCCCGAACAGAAAAAGGGCTGATCGTGTTATAGTGATTGATATGGCAACGAAGCACAATCAATCAATTAAGAACGTCTTGGTAAGTTTACCGTAGTAAACTTACTAAGAGAGAAAAGTGATTTACCACCGGAGAATAAAGAAATGCGGTCCGTTGCGGTATGCTCCGCCTTATCCCGCACTATCGGCAATTATACCACCAAGCGGGGAGATGTTTCGCCGTTCATCAGCTTTTGCTGGTCGATTTCACAACGGAGTTCTTTAAACAACCTTCACAGGAAATAGTTCCGAAAGGGCGGACATGAATTCATCAAGCTGAAATTCAGACCGAAAGTAAGTGCTTTCTCGCAAGCGAATCATGCCTAAACCATTAAGCGCGGAAAAGTATTGACTGACCAGATTCCCGGCATCCACTATAAAAGGCTCGTCTTTATGCTTGTTGCGTAATTCCAGGGCGGTATCCCATTCATTTTCCATCATAGTGGCCATAATGGTGTATAGATCCAAGGCATGGTAGGAGCCAAATTCCCTGTTGTCGTCGTTAAGCCTGTCTTTAAAGGCGAACAGCTTCATCATCAGAAAAGTAAATGGATGCGGGAGATAGGCTTCAGCCTCTCCTGGGTTGCCCGAACTAAGATTACCTTTTATTCTGATCGGCAATAATTCTTCCTCAAGCGTCAGAGCTTCGTCGAGATGGTGGGCATGAATGCCGACTGATGGCTGTGGTTTGGCGCGGCGAGTGTCGGTCTTTACGCTTGTACCATTGAAGCACGCTTGTGGGCCGGTCAGAATATCAATCTTTATACCTGCAGGTGAACCCCCAGGCCCCGGCTTTGCGAATTGATAATTCTTGGCGGTGGGGATAACTTGGTAGCCAAGTTTGCTGATAGCCTCGGCCAGCGGCTTAATTTTATTTGAGTCAATAAGTAATTCCGGTCGAAGGAACAAATCAAGGTCGTTGGTTGAACGAGGTTCGGGCTATTCATCAAGGAGCGTGCGTGCGCCCAATTCGCGGACGTGATTGACCTTAAGATAGATTCCAAAGCCGCCACCAACAATGATTTTGACTTCAGAGCCTTTTAATTCATGAAGCAGATCGAGCAGCGCTGTTTGAAGGTCGGATATCGGGATCATTGCTTCACTCGGCGCAAACTGCTCAGAATATATGACTTAACCTGGTCAGCAGTCTCTTGGTCACGCTTGTCGCCGGCCATCAATTCAAAATAGACTTGACTTGGTGAAGCCCACCAGAAGCCCTCAGCCACCCATGCGTCAAAAAACACCGTCTCGTCTTCAGTTTCAATGATCTCCAAGTCTGGGAATCGATCCGAGCGGCTCCCATTTAACCTTTCCGGCAGATCCCCTAACCTTGGACAGTAAACAGATAATAAGTCTTCACGCTGCATTACGGCAAATTGGGTTACAGATGATAACCCTGTGGCCACAATCGGCAAGTTGAGTTTTTGCGATTGATTGACAAGCAACTCTATGATTGACTGTTTTTGGGGAATTTTGAGCCGGACGCGTTCCTTGATTTTTGGGGGGATATAGTTCTCCCTTAGTTTTTCTAGTAATTTATCAGGTTGTAAAAGGCGAATGAGGTCGTTCCTTTCAATTATTAAATCATCTTCCAGCGTCTTTAGTGATTTTGACACCGTGGACAGGCTCATGGCTTTTTTGTTCCAAAGCTTCACCAGCATATTTCGCCGATTTATTCCAGAACGAATTTCTTGGACAGTGGCGTAATCGGGACGGGCGAGGAAGACTCTCCCGACCATCGAACTGTTCCAGCGGTAAATGTTTTTAATTGGAGCAGAGGAGGAAAACCGGTTTTTTTCACCGCTACGGTACACATAGAATTTGCCGGGGGCGACGACCACACCGTTGCCACATAGATCAATGCCGCTGATTCCCTCCCCCTCCAATTCGTTAAGTTGCTGATCGTTGAGGTAAGGCATAAAGACCATGGGGTAATATCCTTTAGGCAGTGAAACGGCCTTGAATAAGCTAAGCATGCTTTGAAAAGCTTTTGGAGTAGAAATGGATTTGCACTCGACGACAAATCTGTCCACGATATTGCGCCAATTAGCCTCAACAAAGGCATCAAACCCAAGTTTTGCATCGCCGTTCGGCTCGCCTTCAAGTAAACGAAAGGTCAACGGCGGCAAGGAGATTTGGCCGTTCCGCAATTGCTCCATCATTTCCTTTTCAGTCGGCATTTTCCTGATATCCATTGTTTTCCTGTTCAAGAAAATAGTCGTTTTCAGGAAAATCGGCAACCATTTTTTTAATCATCCTACTGACGGAGTCTTCAGGTCACCAAGCCGTTTTCTCGTGGTTGCTTGCTTAATTTCTTTCCTTTCCGGTCATCCCAATCAGGTCGGCTGAGGTCGACTCCCCGTCACCATCGCCCCCTGATGGGTGGACAGACCTCCCGGGCCAGTAATGCATTTGAGCGCCCCTATTCGGGGTTTACATCACCAGCCTTAAGGATTTTCAATCAGACGCGACGGCTGCCCGAAGATTTCTTATAAAATTCCAGATATTTGCAGACGACCCGCTTCATCTCCTTCCGGGGAGCCACCTCGTGGATGCCGCGGATGTCCTGGAAATATTCGAGCCGATCGAAAACGGCCCCGGCCAGGGACTGGAGGGAGGCGGCCCGGACAGCGTCTTCGTCCACGGGGAAGCCCCGTGATTTCATGACCCTGGGGCCGGTGAAGACGACCATGGCCTCGGGTTCGGCGATGATAACGTCGCCCAGGGCGGCGAAGCTGGCGATGGCCCCGCCCGTGGACGGGTCCCCCAGGATGGAAATGAAAGGCAGTCCGTGGTCTTTCAGCTTTCCCACGGCGTTGATGGTTTTAACCATCTGCATCAGGGCCAGGATGCCTTCGTAAAGACGGGCCCCGCCCGAACAGCAGACACTGATAAACGGATAGCCTTTATCAACGGCATAGTCGACGGCCCGGTCGAACTTTTCTCCGAAGACCACCCCCATGGACCCGCCGGCGAAATAGAATTCACAAACGGCCAGAACGACCCTGTGCCCGAAGACGCGGGCTTCGCCGGTCACCAGGGCTTCCTTGAAGGGCGTGCGCTCGCCTTGTTTCGTTACGTATTTTCCATATTCCGGAGTCAAGAGGGACGGGTCAAGCAGGTCGGCGACGCTTAGATTCCGGTGAAGTTCGTGAAAAGTGTCCGGGTCGGCCAGGCAATTGATCCAGCCCAAGGCCCCCATGACCCGGCTCCGGCCGCAGTTGGGGCAGGTGTGGAAATTGGCCAGGAAATCCTTGAGGCGGACAATCTGGCCGCAGCCTTCCTCCGGTTCGCCCTTGCTGCTGATCTCCCCGCATTTGATATACTCCTCTTGGAGCCGCCCCACCAAACCGTCCCCATAATCGAAGCCCACCTGAAGGGCCGCCTCTTCAATGGTGAAGATTTTCATGTCCGGCGGCGGGTGATGTTCCGCCTTTTTCCTCAAGGGGGTCAGGGAAAAAAATTTTTTGAGTTTAAAGGACTTCTGCTTGGGAAGGCCGAATCTTTCCGCCCGAAGCCGTCTTTCTTCCAGGAGGCGTTCGAGTTTGATCTTGGACAGCTCCTTGACCGCACGTTCCAGGTAAGCGCCGATAGGCTTGGCAAAGCCGGCCACATCGGAAACCTCGCGGGGTGAAGGGATGACCTGGTCGATGACCCCGAGGTTTTTCAGTTCCTCGGCCGTGGGTTTGAGGATGGCCAGGGCTTCGCGGATGCGGCTCGGGTCGCGGAAGATAATAGCGGCCATGCTTTCGGGCGGGGCGGTGGCGTAAAGGGCGTCATCCAGTTGAGCCCGCCGGTCAGCGTACTGGATGGCCAGGGCCCCGCCGCTGCCGCCTTCCCCCAAGACGATGGAGACGCTCGGCCGGGGCAGGTTTAGGAAGGTCCGGATCAGATGGGCGATGAAAAAGGCTTGGAAATCACGGGCCGACTCCATGGAAATGTCGGCGCCGTAAGTGTCGACAAAGGTGATAATGAAGGAGTTGTCGGGGTCTTCCCGGTCCATCTTTTTGAGAAAGCGGAGAACGTGGGAATGTTCTTCGGCCGTGAGCATGCCGTGGTTGAGTTTGGCCAGATCGGCCTTGGTCTTCAGGTTTTCGGGTTTGGGTTTCTGCTGCCCGATGATATAGAGGTGTTTATCCCATTCTTCGGCTTCGCCCAGGACCAGCGAGCCGCCATAGGGGGGATACTGGCGGAAATTGGGGAAGATATATTTGATGACGTCGCCGGACCTGGGCCGATGGGGCGAACGGGCCCGGCGCTTGAAGATATCGACTAAGTCCATTTTAACCATGGCGACTCCTTTTCGCCTGAATATCGAAAATTGAAAATGATCATCTTTTTTGATGAGGAAATGATTATAGGGGGTTCCAGGAAAGGGTGTCAAGATGGCCGGCATAAGCAATCAGCGAATAGCGGCCTTTTATACAGGAACCTTCATACCCTTTAAGGCACAACCGACGAAATGAAAGTCCGGTTACCTGAGGCCTGTTTTTTTTCCGCCCGAGACCTCCAAGCCGTAGTTCCCTCGAAAGTGGGAATCCAGTCTTCGGTCTGGTCCTTTTCTGGACCCCTGCTTGCGCAGGGGTGACGGGTGGCGCTTGAGGTCAGGTGAACAAGGCGCATTCAGTGTCGATATTCAGATAAATGACGCATAGTTACAACCAATATTGCAACGCAAGCGGGAAACCCGGCCGCCAACAACTGATAGATTATCGACCGGTCGCATGTTCGCGGTGGATGCTCTAATCCGCGGGCGTGCCGGTCAAGTAGGCTCGGGCTTCACCCACGGTGAAGAGCGAGCCGGTGACGACGACCAAGTCCTCCGGGGCGGCGTTTCTCCGGGCGGTCTCGATGGCCCGGGCCACTCCGGGGACCTGATAAACCGGGCCGGGGAAGCCGGCCGCGGCTTGGGCCAGACGGTCAATCGCGGCGGAGCGGTAATATTGAGGTCTGGTCAGATAGAGGGCCTGGGCCAGCGGCAGAAGCGGGGCCATAATGCCGCCGATGTTCTTATCGGCCATGATGCCCAGGACCAGATGCCGCCGGGGATAAGCCAAGCCAGCCAAGGTTTTGGCCAGAGCCTTGGCCGCGCCTGGATTGTGAGCCCCGTCGAGCATCAGGCCGGGTCGCCCAGGAAAGATTTCGGCCCGGCCCGGCCAAGAAATTTCGGAGAGCCCGAGGCGAAGGTCTTCCTGGCGAAAGGCGAAGCCGCGGCCGCCCAACAGTTCCAAGGCGGCCAGGGCCAGAGCGGCGTTGCCGATCTGGTGAGGGCCCGGGAGATTGGAACTCAGGTCTTTCAGGTCCATTTTTAAACCGTAATAATCAAATCGGCCCCCCTGACGGCTCCGGACCCGGAAATCCCGGCCCAGGGAGTATAGTCGGGCGCCTCGCTCCCGAGCGACCTGTTCGAAGAGCCGACGAATTTGCGGGCGTTTTTCTCCGGAGACCACCGGCAGCCCCGGCTTGATGATGCCGGCTTTTTCGGCGGCGATCAAGGCCAAGGTCCGGCCCAGATAGTCGGTGTGTTCCACGGAAATGTTGGTGATGACGCCGACTAGAGGTCCGGCCACGTTGGTGGCGTCCAGCCGCCCCCCCATGCCTGTCTCCAGGACGGCCAGATCGACCCGCTGCTGGGCGAAATAAAGAAAGGCCATGGCCGTAACGAACTCGAAGAAGGTCGGAGGCTCGTCAGGGGCCATGACCGCCCGAACCCGCTCGGCCAAACGGACCACTTCGGCCCGGCTGATCATTTCCCGGCCGATGGTAAAGCGCTCCCGGAAAGTGATCAAATGGGGTGAAGTATAGAAACCCACCCGGTAACCGGCCCTGGTCAGAACGGCGGTGACGGCCGCGCCGACCGAACCCTTGCCGTTGGTCCCGGCCAAATGGAGACAAGGCAGATTTTGGTGGGGCCGACCCAGCCCAGCCAGCAGGTTTTCGGTGGACGACAGGCCGAACTTGATGCCGAACTTTTGCAGAGAATAAAGAAACTCGATGGTTTGCTCGTAGGTCATGACCGCGGCCGACCGGCCGGGTGTTTCCCGGCGGTCCTCCTTATAAACTTCAGGCCCTTTTTAGGCCGGCGTAGTCGAGGTGAAGGGTTTTTGTCCCGAAATGGTCGAAATCAACCTTGATCTTGGTCGGGCTGAGCTGGCCGAGAACCCGACCCAAGCCAAAGACCGGATGGCTGACCCGCTCGCCCGGGTTGAAACCGTCGGGCGGGGGCGGTGGCGGCGGGCCGGGGGGAGAGGCGACGCGGTGGCCGCCTATTTGAGCCTGGTCTTCATGGACGGCGACCAGTTCCGGGGGAATATCCTCGAGAAATCGGGACACTCTGGGTCGAGCCGTCAACATTCCGCCCTTGGCTTCCAAGGGACATATCAAATAGAGATCGTCTTCGGCCCGGGTGGCGGCCACGTACATGAGTCGCCGTTCTTCGTCCAGGTCTTCAAGATGGTTAAGGGCGTAAAGAGGGGGAAATCGTCCTTCGGCGGCCCAAATGATAAAAACCGTCTTCCACTCCAGGCCTTTGGCCGAATGAACGGTCGAAAGGACCAAGCGGCCCCGGGGCTCGACCGGCCCGTCCTTGGAAATGGAGGTGTTGGGCGGCTCCAAGGTCATATCGGTTAAAAACCGGACCAGGCTGGAGTAGTTTCCGGCCAGGCGTAAAAACTCGGTTACATCGGCCAGGCGCTTGGGATAGTCATCATGATATTTCGTTTCCATAATCGGACGGTAAAATTTCCAGGCCGAGGAAACCCTATCCTGGAGTCCGACCCCCTTGGCCCCGATTTGAGCAAACAAGTCGGCCAGAGGGGCCAGGTTTTCCCGAACCTTGGCCGGACCCCCGTATTCTTGCAAGGTCTGGAGTCTTTCCCGGCGGCCTTCGACCCAGGCCGATATTTGCGCGGCCTTTTTAGGGCCGATCCCTTCCAGGAGCAGGAGGGACCGCGTCAGGCTGAAGCCGTCGCCCGGAGTGGCCGCCGCCCTCAGCAGGGACAGGAGGTCCTTGATATGGGCCGATTCCAGGAAACGGCGGCCGCCGTATTTGACGTAGTCGATGTCGTGACGGACCAGTTCGAGTTCCAGATCGAAGGAGTGGCTCGAAGCGCGGAACAGGACGGCGATCCGTTCGGGAGGCACGCCCTGGGCGGTGAGTTCCCGGACCTGGCGGCAAATAAAGAGGGACTGTTCTTTTTCGCTCCCCAGAACGAGAAGTCGGGGCCGGCGGCCTCCGCCGCGGCGGGTGAAAAGCCGTTTCTCGTATTTCTCCCTGGCCCTGGAAATGAGGTAGTTGGTCAAGTCCAAAATCGGCTGGCGGCTGCGATAGTTTTCTTCCAGGCGGATGATTTTGACCGAAGGGAACAGTCGGGGAAACTCCATGATGTTCCTAAAGCTGGCTCCCCGGAAAGAGTAGATCGACTGAGCGTCGTCGCCCACGACCATGACGTTGCCGTGGTCCCGGCCCAGGAGACCGATAATTTCGGCCTGGACCGGGTTGGTATCCTGGTATTCGTCGACCATGATGTATTGATAATTCGAAGCTATTTTAAATCGGGTTTCTTCATCCGTCCCGAGCAGGCGGACCAATTCTAGGAGAAGGTCGTCGAAGTCCAGCAAGATGTTTGTTTTCTTATAGGCGACATAATGCTCGGCCATGGTTTTAATGTCATCGTGATAGCCGAGCAGGTGGACGTAGTCCCGGACCATGATCTTTTCAACATTTTCCCCTTTGTTGGCCGCCTTGCTGATAATTTCGGCCAAGGTCCGTCTCTTGGGAAACTTGCGGTCCTTCTCGCCCAGACCGGCTTGTTGGCGAAGTTCGCTCAGGATGGCCTCCATGTCTCCCCGGTCGATGATCCCGAAGTTCCCCGGCCAGCCCAGACGCCCGGCCCAGCGGCGGAGCAGTTCGTGAGCCAGGGAATGGAAAGTGCCGCCGGCCACCCGGGTGCAGCCGCCGACCAGGGCTTCGGCCCGGGCCAACATTTCTCCGGCCGCTTTTCGGGTGAAGGTCAGGAGGAGGATAGATTCGGGAGGGACGCCCTGATCCACCAGGTAAGCCACCCGGTAAACCAGGGTTCTGGTTTTGCCCGAACCCGCGCCGGCGATGACCAGGATGGGCCCGTCGAGGGTGGTCACCGCTTCGTATTGAGCCGGATTAAGTTCGGCCCGGTAATCAATGGTCCGAGGCGTCGGCCTCAAATTCAGCCGGCTGGTTTGGACCTTTTCTTTCATCTTAAGCCGACCTGCCGCCGGAAGAAGTGAAATATTCCATCACGGCCTGAACCAGGCCCTCGATGGTGTAAACCCGGGCCCGCGCGGTCACCTTGAATCCGGCTTCCTCGGCCGTTTTGGCGGTGATCGGTCCGATGCAGGCGGCCGGAACATTTTTCTTGAACCAGGCGGCCCGTTCGCCCAGGAGACGATCAAGGTTGGCGACGGTGGAAGAACTGGTGAAGGTGACCAGGTCCAGGCTCCCGCTTTCCAGGACATCCTCGGCCTCCTGGCTCAGGGCCTCGGGCGGCAGGGTTCGGTAGGCCGCTGTTTCGACGACACGGGCGCCGGCGGCGGCCAAGCCCCGGGGGAGGACGTCTCGGGCTTCGGCGGCCCGGACCAGGAGCACCTTTCGCCCCTTGACGCCGGCGGCGATCAAGGCCGGCACCAGACTCTCGGCCACGTATTCTTCCGGAAGCAAATCCGCCTTTAGTCCGAACCGGGTCAGATTTTCGGCCGTGGCCGGCCCGATGGCGGCCAGTTTGACCGGGGCCAGGGCCCGGACATCGAGTCCTTTGGAGAAAAGCCGCTCGCAGAGAGACCGCACGCCGTTGGGGCTGGTCAGGACCAGCCAGTCGAAGTTGGTCAGGTCTTCCAGGGCCCGGTCAAGGGGGGCCCAGTCTTCCGGGGGGACCAGGCGGATGGTCGGACATTCGATCACCGCCGCGCCCTGAGACCTTAAGGCCCGGCTCAGGCCGCCGGCTTGAGTCCTGGTCCTGGTGACCATGATTCGCCGGCCGAAAAGCGGCTTGGTTTCGTACCAGTTCAGTCCGGCCCGCAGGCCGACCACCTCTCCGACCACCAGAACGGCCGGAGGTTTGAAATTCATTTCGACGGCCTTACCGGCGAGGTCATTTAAGGGGGCGACCAGAGTGCTCTGGTCCGGGGTGGTGCCCCATCGGATCAGCGCGGCCGGCGTGACCGGGTCCCGGCCGGCTTCAATCAGTTTGGCCGTTATGTGGGGCAGATTTTTCACGCCCATCAGAAAGACCAGGGTCCCGGCCCCGGCGGCGATCTTGGACCAATCTATGGATGATTCGGTTTTGGTCGGGTCTTCGTGGCCGGTGACGAAGGCCACCGTGGAAGTGAAGTGGCGATGGGTCAGGGGAATGCCGGCGTAGGCCGGGACGGCTATGGCCGAGGTGACGCCGGGCACGATCTCGAAGGGCACTCCGGCCGCGACCAGTTCCTCGGCCTCCTCACCGCCGCGACCGAAGATAAATGGGTCTCCGCCCTTGAGCCTGACCACGGTCTTGCCTCGGCCGGCCAGATCGATGAGCAGGCGGTTGATTTCAGACTGGGCCAGGGTGTGATCCGAACCTTTCTTGCCCACGTAAATCAATTCAGCCTGATCGGACACGTGGGCCAAAATGGCCGGGCCGGCCAGAAAATCATAAACCACGACCTCGGCCTGCTGTAAACATTCCAAGGCCTTGACCGTAATCAGGCCCGGGTCCCCCGGACCGGCCCCCACCAGATAAACCTTGCCCTTTTTCACGGTTTCCTCAATCAAGACTCAGACCGCCCGCCCATAAATCTCGGCCAGGACTTCGCGCCCGCCTCGATCCAGAATCCTTTCGGCCAGTTCCCGGCCCGCGGCTTCGGCCTCTTGAGCCGGAGTTTCAAGGGAATCCCGAAAATATCGCCGACCTTCCGGGTCGGCCACCAAGCCGGTCAAGGTCAATCGCTCCCCTTTAAGGCGGCCCAGGGCGGCCACCGGGACCTGACAGCCGCCTTCAAGCCTCTTGAGGAAAGCCCTCTCGCCGGTGACGCAGACCGCGCTGGGCCGGTGGTGCAGAAAGGCGATCCGGTCCAGGATTTCCTGGTCATCCCGGCGGGCTTCCAGCCCCAAAGCCCCTTGACCGATGGCCGGAAGCATTATTTCCGGCTCCAAGAACTGGCTGGCCTGGTGGCTCAGGTTCATCCGACTCAAGCCGGCGGCGGCCAGGATCACCCCGTCCAGATGGTCTGCGGTCAGTTTTTTCAGCCGGGTATCCAGGTTCCCCCGCAAGGGGACGATTTCCAGGTCCGGCCGCCAATGAAGAAGTTGGGCCCGCCGGCGCAGGCTGGAAGTCCCGACCCGGGCCCCGGGGGGCAGGCCGGTCAACCCGCCGCCTGTCCCATTCACCAAGGCATCCCGAAAATCTTCCCGTTCGGTGATCGCGGCGATGGACAAGGCCGGGGGATTATCGGTCGGGACGTCCTTCATGCTGTGGACGGCCAGGTCCACCCGGCCCTCGATCAAGGCTTCTTCAATCTCTTTGACAAACAACCCTTTGCCGCCCACCTGGGCCAAGGGAACGTCCAAAATTTTATCGCCCTTAGTTTTGATGACCTCCAAATTCACAACCAGGCCGGGGTGACGCCTTTCCAGGCGATCCTTGACCCACTCGGCTTGAACCAGGGCCAGGGCGCTGCCCCTGGTCCCGATGGTGATGACTCGATTTCTCAAAAAAAAACCAGTTTCATAAAAAAATTCAAAGCGGGCCCGCCCGACCGGGCCCGCTTGCTTATCGTTTTTTAAACTATTTTCAGTGGCAAGTGCTGCAGCTCGTGCTGGAGCAGCCCGAGCAGGACGGACCGGCCGAGCTGCTGAAATTTCCGCTGCTTTTGAAGCTGGAAGCGGACATCAACTTCTTGACTTGGTCATTTCGGCACTTGGGGCACTCGACCTTGGCCGTGGAGGAAAAAACCAGTTCCTCGAAATCGTGCCCGCATTGGTCACAATGATATTCATAAATAGGCATGATGATCACCTTCTTTCTGATCCGGCCGCCTTTAGGGACGACTCAATCTGATGGTCGTTCCGGCCGGAACTTTTTTAAATTCACGGGAATCGCCCCGAACCCGGCCGATGATGTTCACGGCCGAGGCCGGTCTGATCTCCCCGGGACCGCTCACGGGCGTGGGTCCGAAAAAGATGCAAAAGGCTCGGCCGGTCGGCCAATAACCCAAGTCGCCCACTTCGACCCGTTCCCGGGCGGTCTCATCCAATTCCCGGCTGACCGGTATTTCAAAATAGATTTCGTCCCCCCAGGTCTGAACCACGGCCTCCAAAGGCAAGGCTTCGTAAATCTCCCCGGCGGTAATTGATTCGGCCAGTTCGGCTTCCATTTTCACTTGGCCGGCTTGAATGATTATCTCCATGGGACATCCTTATTCATCCAGCCGTTCGATCAAAGCGGCGGCCAACAAAGGAAACATGATTTCGTGATGGCCGATGAAATTGAATCCTTGTCCGCCTTCGGCCGTGGGCCGGTCGACCACGTTGACCTGAGGCCGGTAATGTCTGACGAAGTCCATGTTCACGGTGGTCAGGTCCTTCAGGTCATGGCCGAGGTTTCGAACCAAGGTGACGGCTTTGAGAAAGACTTCCGGCATGATCACGGCCGAACCCAGGTTGATGAAGACCCCTTGGCTCAAGGTGGCCGCCGCCGAACAGAACAGGCGGAAATCCTGAAAGCTGGCCCGGCCCAGATCCCCGCCGTCCGCTTCGGGATGGAGGTGATAAACATCCGTCCCCAGGGCCACATGGACCGTGATCGGCACGTCCAGGCGGGCGGACCAGGCGAACAAGCTGTCTTCCTGGTAGGGGAATCCGCCTTCCTTGATTTTCAAACCCAAGGCTTGACCCAACCCGAGATAGCCTTGGGCGGCCTCGGCCGCGGCCTGGTTAATCAGTTGATTGGCTTCCCGGCTCATCCCGAAAGCTCCCTGTCCCAGCGAGGCGGCTACATCCTCCGAGGTGGCTCCCGCCATGGCCATCTCCGTGTCGTGCACCATGACCGAACCGTTGACGGCCAGCAGGGAAATGATCCCGCGCTTCATCAGGTCGATGATCACCGGCGACAACCCGACTTTGACCGGGTGCCCGCCCATGGCCAGGATGATGGTCCGTCCGTCCTTTACGGCCTGGGCCAGTCGATCGACCAGACGTCGTAAATCGCCGGCGGCCAGGACCTTGGGCAGACCGGATATGAAGTCATTGAATCCGCCGCCCTTGTTCCAGGGCCTGGCCAGATCATCCCGGCTGACCTTGCTGGCCCTATCTTTTATAGAATAGGTCCTAAGGCGCTCTAATTCAAGCGGAGGAAAGCGTCTCACAGACCGGCCTCCTCTCCGGGTCTTTGGAAAAGGATGTAGTCGACCAATTGGCAGATGATATGGCCCAGAGTGATGTGGACTTCCTGGATACGCGGGGTTTCCGTGGACCGGACTTCCAGGAGGAGATCGACCACGGTTTGGAGCTGACCGCCGCCGGCCCCGGTCATGGCGATGGTTTTAAGCCCCAAGGCCTTGGCCGCGCCGAGACCGGCGACGACATTGGGGGAATTACCGCTGGTGGACAGTCCCAGGACCACGTCGCCGGGCCGCCCCAGGGCCTTAACCTGTTTGGCGAAGACCTCGTTGAAGCTGTAATCGTTGGCCACGCTGGTCAATATTGAAGTGTCCGTGGTCAGGGCGATGGCCGGCAGCGGCGGGCGTTCGATGAGGAACCGGTTGACAAACTCGGCGGCCAGATGCTGAGCGTCGGCCGCTGAGCCGCCGTTGCCGAAGAGCAGCAGCCTTCCGCCTGTGGAAAAGGCCTCGGCGATGATTTTAGCGGCCTCGATGATCCGCTCGGCTTGCCTTTGGGCTTCGGTCTTGAGGCGAGCGCTCTCGGCCAGGATGGTGATGACTTTTTCCTTCAACAAAATAACTCCACAAAAAATGATCGTTTATCTAGGGCCGGGACCGGGCAAAGGCGGAGAACCCGCGTCAATCAAAGACGGACCCGGTGGCCTGTTCAGCTTAATCTTTATAATAATCAAGACGTTTTGTCAACGGTCGCCGAGGTCGAGGCCGGGGGGTCAGGCCTGTCGGGGACCAGGTTGGGCAATAGCCTATTTTTTTTACAGATTCTTAACATTTTTTCTTGCTATCCCTGTAAAACTGTGATAGTTAAAGACCGCCGATGGGGTATTGTCTCATCCTGAATAAGAATAAGGCTCATTACTGTCGGACCAGGGTTCCGGCAAAAACAGGGTTCTATTTTTTCCAACCGACCATTAATAACAACGACCTTGCCACATAGCGCGGGGTGGAGAAGGTTGTTGCCTTTATATATATCAAATTGGGGAAGGAAAAGAAGGAAGGAAGCTTTTTAGAAGGCAAGTAGTCAAAAACCCACAATCGCAAGGGGGGTAACATGACCAAAGCAGAATTAGTCAGCCAGATTGCCAAAGACACGGAATTGAGCAAAGCCGATGCGGAAAGGTCTCTGAACGCCTTTATGGAAAACGTGACCAAGACCTTAAAAAAGGACGGCAAAATGACCTTGACCGGTTTCGGGACCTTTGAAGTGGTCAAGCGCAAGAAGCGTAAAGGCCGCAATCCTCAGACCGGCGAAACGATTCAGATCAAGGCTCGTAAGGTCGTTAAATTCAAACCGGGCAAGGCGTTGCGGGAAAAGATCAAATAATCGTCCCCGGGCTAGCTTTTCAAGCGGAAAAAAGGCGGTGAAAAAGAACCCGCCTTTTTTCTTTTCCGGTCCCGGCCGGGCCAATTCATCAAGGTCGGCCAAGCCGATCAGGAAAAGACCAGGCCGGCGAAGGAGACCAGGCCGCGGCCTTCCTCGCCGGTCCATTGATCATAGGACAGGAGACGGCCCTCCACCCCGTCGAGAAGACGAAGCATGGTGTAGATCGCCGGCAGACCGCATATATGGGTCCGGTCTTTTTGACGGGCCAGGGTCCGGAAAAAACGCCGGTGATCGCCTTTGGTCACGGCTTCCAGGGCCTGGAGATCATACTCCCGCACTTCGGCCCGAACCCCCGGGGTGACCCGAAAATCATCGCCGAACTGGGGTCCGACATGAGAGAGGTCGGCGCTGGCCAGAATGGTGACCGGTCCTTTCGTCTCGGACCATGAGTCCAATTGCTTTTTGAGGGCCGAAAAAGGCCGCTCATAGGCGGGGCTCTCTTCAGGGTCGATCCCTTCCTCGATTAAAGAATGAAAAGAGGCGCAGAGGACCGGCAATATCCTCATCTCCTCGGCCTGGCTGAAAAGGCTCATCAGCCAAACCGCCTGGAATTCGACGGAATGTTCTCCGCGGTGGGCGAATTCGTCCTGGGTAAAAGCGGGACCAAGATCGTCTAAAAGCTCTCGGGCGATGGTCCGGGCGCATCTGGCCGGGCCGAAGGGCGTTTCGAAGTCTTTGCCGGAAAAAACCAGGAAATTTTCGGTCGGGCTGTGAGCGGTGCCTAGGATGACCACCAAGCCCGGCGGTTCTTCCCCGGTCAACAGACTATAAACCTTGGCGTAGCAAAAGCCGCCCCGATTGAAGTCTATATGAGGAACGATCAGACCCCGGGGGAGTCCGGAGACCGATTGGTCCGCATCGGTTCCGGTTTCGGAAAGGGCGGTGTAATAGGTATTCAATTCGGCGGCCAAGGCCTCGGACTCGGCCGGATAAGCCTGACCGGCCAGGAAGGCCGGCCGGACCGAGATTTCGGCAAAGGCGGCTTTTTCGCGGGCCAGTTGACTTTCGAAATACTCCCCTTCCAAGAACAGGTTTTCATCAAGGACCCGGACCAGCTCTTGTATTTTTTCCAGATGGACCAACTGACCGAAGCTTCGGAACAAAGCCGCCTGAATATCGCGCAAATCGTTATTTCCGTCCATCAGGCTTAATATGGCCCCGGCGGCCGGACTGAGCATCAGAATTTGCCGAGCCAGCCGGTGGGGGTCGCGCAGGCATAACGCCCTCTGGGTCTGATTTTGAATAGGGAAGGCTTCGACCGGCCGGAGCCTGGGCCGCCAAAGCCAGGTCTTGTGAGAACTTTCTGATTCTGATATCATTTTTAAAATCCTTGGGCCGGAAGGCGGAAGGTTAACCAGGACGTTCAGTCGATGTCCACAAAAGACTACTATCATATTCTGGGGGTGGAGGAAAACGCTTCTTCGGAGGAAATCAAGCGGGCTTATCGCAAATTGGCCCTGAAATACCACCCCGACCACAATCCGGAGGACCAGAGCGCCGAGGAAAGATTCAAGCTGATCAGCGAAGCCTACGCCGTTTTGATCGACCAGGAGAAAAGGCGCCAGTACGACCAGGCTCGAAAAACCCAAACCGAGGCGAAGCCGGAATCTGGTCCCGGCTTCTCTTACAACCGGGAAGATTTATTCCGCGATCTTTTCGCCAACGCTTACGCCCGCCAAGTTTTCCGGGACATGGAACGGGAAGCTCAAAAGGCCGGGTTCAGGTTTGACGAAAAATTTTTCAAGGAAATGTTTTTCGGCGGCCGCGGGTTCTTTTTCGGGGGCGTATTTTTCAGCGGCCCCAAGTTTCAGCGCGTCCAGCGGGACATAGGCCCCGATTTCAAGACCACTTTATCCGCGGCGGCCAGGTCCGGCCGCCGCGTCTCCACGGCCGACCAGGTCAGGCCTAAAACCGTTTTTTCAGAGTTGCTAGGCCGGTTGAGCCGTTCCGCCAAGGAAATGGCCCAAACGCTGCTGGGATTGCCGGCCCCGGCCCGGACCGAAAACGCCGGCGACATCAATTACAATCTGACTATTTCCCAAGGCCAAGCCCGATCCGGAGGTAATGTTCAGGTGTTATATCACCGGAACGATTCTCCCCAGAAGATCGCGGTGAAGATTCCGCCGGGAACCAAGAACGGAACCAGGCTCAGGCTGAAAAGCATGGGGCACATGCGGTCCGGGCGGGCCAACGGAGACCTGTTCCTTCACATCCGAGTGGCGCCCTAAACCGGGGACTTTTTCTCCAAGGCGGCCAAGGCTTCCAAGGCCGGAGCGTACTCGGGGTCCACCGACAAGGATTGCCGGAACCTGTCTCCGGCTTCTTCCAGCCGCCCCTGTTTGATGAGGATTTGGCCCAGGTCGAAATGGACTTCCCGGCTGCGGACCCCCATGTCCACGGCTTTAAGGTACTCGAGTTCGGCTTCCTTATACTGGCCGAGAAGAGTCAAGGCCCGGGCCAGCCGGCCGCGAAAGAGGCCGTTGGTCGGGTCCAGGTCGACGCTTTGTCGGCCCAGGGACAGAGCCACTTCGAAGTCGTTGCCCCGGTCCATGAAAAGGACGGCCAGTTGACTGAGGGACGGCGCGTCCTCCGGGTCATAGCGGACCGCGGCCTTGAAGGCGTCCACGGCCTCTTCAAGGTGACCGACCCTTAAAAGCGTCTGGCCCAGATAGCGGAAGACCATGGGGCGCCGGTTGTCCAGCGACGCCGCCTTCTGGAAGCTGGCCAGGGCTTCCTCGACCAGGTCCAGGTCCAGAGCCGTGCGGCCAAGCTGAAAGAGGACATCAAAGTTTTGGTCATCGATCCCGGCGGCCCGGCGAAAGCTGGTCAAGGCCTCATTATTCCGACTCAGCCTGGCCAAGGCGAAGCCGCGGTTGAAATGGGCCATGAGGTTTTCGGGGTCCAATTCAAAAATGCGGTCAAAAGTTTCCAAGGCCAAATCCAAACGCTGCTGGTACCCGTAACAGACGCCCAAGCTGTTCAAGACGTTCACGTCGGCGGGATTAAGTTCCAGGGCCGTCTTGAACTCCTGGACCGCCCCGTCCAGGTCACCCGTTTCGAAAAGTTTGTCGCCGCTGATATTGAGACTGATCGAATCGAAAGCGGCGATGGAGGCCGGGCCGAGCAATTTGGCATGCTCCAAGGCCTTCTGGGCGTTGGTCAAGACCTCGGCCCGGGCAAAAGAGCCGCAAGGGAAGACCGCCAGACCAAAAGAGCAGGTCTGGGTATGACGTTCAACCGCCTTGCCGCGCCAGATCTCGGCCAACTTCAGGGCTTCGGATTGGTCGAAACCGGGACAAAAAACGGCCAGCCCCTCGAGACCGAAGCGTCCGACTTGGGCCTCGGCCGGCAGGTCCTCGCCAAGCAGATCGAAGAGGGCCTTGAACTGACGGTCGCTTTCCAGATGGCCCATGGTGGCGCGGAATCGGTCAAATCCATCCACCCGGACCAAGATCAAGGCAAAGCGTTCCTCGCTTTCGGTCCTCTCGGACAAAAGACGGGTGAATCCGTGATAATCGGGAACGCCCAAAAGAGGGTCCAAGCTCTGTTGCGACAGGAGGTCTCCCCGAGGGGGCTCTTCCACGGTCCTTCGGCTGAGAATGAGTATGTCCCCCGGTCGGACCTGGGCGGCTGAATGTCTGAGATCGACGAGTTCCCCCACGGCAAAATCCTCCCGGACGTCAAACAAAACCACCTCGCCTTTATAGTCGATCTCCTCGGACTGGCGGGCCTGGCTGAGGATAAAAGCCTGACCTTCCCTGGCCCCGACGATGCGCCCCAGATTGACGACCAGGCGATTATAAGGCAGAACCTGAACAATCCGGCCGCCATGATGCAGAATATCGCGGAAAGTGAAAACCTGGCGGTCTTTATCGGCGGCGGCCTGGCGCAAGGCCAGGTCGGCCTTATCCAGAATTAGTTCGACCAAGGTCCCGTCGCCGACCTCCCCGGGCTCGGTCTGCTTCGACTCCTCGGTGAAATCCGGAGGGAAAGAGGTCAAACCGAAAAACAATCGGACAGACGGGATATCCTTGTCCCTTTTTTGATCGGCTTCCAGGATAATCCGGGCCGCCAACTCCTTACCGGCCGAGAGGTCCTGGTTGGGAAGGACCAGGCCGAACCGGCCCCGGTCCAGGCGGGCCAGACAGGAAGGCGAAGGAGCGCATTCCTTAAGGACCCGGGCCGCCGCCCTCAAGGCCCGGCCGCCTTCGATCCAGCCGTGAGTGGCGGTCAGCTTCTCGAATTCGGCTATCTCGACCAACAAAACCGTCAGACCGGGGTGGTCTTCGACCTCCCCCAGGCGCAAAGACTTGGGTTGACCGCGGTCTTGGAGCTGAGGGAAAAATTTTTGTAAATTTTGCCGGATGTAGGCCCGGAAGTAGTCATCGTTGTAAAGACCGGTCTCCTTGTCGGTCGAACTGATCTTGTATAGTAAAATCTTTTCCAAGGAAATCCGAATCAAATTCGGCAGGACGGCCAGGGCCGGTTCGGCCAGGCCCCCGCCGGTCGGAGGAGCGGCGGTGATGAGGGCCAGAGGGCGGCCGTCGAAGACCACCGGCAGATAGAGTTTGCTGGAGTCTGCTTCCCGATGAACCCGATTTTGACTTAAGGCCGTTTGGGCTTCTTCCGGAACTTCGTTTGCCCATTCGGGTCCATCCAGGAGACGAACCGTGAAATCATAACCGTTTAGGAGCGGATGGAGGTCATCAACCAAGACCTTGACAAAACGGCGCAGGTCGGCGAGTTCCAGGCTGGCCCCCTTTCTTTGAAAAAATTCCTTCATAGACTTTCTCCCGAAGCCAGTTCAGCCGCAGCCGCCACCACCAGGTTGAAGTCGTCGCCGGTCATGGTCCGCACGTCCAGGACCAGGCGTTCATTTTCGATCCGGCCGATGATCGGCGTGGGCCGCGAGCGGAACCAGGCTTCGAGCCTGTTGACCGAAAGGTCCGCCGACCGGATGGCGACCAACCGGGTCTTGAGATCCTCGTCCGGCAAGGCCCCGCCGCCGATCCTCGACCGTCCGTCGATCAGCTCAATTTCCAGGACCCGGCCGGCCGCAGCCGTTAATTTCCGCCGCAGGCGGGCGGCCCGCCGGCGGAGGTCGGCGTAAGGGACCGTGATCATTTGCAAGGTCGGAATGCTGGTTAAAGCCCGGTCTTCGTCCAAGTACAAACGCAAGGTCGCTTCAAGCGAAGCCAGGGTGAACTTATCAATGCGTAAGGCCCGGTTGAGCGGATTCTTCTTGATCTGCCCGATAATCTCCCGGCGGCCGACAATAATTCCGGCTTGGGGGCCGCCCAGCAGTTTGTCGCCGCTGAAGGTGGTCACATCCACGCCGGCCCGGACGGTTTCCTGGACCGTGGGCTCCTTGCGCAGGCCATGGACGGAAAAATCAACCAAAGAGCCGCTGCCCAGGTCTTCCATCACCGGCAGGTTGCGGGCATGGGCCAGGTCGGCCAAGTCCTGAGTTTCGACGGCTTGAGTAAACCCGACGATCCTGAAGTTGCTCTGGTGGACTTTCATCAGCAGGGCCGTCTGATCGGTGACGGCCCTTTCATAATCCCGCAGGTGGGTCTTGTTGGTCGCCCCCACTTCGACCAGCCTGGCCCCGCTTCGAGCCATGACTTCGGGAATCCGGAAGGAACCGCCGATTTCCACCAGTTCCCCCCGAGAGACCACCACCTCCCGTCCGTCGGCCAAGGTGTTCAGGCTGATCAAGACCGCCCCGGCGTTGTTGTTGACCACCAGACCGGCTTCCGCCCCGGTCAACTCGCAAAGGAGGGCCTCGATGTGGCTGTAACGTTCACCCCGCCGTCCTTCGGACAGCTCAAATTCCAGATTGTTGTAATAACGCCCGGCCAAGGCCACGGCCGCCAGCGCTTCCTCGGCCAGGAGCGATCGGCCCAGATTGGTGTGAATGATCACTCCCGTGCCGTTGACCACCCGGCGGAAATTCGGGCGAACCAGCTCCCGGGTTCGGGCTTCGACCTGGTCCGCTATGGCTGAGCGGGAAAGGTCCGGAAGCCGGTCCGGGCTCGCCGGAGGAGTCGAAGCCAGGATAAGCCCCCGGAGGCGGTCAAGGGTCTCCCGGACGGCCTTGACGACCAGCCGCCTGGGCGCCTCTTTTAGCAAATCTTTCAGCCTGGGTTCCTCCAGAAGCTGGTCGACTGAAGGCAGGCGGCGGAGAATTTCTTGCATTTGGGTCTCCCCTGGATCGGGTAGGCTTGCCAAGATCAACCGGAGACGCCGGTTCGAATTCGGAAATCAGCCGGGACAGAAGTCAAGGCAGCTATTTTTACTATAAATCCAACTGACAGGCAACTCCCAAACCGGTTAACCAAATTTTAAAATAAAAAAGGCCTCCCTCCGGAGGCCTGAGAAAATCAACAGACAGGGGAACTTAGACGCAACCGGTCGGTTTGGCCAAACCGGCCATCTTGCAAGCGCCCTTGCCCGGTCCGGATGGAAAAAGTTCATAGATGTACTTCAGTTTGAAGCCGGTCACCTTGGACAGAATGCGGACCATCGGGGCTATGCCGTTTTTCTTGTAGTAATCCTGGAGCATATTGATGACTTTCCAATGCTCGTCGGTGATTTCGGAAATACCTTCCTGGGTCTTGACGTAATCCACCCAATTCTTGTCCCAACTCTCGAAGCCCTGAAGGAAACCGTCTTCATCAATGTCGTAACTTTTGCCTTTGTGCTCCACCGTAGCCATTCTTAAAAACCTCCTAAATTTATGGTTATTTTCTCATTGAAAACCTGCCTCCGGCAGGTAATGTTTTTTGTTGTCATCTTATCATATTTTTTATAGGGCAAACCCCACGGGGGTGTCAAGGGTTTTGTGAAAAAAATCGTATTTATCCCTTCACTCCCCGCCGAAGCGAGATTTTACTTTCCTTAGGTCAATCGACTTCCGGAAAAAGACCCTGAAATAATGCGGCCCCAAGGCCAAAAATCATCAGGGAACCAGACTGTTACGTCTCATCGAGACCGACGGGCACGGGCTTTTTCAGCAAAAGATAGCTGAAAATCGGTCCGAGGACCAGGCTCCAGAAAAGGGTCAAGGCCCTGACGGCCACGGCCAGGGCCAGGCCTTGGGCCGGGCTGATGCCCAGGGCCTGGGCGGTGAAAACCAGGACCGCATCCTGGATGCCCAGGCCGCCCGGAGTAATGGCTATAAAAAGGGTCAAGGCCTGCAGGGCGACCACCAGGGCCGACCCGGCCAGGCCCATGTGGACGTCCATGGCCAGAAAGCCGATATAAACCACCAGCATACCGGTCACGGTATTAGCCAGGCTCATAATAAAAAGCCGGACGGCCACCTCGGGATGCCCTTTGATCTTTTGCCAGCCTTCAACCAGGCGGATTAATGATTTAATCTTGAGGCGTTGAACCATGCCTTTCGGTAAGGGGAAACAAACGAGGCCCAGGGCGCCGGCCAGGACCAGGCCGAAAAAGAGGGCCACCCCGGTCCCGCCCGGACCTCGCCAGCTTGGGGCCAGTGCCAGGGCGGTCAAGCCGACAGCGGCGTTGACGATTAGAACCACCAGATAGATAGCCACGAAAGTGCTCAAAAAATCCGTCAGGGGAAAGGCGTGCCGTTTTTTTAAATAGGCCGCCCGCAGTCCACTGCCGCCCCGGAAGGGCAGGACGTAGTTGCCCAGGGTGGTGATGACCGGCAGGCCGAACCATTCCCGGAAGGTTAGAGTCAGTCCAAAGGCCCGGAGGATGATCTGGGTGAACTGACCGACGATGCCGAACCGGATCACAGTCAGCAATGACACGAGGACCAGGTAAGACACGGGCCAGGCCAGGGCCTTCTTGAATTCATCGAAGTGGTCGCTCAGGTAGGTGACGGCCCAGAGGACCAGGAGGGCCAGAATGGCCAGCGAAGCCAATGATCGGTAGGGAACTTTTTTGGCGGTCAACGGTCCGCCTCCCGACCGGAGGGCCGCTCCAAGGCCCAAAAGGTCAACACCCGCCAGTCGGCCGGCACATGCGCTTCCCACTGGTCCAGCAGCTTGACCCACCGGACCGGTAGACGGCCATAAACCCTGGTCGGAAAAAGGTGCAGGCTTTTTCGGCCGATCAGGCGCAGTCCCAGGGCTTCGGCCAAGGTCGGAATACGCCCAGGTGAAGAAAAAACCAGTCGCCGCCTCGGGTCCCGCCGGACCAGATCGGCCAGGGGGGCGGCCGCCCGCCTGAGGGAAACCGGATTGAGGGTGTCGAAGATGAGCCGCCCGCCGGGAGCGACCAGGTCGGCCAGGGCGGCCAGAAGGGCTTGGTGGTCCGGATAATGAAAAAATATCCGCACGGCCAGGACGGCTTGAAACGAAGCCGGACGGAAAGGCGGACGAAAAATATCGGCCTGGACCACCCTGGGGCCGGCCAGGTTGCGGGTGAAGGCGGTCATGTCCCAAAGCAGATCGGCGGCCATGACCTGGTGACCGGCCTGCGTCACGGACTTGGTCAATCGCCCCGAGCCGCAGGGAAAGTCGAGCACCGGCCCCCTGGTCTCACCCAAAAACTCCAAAACCAGCTTCGTTTCCCGAGCCGTGACCCATTCGCCCACGCCTTGGTCATAAACGCCGGCCTTCTCGGCTTGGCGCCGCCAAAGTTCCCGCCGGCCACCCGGTCCTTTTGGCATCTAACCCGCGTCCTTGGGCGCTTCGGCCAGGGTCTTGACCCGATTGTGCAGATAGGCGATGGAGCCGAAATAAAAGAGACCGCCGTACAACGAGACCAAGACCATCAGCAGGTAAACCTGGTCCAGGAGGCAGCACACCGTTGTCAGAAAGAAAAGATTGACCCGGGAAAAGCTGACCCATTTGATCGGCCGCCGCCAGCCGCCGCCCCGTAGGTCGGATTTGATCATGGCCAGGCTCCGGGGCACATACAGCTCGGTGATATGGGTGAAGGCCCCGATCATGGTCCTAAGGGCGATGGCCGCGAAGCCCCAGGCCCAGACCCCGACCTGACCATGGGTTCGATAGTGTCCCCAGCACAGGCCGAAAAAAACGGCCGCGTCCACGACCCGGTCCACGATACAATCCAGCCAGTCGCCGTAATTCGAGGCCTCGCCCCTGGCCCGGGCCACCCCGCCGTCGGTATAGTCCAACAGCAGGCCAAGCTGAATCAGGACGGCTCCGGCCACTAAAAAGGGATAAGACCCGCCGGCCAGAACCAAGGCCCCGAGCAGGCCGGCCGCCCCGCCGGTCAAGGTCACCGCCGTGGCCGGGACCCCGGTGCGTAGAATAACCGGCACCAGCAGAATACCCAGGGTGCGATAAAAGAACCCCAACCCCGCGCTGGAAATGATGGTGTCGGTCCTGGCTTCCCCGGCCGCCTCGACAAGTCTGCGCCACATGGTTATACCTTCAAGTATTTATTATCGGTCAAAACCACCGGCATGGCCGGTGGTGGGGTGTGGGGGCGGAGGCCCCACACCGTTAACGAGCCAACCTTGTTGGCGAGTATAAAGTCTGTTAGGGTTCCTCCATCTTCGGCCGAG
>Ga0209270_1000726_pt1 | contig 61094 bp, 56 predicted proteins | sample MTBAKSrepl1MetaG_FD_187456 | JGI IMG/M metagenome (GOLD analysis project Ga0209270, IMG submission 187456) | Enrichment culture microbial communities from Arthur Kill intertidal strait, New Jersey, USA, that are MTBE-degrading - MTBE-AKS1... | ecosystem: Environmental > Aquatic > Marine >... | reverse complement strand
TAAAAGGTACCTTCCCCCGTCTCGATGAAGTGTTCGTGTGCCATGCTTCCCTCGCTGCTGTTGTTCCCCCTATTCTATTAAATCTCTCCCCCTTTGTCAATTTTGTCACTTCTTTTTCAACAGTCTCATTTCCGAAATTTGCTTAAAAACAGTTATAATTGAAAAATGCTGAAACATAAATATTCTATATTCACAAGCCTTTTAGTCCTCGCACTGCCTTTATTGGCAGCCTGCGGAGGCACTGCAACCGAAACCACGCCGACCGTTGACACCGAAAGCGTCATCGCAACCTCGATCGCACAAACGATGGAAGCCATGGCACAAACCCAAACTGCCGAGGTCACCCCCACCTCTGCCAGCACTGCCACTCCTGAAAACCTTGCTTCACCGACCGCTGCCACTGCGTCTGTCAGTCTGCCGACTGCCACCATGGCAAGTGTGCAGCTTCCCACCAACTGTCTGATCGCCGGTCTGGTCAGTGAAACCATCCCGGATGGAACGGTCATGTCCAAAGGCGCCAATTTCACCAAAACGTGGTCGATCCGTAACGGTGGTACTTGTACCTGGAGCACCAGTTATAAGATGGTTTTCGAAAGCGGAGACCTGCTAGGCGCTACCAGTGAAAGCTATGCCCTGACCCAAAGCGTCTCCCCCGGCATGATGACATCCGTGAGCATCCCGATGACGGCCCCCAGCACCGATGGCTGGTATACCGGGTACTGGACCCTGCTCACCGACGCCGGCGTACTGGTGGGGAGGTTCTCGGTCAGCATCTATGTCGGCACCCCGACCGCCGCTCCATTCTCGGTAACCGGTGTTTCCTACCCCACAGGCGTCCTTTCGGTTACCTGTGGTAGTGAGTATAAAGTTCCTATCACCATAACGACCGATGCACCAGGCACGATCACCTATACCATCGACAGCAATTTAGGTGTTCTGGCAAGTGGAGATAAAACGTTCACTACTGCCGGCTCACAGATCATTTACTACTCCATCACCGCCACAGGTGCTGACGATCTGGATATTGATGTGTACATCGATAACCCTAATCATCAATACTTCTATTTGAGAAATACAGACGTACAATGTAAATAGAAAAACAAAATACATAAAAAGCAGTCTGAACTGAAACAGACTGCTTTTTATTTTACGGAAATATTTCTAATGGATCTTCTGCATGATATTCATGAAACGTGTGTGGCTGATGGGGTGGTATGCAACGATCTTCCCTTCGTACACAATGCAAAAAGATCCAAATGGCGAAGGGACCTGCTGGGCAGTGTGTGCATCCTCAATCTCGATCAAACGAGCCGGGATATGCATTTTCTCGGCAGACTCTAAAATCGCATCTACATTCTTCACGGAATACGGGCACTGTGCCGAGCGGAAGATGGTCAAGCCATCCGAGTACGCCTCCAGTCTATTTTCTAAATCGGATTTGAAAGCAGGGTCGGGTTCATCTGCCTTGAACTTCAATACGGAAAGTTCGAAATCAGGGATTGTCTGATCCACAACGTGAAATCCGTTTTTAAGAAATATAGGATTATCTGCCATGAATGAGCCTTTGCGGGTCACCACCGCCACACCGGGCATGCCCTGCTCGCGTGCATCTTGCATACACTCATTCAACAACATGGTCGCCAAGCCTTTTCCCTTATATTCCTTTCTGAAACCAACAAAGAGACAGTGGATGAACATGTAATCTTCCGCACTTACCGGACGGTGGGCATATTTGCCGGGAATATATTCAATCATGCCCTGTGTGCTCCCATCCGCAACATTCAGCACTTTGATGGTAAGCCCTTTCGGTTGAAAGGTCTGCATCCACTGGATCTTGCGCTGCAGTTCGGCATGTTTCTTTACATCCTTATACCCACACACGCCATAGCTACCGATATTGTCAGGATTCAGGGCAACAATCTCAATACCTTGCATCTTCCACCTCTTTGATTGATTGTAAGTTCAGGCTTTAAATTTATCACATAAGTCAACCTGATTTTAACACCCATTTTAATTAGAGTATCATTAGGATCGATCTTTAAAAAAAGAGCGGAGAGGGTGGGATTCGAACCCACGGTACCTTGCGGTACACGCGCTCTCCAGGCGCGCGCGTTAGGCCAGACTACGCTACCTCTCCAAAAAGAAAACCGTATGAAATTGTGCGGCGGAATTATAACATGAGATGCAGCAAACATTTCAAATTTTGTCCATCCATTCACTAAAATCAAAGGAACGCTATGGAAAGCATTATTCGAAGCATGCAAATCGACGATTATGAAGCGGCACTGTCGTTGTGGCGGCGCACCCCAGGCATGGGATTGAGCGCTGCGGACGAAAAACCGGAGCTTGAGAAATTCCTAAAACGAAACGCCACTTTATGTTTTGTGGCAATGGCAGGGCAGAAACTCACCGGCACGATTTTATGTGGGGAAGACGGCAGGCGCGGGTACATCTACCATCTGGCTGTGGATAGTAATTATCAAAGGACTGGTATTGGCAAAGCCCTGGTGCAGCATGCCCTGGCTGAACTGCAGCGGATCGGCATTCAAAAATGCCACCTGTTCGTGTATGGCAGCAATACGTCAGGGATCGCTTTTTGGAAGCACAATGGGTGGGTAATGCGCGATGACATCGAATTAATGTCCATCGACCTCATTTAATGGTATACATGTCTAATTTACGAACCCGAAAGAATACTTTATCTTAATAACGGGAGAACTTTTTTGGGAGGATGCCCTTGGGCAAATTTCTAGTGCGGCGCCTGGTCGCCATGCCAGTTACATTCATTATTATTACCCTGGTGCTGTATGGCGTCATCATGCTGGCGCCCCTGGAAACCAGAATCGATCTGTATATGCCCAATTCGCAGAATCTTTCTACCAACCCGCAAGCACAGGAAAGATTACGACAGCAGATCATTGAACGCTATCATTTTGATGAGCCTTTTATCAACCAATATTTTTACTGGTTGGTCAACCTGTTTCAAGGGAATTGGGGCTACAGCCCGATCCTGAAAAACAGCGTCTTGCCAGAGATACTGTACCGCACTCCGGTGACGTTGGAACTGCTGATGTACTGCCTGCTGCTGTATATTCCACTAGGACTGATTGCGGGAGTCAACGCTGCCTTTAAAAGAGAGAAGCTGTCTGATCTGGCATTCCGTTTATCGGCTTTTATCGGTTCGGCTGTACCGGATTTCATCATGTCGATTGTCCTCCTGGCAGTTTTCTATGTCAACTTACACTGGTTCGCCCCCGAGCGGGTCAGCATCACCAACAATCTGGTCATCAAATCTGCCGATTTCATTCAATATACCGGCTTTGTGACCATTGACGGATTTTTGAACAATCGCGCCGATATATCCCTGGATGCTTTCCGCCATCTGGTCATGCCGGTTTTTACGTTGTTCATTGCCCAATGGGCAACGCTGGGCAGGATCACGCGTAACACCACCATAGAAGAAATGAATCAAGATTATATTAACGCTGCCCGGGCGCGCGGCCTTTCGGAAAAGCAATTGGTTTGGAAGCATGCTTTCAAAAATGCCCTGGGACCGGCGTTGAACAGCAGTGCTCTTACCACCGCCATTCTTATCACCAACGTGTTCGTGGTGGAGAGGATCTTCAATCTAAATGGTGTATCCGAGATGATCAGTATGTTCGGACCGATGGTGCCCGATTCAGCAGCCGTGCTTGGATTTGGCGTATACTGCATCATCCTGGTGGAAATCGTGATGCTGGTGCTGGATATCTTACAAGCGATCTTGCTGCCCAGATCAAGAGAGGAAATGGTGAATAATGAATGATCCCATTCCTCAAAAAGATAAAGACACGGCAGCGGAGTCCACTGAAATGAACCGGCGGCATTTTCAGGCAACCAATGACTTGCTGAATTCTTTCACTGGGCGGCACAATAAGATCAGGGGCAAGCTGCGCTGGCAGACCATCCTGGCGATCAGCATGTGTTTGGTTTTTGTGATGATTGCTATCTTTGCACCCATTCTGGCGGTCCCAGATGACCCACAAGATCCATCTTACTATCGCCAGACCAGCACCGGTATTTCAAGAATACCAAATGCGCCCAACCATGAAGCTGTGTTGGGCACTGTGGATCGTTCTTACGATATTTATTACTCGCTGATCTGGGGAACCCGTCAATCGGTAATTTTTGGCTTATCCACCGCACTGGTAGCAGCTTTTCTCGGTACCATGGTTGGCACCAGCAGTGCTTATCTGGGTGGCAGATTGGATAACATTACTATGCGCGTTACCGATGCTTTCTTGAGTTTTCCGATCATCTCTGCAGTGGCTTTGTTTTCGCAACTGCAATCTCTGCTCTCGCCAACCTTATCCAGTGGGTTGGTCGGCGGCGGCAGTGGCATTGTCGAATACAATCTTCTGCAGAAACTGATCATCAATACCAATCCCATCTTTCTGGCATTGATCCTGTTTACCTGGATGCCTTATGCCCGTATCATACATACTCAAGTGCTGACGGTAAAAAAGACCCAGTATATCGATGCCGCTCACGTGGTGGGGGTGCGCAACGGACGTATCATCTGGAAGCATATCATTCCTAATGTCATCTCACCGGTGATTGTTCTGGCAACCCGCGATATCGGACGCATGGTGGTGATTCAAGCGACCTTCACCTATATCGGGCTAGGAGGCAACTCAGCCTGGGCAACCATTTTATACCTCGGCAGCAAGTGGATCATCGGTCCGGGCGGATCTCTTTTCAACCATTGGTGGGTATATCTGCCGATCACGCTCATGCTGGTGTTATTTGGCATCAGTTGGAACTTCTTGGGAGATGAGATGAACCTTATCATGAACCCCCAGATGAGCAAGAACAAGTATTAAGATAGATAAATGGAGAACAATGTAATGAAGAACAAACAAGAAATCTTGATCGGGGCTTTGGGGGGAGTGATCTTTTCGATCGTCGCCTGGGGGTATGACGCAATACTGCTTACAAAAGCCAATGCCGCCTATCCCTGGCTGAAATTTATCATTGGTATTATTCCTTGCACACTTATCGGAGCAGCCGCCGGTTGGTTGACCGTAAAGATCAACAACCTATTTCTGCGCATGCTACTGTGGATCTCCATCGCCATTCTTTTCGGTTTCATGAGCAGCTATATTCCATTCACAGCCGCACCCAAAATCATCGAGTGGCTGAATCCCGAAATAGGGGCGCGCATCGATTTCAATGCTCCCGAAGCGATCGGCGCCCGGCGTTTTGTAACGATGGTGATGACCATTTTTTTCCTTTTTATTGCAGGACTCATATTTGAGAATACCAACGAATCCATTCGCGCTTCACAAGGGGTTGTCGGTGTTGCCTTTTCGGTGCTCTTCTTGATGGCGTTTTTCGGAGGTGCCGGCTATACAGTGGACAGCAATTTCAATGCCGATCTGCGAGCACCTATCATGGCATTGAATGATAAATTGGATTATGTCGCCAGTGTGGACCCCGCCACATTGAATGATGTTGAAACTCGCGCCCTAAAGCGCTATACCAAACTGGATGTGGATTTCGACGGTCCACGCCGTTTGATGTTGACTTCTTTTGATGCCTTTTTCACTCAGGTGACCGTAATGGTCGATTTCGATGGCACGCTGGCAGAATGCTCTATCATCAATTCCAGCCCTTCTTCATGTAAGATGTTGGATCAGACAAATTAACAGCACTTTTTTATTGCACTTTTTGAGAGCCTCTTGTATAATTGCTTGCACTTGGGCGGTTAGCTCAGTTGGTTAGAGCGTTGCGTTGACATCGCAAAGGTCGTAGGTTCGAGTCCTATACCGCCCATGTTTTCTTTTTAATCCCTCATTAAGGAATACTATCAAGAATTTGCTTGCAGGAAATAAAGAAAAAGGGTATAGTAAGAAATAATTATAGGCATTGATCAGGACGAGTAACTGAAGTCTAACCGACAGGAATTGAAGATCGCAGACTGAGAGTCTTCTTCGTGAAAGTTCAGCGAAAACCACCTGAGAGCATAACCCGGAACGGAGCAATCCAAGTAAGGGAAACGGCAGGCACCGTTATCCGCCGCCAGAGATGACAGTCAGAGACTGCCAAACTGGGTGGAACCGCGTGAGAACACTCCCGCCCCAGCAATGGAGCGGGTTTTTGTTTAAAGAACTGTTGGAGGTAAACATGGAAAACGAGAAGAAAGAACGATACGAAGATTCGCATCTCTACAAGGTGCGTCACTCGACCGCGCATATCATGGCAGCTGCGGTGTTAGAGCGTTTCCCGAACGCCAAGATTGCCATCGGTCCCGCCATCGATACGGGTTTTTATTACGATTTCGATCTACCCCGCCCGCTCACCCCGGAAGATCTGAAAGAGATCGAAGCACGCATGCGCAAGATGATCAAAGAACATATCAAGTTTGAGAAAAAAGTCATCAATGCCGAAGAGGGCAGGCAGATCTTTCAAGACCAACCTTACAAACTGGAACTGATCGATGATCTGGAAAAAGGGCAATTCGATGAACATGGCAATCCCGTCGATGAAAAACCGGAGCTTTCCATCTACAGCAGTGGTAATTTCACCGACCTATGTCGTGGACCGCATGTAGCAGATACTCTCGAGATCAACCCATCGGCAGTAAAGCTGCTCAATATAGCAGGCGCGTACTGGCGCGGTGATGAAAAGCGCCCCATGCTGCAACGTATCTACGGAACCGCCTGGGAAAATGCCGATGATCTGAAAGCCTATCTGGATCTGCTGGAAGAAGCCAAACGACGCGATCACCGCAAGATCGGCAAAGAATTGGACCTGTATAGCGCGGTGGAAGAAGTTGGCGCCGGGCTGATCCTGTGGCATCCCAACGGCGCCAAGATCCGCAAGATCATCGAAGATTACTGGCGCGACGAACATGAGAAAGCCGATTATGATTTCGTCTACACTCCACATATCGGCAAGGCGCAGTTATGGGAAACATCCGAACATCTGGGCTTTTACAAAGAGAACATGTATTCCCCCATCGATATTGAAGGGCAGGAATATTACCTGAAGCCCATGAACTGCCCCTTCCACCTGCATATCTACAAGAGCAGGATCCGCTCATATCGTGAATTGCCGATGCGTTATGCCGAAACTGGTACGGTTTATCGCTATGAACGCAGCGGAGTGCTGCACGGGTTGCTGCGCGTGCGTGGCTTCACACAGGATGATGCACATCACTTCTGCTCACCGGAACAGATGCCTCAGGAGATCGATTTCGTGCTGAACTTCTGTCTGGATATGCTGCGCGCCTTCGGATTCACCGAATTCACCGCCTACCTGAGTACCCGACCGGAAAAAGCCGTGGGAGATCCCGCACGTTGGAAAGAGGCTGAAGCGGCATTGGAAGCCTCGTTGAAACGTGCCAATATCGCATACGACGTAGATGCGGGTGGCGGCGCATTTTACGGACCCAAGATCGATCTCAAGATCAAGGATGCTCTGCAACGCGAATGGCAATTATCGACTATTCAATTCGATTTCAACGAACCGGAAAAATTCGACCTTACCTATGTCGGAGAAGATGGCGAACAGCACCGTCCCTACATGATCCATCGTGCCCTGTTGGGCAGCCTGGAGCGCTTCTTCGGGGTGTTGATCGAGCATTATGCAGGCGCTTTTCCGGTATGGCTGATGCCAATTCAGGCAATGATCATCCCCATCGCCGATCGTCACCTGGAATATGCACAAGAGCTCTACAAAAAACTGCGCGCAGGTGGGCTGCGTGTGAAGGTAGATGACCGCAGCGAGCGCATGAATGCCAAGATCAGAGATGCACAGAACCAGAAGATCCCTTATATGCTCATCGTCGGGGATCAGGAGATGGAAAATAACCAGATATCGCTACGTTTGCGCAGCGGAGAAAATCCCGGTGCGCTGGATCTGGAAGCCTTCCTATCCAGGGCGAAAACAGAGATCGAAGCGAAGGTCTAACAATTTTAAACCCATAGCAGAGGGGGAAATCCCCTCTGCATTCAAATCCATTGGAATTATTTGATGATCAAAAAGGGAAGCTTCATCAGAAATTCCGTCCAAAGCGCTGTTTTATTGTTGACTTGTATTTTCAATATATGGTAATATCAAACCATTGAAAGCAAGAAAGGAGTATTTCATATCGCTACTACAGACGTTAGAGCCAACGAGGAAATAAGATCAGCAACAGTTCGCCTGATCGATCAAAACGGGGAGAATATTGGGGTGGTACCCAGAGAAAAGGCACTTCAAATCGCTCGAGAAGCCAATCTCGATCTGATAGAAATCGCCCCCAATGCAGATCCGCCTGTTTGTAAGGTGCTTGATCTGGGGAAATATCTATACGAACAGAACAAGAAAGAACGCCAGGCTCGCAAAGCCCAAACCAAAATTGAGATCAAAGAGATCCGCTTGCGCCCTAAAACCAACGAGCACCACCGTGGTTTCAAGGTGGAAGATGCACGTGGATGGCTGGAACATGGGATGAAAGTACTGGTTACCATCCGTTTTCGCGGTCGCGAGGTCACCTATCCCGAGATCGCACTAGAAGATTTGAAAGAAATTGCGAAAGATCTGCAAGACATCGCAGTCGTGGAAAAAGCCCCTTCCATGGAAGGTCGTTCCATGAATATGCTGCTCGCACCACAAAAACAAGCGAAATAATTTACGCCCATCGCTTATCGGGGCTTGTTCGCTCCAATCTTGTTGGCAAAACTTATGTTTTCCAGTATAATTGGCGCTTGCCCTTATTTAAAGGACTTTCTATTTAATGAAGAAGGAGTATTGCTGTGCCGCGAAAAGCTAAAAACACAAAATATAAGATGAAGACGCATAAAGCCACAGCCAAACGATTCCGGGCGACCGGTTCTGGCAAGCTTATGCGCACCAAAGGCGGAAAAAGCCATCTTCGCCGCAATACCTCTGTGCGCACCAAAGCGCAGTTCACCGAGATGATTCCGGTGGAAGGTAATGGTATTCAGAAGCGCGTGAAGAGACTGGCGCCTTATATCGAAAAAAATAGTTGATCAAGATGATTTGCAACTGCTGGGTGTTTGCAACTGGTTTATGACCGACGCCCCGGGGTTCGCAAAGGAGAATAAATGACTCGTGTAAAAGGTGGACCAAGTCGCTATCTGCGACACAAAAAAGTACTAAAACTCACAAAAGGTCAGTTCGGCACGCGTTCACGCCTTTACCGGCGTGCAAACGAAGCCATGCTGAAAAGTTTGTGGTATTCATTTCGTGATCGTCGCGTGCGCAAGCGCGATCTGCGAAAATTATGGATCACCCGCATTAATGCGGCAGCCCGCTCAAACGGCATCAGCTACAGCCGTTTGATTTACGGTATGAAAAACGCCGATATCACCCTGAATCGCAAGATGCTAGCAGATATTGCCGTACGTGATCAGCAGGCATTCGCGGCTGTTGTTGAAAAAGCAAAAGCAGCCCTGTAAAAAGAATTCTCCTTTAAATAAGCATTCACGGGATGGCAAAACCATCCCGTTTTTGTTTAAATCCTTTAAAATAAAGGCATGGTCACAAACTCGCTTGTCATGCTTGACCTGGTATTTCATCAAACACATCACCTGCAAATTGTACAGGGAGATATCACTCATGAAAAAGTGGATGCCATTGTCAATGCTGCCAACAGCCATTTACAACACGGCGGTGGTGTAGCTGCTGCTATTGCTCGTGCTGGTGGTAAGACCATTCAGGAGGAAAGCAACGCATGGGTCAGACAACATGGCACCATCAGCCATTCTCACCCAGCTTATACCAGTGCCGGGAATCTTCCCAGCACCTATGTGATCCATGCGGTAGGACCTGTATGGGGGGAAGGCAGTGAAGACCTAAACATGCGCGAAACACTGCGCGGTTGTTTCTTGGTGGCAGAAGAATTGAAGATCCACTCGATGAGCATGCCAGCCATTTCCACCGGCATCTTTGGATTCCCGGTTGCACGAGCAGCTGCCATTTTTTGTGATGAGGTGCTACGCTTTTTCGAGATCAATCCGGGAACCTGTCTACAATTACTGCGGATTGTGCTGTACGATACTGCCACATTGCAAATATTCCTGGATGAATTCAAGAGGAACGGTTCGCAAACGAAATGATCACATCCCTGCAAAATCCCAAATTAAAATGGGTGCGCACTTTGCTGTCAAAGAAAAACCAGCGTACCCTCGATCACGCTTTCGTGTGTGAGGGTATTCGCCTGGCAGAAGAAGCATTGCAGTGCCAGCAAGCTCCATTGCTGGCGCTCTACAGTTCTTCCCTCTCCGAACGCGGAATGCGTCTACTAGAACAATGCGCCTGCGAAACGCTGGAAGTAGAAGTCACTTTAATGGATAAGGTCTCAGCGACCGAAACATCCCAAGGGTTGTTACTGGTATTGCCATTTATTGAAAATCCGCTTCCAGCCAACCCTGATTTTTTATTACTGCTGGATAAGATAAAAGATCCCGGTAACTTCGGCACCATTTTGCGCGCTGCGCTTGCTTTTGGTGTGCAGGGTATTCTTTACACCAGCGGCAGTGTTGATCCCTATTCCCCAAAAGTAGTACGCTCCGGCATGGGGGCGCATTTCCGCATTCCCCTGCAGAAAGTGGATGGGGAGTATTTATCTTCCCTCAGCCGTTGCGTGCAGCTTCTCCTGGCAGATGTGGAAAATGGATCACCTTGTTGGGAAGCGGATCTGCAAAAACCACTGTGTCTGATCATCGGCAACGAAGCACACGGTGCCAGTGACACCGTTAGGCAACTCCCACACCAGAATTTGCACATCCCCATGCCCGGCAACATGGAAAGTTTGAATGCAGCCATGGCTGCTAACATTTTATTGTATGAAACGGTCAGGCAAAGAAAATCATGAGAATTCGCTCCATCACTTATTTCATCGATCCCGCAATGGGAGAACTAGACGATCAATTTTCAATAATTTATGCACACAGCAGATCAGCGCAAGCAGCTCTCGAAAAAGCCGGCTTTGAGGTACAAAGCATTCGGTTGGCTACCTCACCCTTCCCAACCTGGCTACCCCTGGCTGACAAGCAAATCAGCCAGACGAAAATCGAAGAACTGGCTGCTCGAGCAGAGAAAAATGGCTTCGATTACCTATCACTGGGACCTTGTTCTTTCCATACCGACCAGGAAGTGGAAGACCTCATTCCGCGCTTCCTTTCCAGTACGGAAAGCATCTTTATCACCATGCCCATCACAACATCCCATCAAATCTCCTTGCAGGATGTTCATAGCAGTGCCCGGGTTATAAGCCATGTGGCTGCCCTTTCAGAAGATGGTTTCGGAAATCTGCGCTTTGCAGCGCTGGCGAATGTGGCACCCTTCACCCCTTTCTTTCCGGCAGCGTATGGAGCAGCCGGTGAAATAGCATTTGCTATCGCCATGGAATGTGCTGATTCAGCTATCATAGCCTTTCAAGCGGCGCCAGATATCCGGCATGGGTGTCAGCACATGCGTGCAGAATTTGAGACAAAAGCTGCACAGATCGAAAAAATCCTTGCTCAATTGGATAATGGAAATAACCTGCAATTCAAAGGTTTCGATTTTTCACTGGCACCATACCCAGAGGAATGGTGCTCCTTCGGAAAAGCCCTGGAGAGCATGGGGATAACCGCCATCGGATCAGCCGGCAGTCTGGCTGCTGCCAGTATTCTGGCAGGTACACTGGATCAGGGAACCTGGAGAAAAGCTGGTTTTAACGGTTTGATGATGCCGATCTTGGAAGATGCTATTCTGGCGCAGCGCAGCGGGGATGGTATTCTTTCGGTGTATGATGTGCTGCAATATTCCAGCGTATGCGGTACCGGGCTTGATACCATACCACTGCCCGGTGAAATATCTTCTGAAAAGATCGCGGCACTGCTATTGGATATTGCGGCACTATCCTTGCGCCTTGATAAACCCCTCACCGCACGCCTGATGCCCATTCCAGGCAAAGTAGCAGGAGAAGAGATCGAATTCGATTTTTCCTTTTTTTCTAAAGGAAGAGTATTGGATTTTCCCTATCAGGGAATTCAGCCTCCCCTGACCGTGGGAGATTACCTCTCGATCAATCCTCGACCAATAATACGTTAGATCAGGACGTCAATCGTAGAAGCAGCCCAGCGTGCATCCAGCCAATCTTGTATCGCCTGTTCTTGCAACATATGCAGTGCACCGGCGCTGAGCGGTTGGTTGTCACTGCGTTCAATAACCTGCACAATGTGAAAGCCGTAATCTGTCTCGATCACCATGCTATACTGCCCTGCGTTCAAGCTGAAAGCAGCGTCTTCTACTGCCTGTTGATAGAGATATCCGCGCGGGAACCAACCCAGGTCACCGGATGTGGTGGGATCATAATTTGCCGCCAGTGTGGCGAAATCTGTACCTGCTTGCAATTGGCGGTAAATATTATCAGCAGTAGCCCGATCACTGACCAGGATCTGCCGTGCATGAACCTGTGTGGCAGTAGTGGCAACAGCAGCAGTAATCTTATCACGCATCCAGGCGGCTGCCAGTTGGCGGGAAAGAGTTGCACGAAAACCTATTTCATCATAATGGTTGGTTTGCAGCCAACTCATGAATTGATCCGAACCACCCACATTCGCGATAAGTTCATCGATATGTACTTGCAGGGTACCTGCATCCACATGGTAGCCTTCCTGCGCGGCGCCTTGCGCCAGCAACACTTGCCCAACCAGCTCAGAAAGCACCAGGTCCATCTGTTCACTCTCGCTCAATTCTTCATTCAGTGCTGTATTAGCATCCTGCAATCGCAACTGTTCATTTTGAAATTCTACAATAGTGATGCCGGTGCCATTCACCCTAACAGCCATAGGTTCTTCGGTAGGGGTCACGGTGGCTTGCGGGACTGACTGTATCTGCCCGGCACTCTTAGGCGAACAGGCGTAAATAACAACAATAACGAGAATTGAGATGAGGAGAAGTATACGATTTTTCACAATAGGCTGATTATAATCGCAAATAAAAAAAGCCGTAGGGATTGCTCCCTACGGCTTCGTCAGCCTAGTACTCAGGCATTGGCGGTTGAGCCATCGGTTTATCTTTTTCAGGAAGATCAGTGATGAGCGCCTCGGTGGTGAGGATCATCGCTGCGATGGAAGTAGCATTTTCCAATGCGCCACGGGTAACTTTGGCAGGATCAATCACACCGGATTTGACCATGTCAATATATTCTTCGGAAATGATGTCAAAACCAACCTGCTTGCTCTTGGTTTTTGCCTGTTCCTGGCGAACATTCTCAATAACCACAGAACCATCGAAACCAGCATTCTCAGAAATGCGTTTCATCGGAATCAGCAGAGCCTTGCGAATGATATTCACACCGGTCTGAGCATCATCGCTATCCATCTTGAGATCATCAAGGGAAGCAACTGCATTCAAGAGAGCCACACCACCACCGGGGACAATACCTTCTTCCACTGCCGCGCGGGTGGCAGAAAGAGCGTCTTCCACACGATGTTTCTTTTCTTTCAATTCGGTCTCAGTGGCTGCGCCAACCCGAATGATGGCAACCCCACCGGAGAGTTTGGCAAGACGTTCTTGCAATTTTTCGCGATCGTAATCGCTGGTGGTCTTGTCGATCTCGACACGGATCTGATCAATACGACCCTTGATAGCACTTGAATCACCCTTTCCACCGATAATAGTGGTATTGTCTTTATCGCATTGTACTTTTTCAGCCGTACCAAGGTCTTGCACCGTGGTAGTATCCAATTTGCGACCAGTTTCTTCAGAAATGACGGTGGCGCCGGTCAGAACGGCGATATCCTGCAGCATTGCTTTGCGGCGATCACCAAAACCGGGTGCTTTGACAGCCAGCACGTTGAGTGTGCCACGCAGTTTATTGAGCACCAGTGTTGCCAGTGCTTCTCCGTCGATATCTTCGGCAATAATGACCAGATCACGCTTGCCTACCTGCACCATCTTTTCAAGCAGGGGTAGCAGATCTTGAGCAGCAGAGATCTTCTTGTCATGAATGAGAATATAGGGATTCTCAATAACAGCTTCCATATGTTCGGTATCGGTTACAAAATACTGGGAGGTGTAACCGCGGTCAAATTGCATACCTTCAACATATTCCTGCTCAAATTCCAGACCCTTGGATTCTTCTACAGTGATGACGCCGTCTTTACCAACTTTATCCATCACTTCCGCAATCAGGTCACCGATCTGGCGATCTTGCGCTGAAATGGTAGCCACATTGGCTATCTCGGCTTTGGTGGAAATATCGATTGCCTGTGCTTTGATTGCATCAGCCACTTTCTTAGACGCAGCTTCGATCCCGCGTTTCAACAACATGGGGTTGGCGCCTGCTGCCAAGGTCTTCAGGCCTTCGGTAACCATGGCATGAGCCAGTACAGTGGAAGTGGTGGTGCCATCACCGGCAATATCATTGGTCTTGGTCGCTGCTTCTTTTAACAATTGGGCGCCCATATTCTCAAAGGGATCTTCCAATTCGATTTCTTTTGCGACTGTCACACCATCATGAGTGATAGTGGGTGAACCGAATTTACGATCCAAGGCGACATTGCGCCCTTTCGGACCAAGAGTTGTGGCAACTGCTTCAGCCACAATATCAATACCATTGCGCAGTTTCTTTCGCGCTTCTTCTCCAAATACAAGTTGTTTTGCTGCCATATGTATCTCCTTCTTTCGAGGCTGTATTTATTATTCCGTCACGATTGCCAGGATGTCGCTCTCTTTTAAGATGAGCAACTTTTTGTCATCGATCTTGATCTCAGTACCAGAATACTTCGCAAAGAGAACGGTATCACCTTCTTTGACATCCATGGGGATACGATCACCTTTTTCATTGCGATCACCGGGCCCAACAGATAAGATTTTTCCTTTTTGGGGTTTTTCTTTGGCGGTTTCAGGGAGAATAATACCCGAAGCGGTTACATCTTCCCGTTCGATCGGTTCAACAACCAATCGGCTGCCGAGGGGTTTGATATTGAGTGCCATATAAGATCCTCCTACTATTTATTAGAATCAGAATTTTAGCACTCTTTTCAATCGAGTGCTAAAAACAATCTTATCCATCTTTGCCCCTCAAGTCAAGATTAATCATTAAATCTAATATTTTTTTAATAAATTAATAACCATAGGAACGACAAATTGACTGCGATTCATCCACCACACCCATAATAATGGTATCCGTCGAGAAAGCAGCACGCACCATTTCGAGAATTTGCATCGCTTTTTCACAGTAGCCATTCGATTCGCGGTGCAAGGCTGCCAGAACTGCTCCATATTCAGCATAATAATCTTTGGTATCCACGGTGAGCGGCAAGCCTTCAATAGCAACCATATCGTCAGTAGCTGAATCACACTGGCGCACCTCGCAGCTTTCTTCCGCAGTGCAACCCTCCAACCCGCATTGGAATGCTAGGATCTCACTTTCATAGTTACGAGCTTTGTGGTAGATATCACCTAGAAAGGCATAGGCGTAGGCATCATCCGGTCTGAGCTGTACAGCTTTACGGGCATTCAAGCTGGCAGACAAAGGGTATCCTTGCTGCACATAAGTTTTTGCGATCGATTGATAAGGGATCGGATCAGCGACTCCCAGTTGTTCATTGATATTCGCCGCCTTCGCAAAATATTCCAGGGCGTAATCATATTGACCCAATTCACGATAATTCACTCCGATGGACAGATAGAGGAAGGTAAGATTGGGATTGATCTCTGAAGCTTTTTTATATCCGGTTATTGCAGCACTGTAATTTCCGATCGACTCTTGCAGGTATCCGCTGATGCGATGCACGTCCATCAATGTATCATCCTGCTGTAAAGCCTGATCAATATATTGCTCTGCTTGTGTCCATTTCATCTGATCGATCAAGATTTCAGCATAATATGCCAGCGCCAAGGTGTTACTTCCATCCAAAGTCAGGGCTGTGACCGCTTCTTGCTCTGCCTGGGTCAGAGTCTGTTCATATTGATCTCCTATCAAAGCAGAACTGGCAAGCCAATCCAGCGCAAACGCTTTCACCGCGTGGGCGGTGCTGCTTTCTTGTTCGATAGCAATCGCCCGGTTGGCTGATTCCAGCGCTTGATTAAGCCGGTCATACTTTTCCTGGCTGGAAATCAGCAGTGTGGTGGAATAGACCTGTACGCGGGCAAGTTCCACCCATAGATCCACATTATTAGGGTCGACTGCAGCGGCGTTCTCAAAGGCTTGCAGCGTTTTCGCCAGGTCACCCGCCACAAAGTCAACCTCCGCTTCCTGAACAAATGAATCGACTGTACGGGTAGATGTGGGGGTTGCCATAAACAAAGGAGTGATGCGCCCTGCTTGTTGATCGCGCAGGACGATCAGAAGATAGATAATCAAAGCAATGAGAATCGCTATCACGTAAGGATTTGCACGATGTTTCTTTTTCTGAAACAAGGCATCCTTTTTAGGTATATACATTTTTATTCTCCAGTTACCGTTGGCATCTGATAAGGGAGCAATGTGGGCGTGGCGGTAGGTTGCGGAGTCCAGGTGGGAATCATGGTGGCAGTTGGCAGTTTTAAAAGTTGTAGATTGTTTATTTTTTCATAACAACGGTCCAAAATATAGTTGGCATTGTAAATCGCTGTTTCGTCATTTTGCACACTATTAATGATAGATTGTGCAATAGGAACCGCATCACCGCAGTAACCAAGTTCCATCAACGCAAGGCCATACACATAATAGAAATCGACCACATCGTAAGAGAGAGGGATTCCTTCTACCAGAACATTATTGGAGGTCATTCCTCCCCGAATGGCAAATTGGAAAGAGAGAATGGCATCATCGAATTCGTAATTCTTATAGTACGCCTGCCCCAGATAACCCCAATAATAGGGGTTGGACGGATCATCCGAAATCGCCTGTTGAAAGTACTGGATGGATTTGCTGAATTCACCAATGCGATAGTAGGTTCTGCCGATGAGAATATCGGGATTAGGATCCGATGGATTCAACGCATTCGCTTTGGTATATTCTTCCACTGCGCTGTTGTATTCCAAAAGTCCCGCATAGGTGCGCCCCAGTGCAATGTGGATCTCAGCTACATTGGCGTTCACCCCAATTGCAGCTTTATATTCCGTAACTGCATCCTCATAGTTAGCGGTGATCTCCAACACAGCCCCTCTAGCCCAGTGGGTTTCGAGCGCAGTGGGAGCAATGGCTTCCGCTTTCCTGGATGACTCAATGGCAGCATCCAAATCACCCTGCGCATCCTGACCCAACAGGATCTTCTGCGCTTTAACAATAGCATCATAAGCATACGCAAAGTAGTTGCTGGGATCATATTCCGTAGCTTTTTTAAGACTCGTTTCAGAATCAAGATAATCGCCTAACAACCCATGAGCAATACCGATCAATGCATATGCCTGGCTGTTTTCTGGGTTCAATAAAAGTGCATTACTGGCATCTTCCAAAGCTGCTGCATAATCCCCTCTGAATACATTGATCATGGCAGAAGATATATGGTTAGAGGGGTTCTGAGGATCCGCCTTGATAGCTTGATCATATGCCAGCAGCGCCTGGGTATATTTCCCTTCGACAGCATAACCCTGCGCTTCATAAATAAATATATCCGGTGAAAGTGTGGGGGTTGGGGATGGTAAAAAAGTATATGGTGAAAATGGTTCCACCTTACGATCGATATAGATCAACAACCCAATAACGACCAGCAAGATCACGATGCTGAACGGGTTAGAACGGCGCTTCTTCCGCCGCATATTCCAATTTCTTCCTTTTATGTACATAAGGCAATCTTATCATCAGGTTAAATTTTGCGTCAAGAAAAGGAAAACAGCATATCTCATCTTAAAACAGTTTTCTTGCAATTCATTTTGGTTAAAGCTAGAATGAATCCATGTTATTTGATATATTCACTCTTTTCCCTGAGGTTTTCCCACCCTACCTGGAAAGCAGTATTTTAAAGAGAGCCCGAGAAAATGCACTGCTCGAGGTGCAATTACACAATATCCGCGACTGGGCGATCGACAAACACCATACCACCGATGATACTCCTTATGGTGGAGGGGGAGGGATGGTGATGAAACCCGAACCGGTATTCAGCTCAGTAGAAGCCGTGTTGGGAAAACATCCCAACTGCCCGGTGATTCTGCTATCTCCTCAAGGAAAACTATTTGATCATACAAAAGCACTTTCATTATGTGAGCTTCCACACCTGGCATTGATCTGCGGACGTTATGAAGGCTTTGACGAACGCATTCGCGAACATCTGGTGACCGACGAGATCTCGATTGGTGATTATGTTCTGAGCGGTGGGGAGTTGCCTGCACTCATTCTAATCGAAGCGATTACGCGCCTCATTCCGGGGGCTTTGGGTGATCCAACCGGCGCTACCGACGATTCCTTTGGGATGGGGCTGTTGGAATATCCCCAGTACACCCGCCCTCCGGTTTTTCGGGGATGGCAAGTTCCCGAAGTGTTGCAATCAGGTGACCATGCCGCCATCCTACACTGGCGTCACCAACAAGCACTGCTGCGCACGATCACGCGGCGTCCAGATCTGCTGGAAAATTATGAACTCTCCCCTGCTGATTTAATATTTATTGAACAGGTTGTTAAAGAATCAGAGATTCCAGAATCTGATTCTATAATTAATCTCATCAAAAACAGAAAGGACTGACATGAAATACAATATTGGAAAAACATTTTTACTAGGTTTAGGATTCTTTGGAGTTAGTGTGATTTGGAGTGTTTATAATGCGTATGTGCCTATCTTTCTGGATTCCAGATTCGCACTATCAACAGGTTTTATCGGTATTTTCATGACCCTTGATAACATTGCCGCGCTTTTCATCCAACCTGCAGTAGGTGCCTGGTCAGACCGTCTGCGCACACCCATTGGACGTCGTATGCCATTTATTCTCATCGGTGCACCTATCGCAGCAGTAGCTTTTTTTATACTCCCTAAAACCATGTCATTACCGGTTTTCTTCTTTGCCGCCAGCTTGCTGCTGCTTGCCATGGCGATCTGGCGCACGCCCGTAGTGGCACTGATGCCAGATATAACGCCATCCAAATTTCGCTCCCAAGCCAATGGTATCATCAACTTCATGGGGGGGATTGGCGCCATTATCGCCTTCTTGATCGGAGCAACACTATATGATATGAATCCTTCCTATCCGTTCTGGTTGGGTTCAATCCTGGTAGTGCTGGCTGCCATTCTGGTTTTTATTTTCATCAAAGAACCAAAAGAATTTGAGCATTCAAAAGAAAAAACACCCAATCTGTTCCAATCCGTGAAGTTGATATTCGAGGAAAAAGATCGCAATACTCTGCGCATTTTGTTCGCAATTTTTTTCTGGTTCATCGCCTATAACGGGATTGAAGCATTTTTCACCCTATATGGGAAGAATTTTTTAGGAATCAGCGAATCAGATGCAGCTCGTTTGTTGGGTCAATTGTCAATATTCTTTGTTTTGTTCGCCCTACCTTCTGGGTATATTGGTGCTGCTGTTGGACGTAAAAAGACCATCATCGCCGGGATCGTACTGATGGGCTTGTGCATTGCTTCGCTTTTCATTCTACCAACTGACTTCCTTACCACTCTGCTGACCACCCTACCCGTTTTGGGAAAAGTTCCAGTGATCGGAGTGATCTTGATGGTCACCGGCATCGCCTGGTCACTGATCAACATCAACTCATTGCCCATGGTCGTAGATATGACCGAAGCTAATCGCATCGGTACCTACACCGGCTTGTATTACCTGTTTTCAACCCTGGCAGCCATTCTTGGACCCATTCTGTACGGGTTCATCATTCAATTCAGCACTGGTAGATATGATCTTTTGATGATCATCAGTCCCATTTTCTTACTAGGCGCCCTGCTCAGCATCGCCGGGGTCAAGCGTGGAGAAATAAAACAATAATATTGGATACTGATGACAGAATGCACATTCAATAACCTTGATTTTGATTTTTAAACCAGCTATACTTTAATTTCAAGGGAAATGCGCGTGCATTTCCAAAAACCTAATTTCTCTAGGAGGAGAGATAATGACCAAAAAACTTTCGTTTCTTTTTTCTATCTTGATCATCGCTTCCGTAGCGCTGGCAAGCTGCGCCCAAGCAGCTCCCGCTGAAGAAGCTGTGGTCGAAGAACCTGCTGCTGAGGAACCCGTAGCAGAGGAACCTGTAATGAAATTCTGTCAGGTTACCGACACCGGTGGTATCGATGATAAATCATTCAACGCTACTGCTTGGGCGGGTATGGAAGCCGCCGCAACAGACTTTGGTGTTGAAATAAAATATCTCGAATCACAACAACAATCTGACTACGAAGTCAACCTGAATGCCTTTATCGAAGAAGGTTGTGACCTGATCATCTCGGTTGGTTTCTTACTTGCTGATGCAACAGCCGCTGCCGCGACTGCCAACCCTGATGTGAACTTTGCCATCATCGACAATGGAAGCATGGATATTGCCAATGTACGCGGTAACTATTCCGATATTCAGGAAGCCACTTTCCTAGCTGGCTACTTAGCCGCTGGTATGACTCAAACCGGCAAAGTTGGGACTTATGTTGGTATCCTCTTCCCCTCTACCCAGGCATTCATGGATGGGTATGCAATGGGCGTAGCCTATTACAACCAGGTACATGGAACCACAGTGGAAGTCCTCGGTTGGGACATGGAAACCCAACAAGGATTGGAAGTCGGTAACTTCGAAAGCCTTGATGATGGTCGTGCCATGGGTGAAACTTTGCTTGACGAAGGTGTCGATATCATCATGCCCGTTGCAGGACCTGTGGGCGCAGGAACATTAGCCGTCATGCAAGAGAGAGGTGCTGGTCTTTTGATCGGCGTGGATGATGACTGGTCAGTAAAATATCCTGATCAGGCAGATTTCATTCTCGCCAGTACCATGAAGAAGATCAACGTCTTCGTTTATGACAGCATCCAAAAGGTCATCAACGGTGAATTTGCCGGTGGCGAAGACTATGCCCTCACCCTAGAAAATGGTGGTGTCGGACTTGTTTATGGCACCTCTTGGGCAGACCAGATTCCAGCTGAGCTCGCAGCCGAAATCGAAGCCCTCATTCCTCAAATCATCGACGGATCGATCGCTGTAATGCCTACCCGCTAATTGATGAAGAGAACAAATTAAACAAAAAGAGCCAAGATAAAACCTTGGCTCTTTTTATAAATTCACTGTATGGTAAAATTTACGCAATTGTATGACAATTAAATAATAAATGAGGAAATAATGGCATCTTTACTCGAATTAAGAGGAATTACCAAACGTTTCCCGGGGGTGCTCGCGAATGACCATATCGATCTGACACTTGAAAAAGGAGAAATTCATGCATTATTAGGGGAAAATGGAGCCGGCAAGACGACTCTTATGAATATACTGTATGGATTGTATTCTCAAGATGAAGGTGACATTTTCGTTAACGGTAAAAAAATCATCATCAATGAACCAACCGATGCAATCAATGCAGGTATTGGTATGGTACACCAACATTTCATGCTCATTCCGGTTTTTACCGTTACAGAAAATATCATGCTGGGTGAAGAAGATGTGAAATTCGGCGGCTTGCTGAACCGGAAAAAGGCTGCTGAGAAAATCAAAAATATCTCAAATACCTATAAATTAGACGTTAATCCCAATGCCTATGTACGCGACCTACCCGTTGGAACACAACAAAAGGTGGAAATAATCAAGCTACTCTTCCGTGAAGCAGAAATTCTAATCATGGATGAACCATCGGCAGTCCTCACTCCTCAAGAAGTGGATGAATTGTTCAAGATCATGCACATACTAGTAGATCAGGGGAAATCGATTATCTTCATCACTCATAAATTACGTGAGGTAATGGAATGCGCAGATCGTATCACAGTGATCCGGGCGGGAAAAGTGATTGGTACTACTACACCCCAGGAAGCTGATATAAAAAAATTGGCTAGCATGATGGTGGGTAGAGAAGTTGAACTGAAGGTTAATAAGAAAATTGCCAAACCCGGTAATGTGATTCTCAATGTTGAAAATCTGCGAGTTCTAAATTCTCAAGAGCAATTTGCCGTCAACAATGTTACATTCAATGTACGCGAAGGAGAAGTGTTGGGGATCGCTGGCGTACAGGGTAATGGTCAAACCGAATTAGTTCGTGCCTTGACCGGTCTACTTACCCCGACTGAAGGGAAAATTGAGATACTTGGTAAAAACACCACCAAAGAATCTCCTCGATTTATCACCGAACTGGGTTCCGCACATATTCCAGAGGATCGCCAAAAAGATGGATTGATCCTGGCATTCCCCGTTTCTGAAAATCTCATTCTCAACACCTACTATCAAAAACCATTTGCCAAGGGTATTTCTATGCAATTCGATAAGATTGCTGAGAACGGAAAGAACCTGGTCGAGAAATTTGATATTCGCACCCCCGGTATCGACACCACGGTTAACACCCTCTCCGGGGGTAATCAGCAAAAGGTGATCGTGGCTCGAGAGTTTTCGCGTCCTATCAAACTATTGATCGCTTCCCAACCAACTCGTGGGTTGGATGTTGGTTCGATCGAATACATTCACCATCGCCTGATGAGAAAGAGAGACGAGGGTTGTGCTGTGTTACTGGTATCGACCGAATTAGACGAGATCATGCAACTTTCTGATCGCATTGCAGTCATGTATCGCGGGCAAATTCTGGACATTCTGGATGCCAAAGACGCTTCCAAAGAGATGCTCGGACTACTCATGGCAGGTATTAAACCCAGTGATGAAATGAAATCACGGGCAAGGCATGAAGAAGATATCATTTTGACATAAGGAATTTTGTGATGGAAGAACAAAAAAAGAAACAAAATGCATTGGGTATTTTCTTCGAAGAACTGTCGAAGAGTAGTGGGATGGTTACATTTCTTGCCATTCTGACCGGTATCTTGCTCAGTGGTTTATTGGTAGCAATTACAACAGTGGAAGTCTATGATGCTTTTTCAGTTTCCTTTTGGGCTGGCATTAAAGCAGCTCTAGGATCTGCATGGAGCACCTATTCCTCCCTATTCACCGGAGCCTTTGGCAATCCACAGAAAATTGTCGCCGCCTTCCAAAGTGGCGATGGGCTTGAGATTCGACGTGCCATTAACCCTTTCTTTGAAAGTCTTGTGCAAACAACTCCTTATGTCTTCGGTGGGCTTTCGGTAGCGCTTGGCTTTCGGGCAGGCCTATTCAACATTGGTGCTGAAGGTCAGCTTTTTGTGGGTGCTCTGACCGGCGTATTCGCTGGTTATGCCATAACTGGACTACCAGCATACATTCACATCCCAATCGCATTATTAGCAGGTGCAGCAGGGGGGGCTATTTGGGGCTTTGTGCCGGGATTTTTGAAAGCCAAGACCGGAGCGCATGAGGTCATCATCACCATTATGATGAATTATATCGCATTTCGATTCAGCGACTTTATGCTGCGAGGACCAATGAAAGATCCCAATGAATATACGCCCAAGACACCCTGGATCCAACCCAGCGCTGAATTGACCCGCCTTTTTTCTGATCAGATCCGTTTTCATATTGGATTTTTCATCGCATTGGGGGTAGCATACTTTGTATATTGGTTGCTTTTCAAGACCAGTTGGGGATTCGAGCTACGCACTGTGGGTTCAAATCCTAATGGTGCACGCTATGCTGGTATTAAAACCACCCGTACCACCGTCATTGCCATGTCGCTCTCCGGCGCTCTGGCTGGATTAGCAGGTGCCAATGAGGTTTTAGGACTAAATCACCGTCTGGTTCCCGCCTTCTCTTCCGGTTACGGTTTTGATAGCATTGCACTAGCATTACTAGGGAAGAATCACCCATTAGGTGTGGTGCTATCTGCATTACTTTTCGGTTTTCTACGTAACGGTTCGCGCCAGATGCAGCTTAAATCGGGAGTGCCCATTGACATTGTCTCCATCCTACAGGCACTCATTCTGGCATTCATTGCAGCTCCCGCGATCATCCGTTCCATCTATCGTTTGAAGAAACCAGATGTGGAAGAAGCATCTATCAAGATCAGTAGTTGGGGGGGGAATTAATCATGGTAGAGAAAAACACTTCACACAACAACGGTCGCGTGTACAAAGAGGTATCCAAGTCGCGTCGCATCACCATGGGTATTATCTTTTTGATTGCCGCGGCAATAATTTGGTTGGTTTTCCTGAATGGCACCATCACTGGTGCCCAGACCGCTTACAATATGACACCCGGGGGATCTTCCACCATCATGGCTGATTGGGTCTTTTCTACAGAGAAAGCCCTGGGAGTCATGGCGATTTTTAGTGCTGTCATTGGCGCGTATCAATTAATCCGCGGTTTCGGAAAGTTCACCAATGGCGCTCTTGCTCTTATCGCAGGGCTTTTCGTATTCAGTTTTCTTACATGGGCTTCTTCCGGAGGATCTTTGAACCTGGCAGGGCTGCTGCGAGTTACCGTTGTACGGGCAGTTCCTTTGACGCTGGGTGCCCTGGCAGGCATGCTGTGCGAACACTCAGGAACCGTCAATATTGCCATTGAAGGTATGATGTTGACATCCGCATTCGTAAGCACAGTGATTGCCAGTTTAACTGACCTATGGATTGGAATGCTGTCGGGCATTTTTGCCGGAGCCCTCATCGCATTGATCCATGGGGTACTAACCATCAAATACAAAGTGGATCATGTTATTTCCGGTACCGTCATTAATATCTTTGCAACCGGTATCACATCATTCTTATCCTCAAAATTTCTTCAGAAAACAAACTTCCAGTACTTAAATGAACCGGGCATGTTCCCACAAATAGATGTGCCTGTGCTATCCAAGATCCCATTCGCCGGTCCTATTTTGTTCAGCCACAATCTGTATGTATACGCCATGTACATTTTGGTCATCCTAGTTACTATTGCACTGTTTTCGACCCGTTGGGGGTTGCGCTTGCGTTCAGCAGGAGAACATCCCAAAGCAGCCGATACACTGGGTATCAATGTAAATCGTACACGTTACATGGCTGTTGCACTAGGTGGTATGATGGCAGGTTTTGCAGGAACCTACTTCACGCTAGGTTCTTCAGGAAGATTTGATGAACTGCTCACCGCCGGGCGTGGTTTCATCGCCCTGGCTGCTATGATCTTTGGTAACTACCATCCTTTTGGAGCCATGGGGGCTGGATTGCTCTTTGGCTTTTTTGATTCCCTTTCCGCCAAGGCTTCCATCCTTAAGGTACCGATCCCATCCGATTTCCTGGGTATGATGCCTTACATTGCGACCATCGTGGTATTGGCTGGTGTGGTTGGTAAAAGCCATGCCCCGGCTGAAGAAGGAAAAGCCTACGAGAAAGAATCTTTGTAAAATACTTACAACCAATTAAAACGAAAAGACTGACCAGCCGGCCAGTCTTTTTTCTTTCAGTAGCAACCGAATTCTTCTACGGCATCCACCATTGCCAGAATATTTTCTGGTGGCACCTCACTCATGATAGTATGCACCGATGCCACCATATATCCTCCGCCCTCTCCTAAAATGGAAATGACCCGTCTTACTTCTTGTTTTACTTCTTGCGGTGTTCCATAAGGAAGGACACGTTGAGTGTCGATAGCACCACAAAAAATGATATCATGCCCATAGCGTTCTTTCAATTCTGTCAAATTAGCCATTTTCCCGGCTGAGGTCTGGATGGGATTCAGAATATCCACTCCCATTTCCACAAAATCCTCGATCAGATCAAATACATCTCCATCGGTATGGAAAAACACCTTGGCTTTGGTACGCGCCTTGATGAATTCGATGAATTCTGCATGAAACGGTTTCAATATCTGGCGATACATGCGTGGTGAGATCATCAATTTTTCCTGCGTGCCCAGATCATCTCCAATTTTGATGATGTCGAGATTATCGCCGGCTTCATTCAGAAAATGCCCCATCAATGTTTTACAGAGATCGGTGATCTTGCGCAACAGCGCTCTGGCGAAATCAGGGTACATCGCCATATTCAACAGAAATTTATCCATGCCCTGCATGGCAAAGGCTCTTTCAAACGGAAAGAGCAGCCAGGGTGTGCCCATGATGGCATACTGATTCTCCTGCGCCAGTTTGCGAGCTTGTTCTTTGACCATTGCCACGCGGTAGGGATCATCCATATCAGGCCACGGATATTCTTCGATCTCTTGAATGGTAGTTGCATCCGCCAGTGGGTGGATACCCGGATACCATACCCCATCTTCGATCTCCTTTTGACCACTACCCCAGCTATCCATACACGGTGCATGGGACACTCGTTTTTTATTTTGCTCGCCGATCTCCAAAGGTTCTCTATCCAGTAACCCGCGCACATCACTGTGCAAGCGCTGCATGGTTTGTTCATCGATCATAGCAGATCCCAGTTCAGGCCAATCATAAATGTATTCATCCGGCGCAGTTATGCCAGCAAGTTTTTTTACACCCTGATAGGGTTTCATTTTGATGCCAGTTGCGTTTGAAACCCCCAGTATGATCGGTACCCGGTCAGGGAGCGTATGATCTAAAACTGCTTTTACCCGTTCGCGCGAAGTCATGCCCATTTCTCATTCTCCCAATCAAAGGATTTGTATAGAAAATTGTAGCACAGCCTCTTTCAATAATATCAATACTGGCGATAAAAGCACCTGGGAAATTCCAATCACCATATTCTTAAATTAAGAATGGGTGATCATCAGGAGAATTATCTGATTGCCGCCGCCGATAAATCAGACAGGTCAACTCCGTCATCACCCATCCTTACAAAGGAATGAGATACAACTATGAGTGCAATACCGTATTTATCTTGCACTTCGATATTAGTTAAAGAACAAAAATGTAAAAACCTCTTTTTTAGCATGCCGGGGGTCGAAGTTAAAACGAATATTTTAAACTAAAAAGACCTTCGGCGACCTGGCAATCATGGCTGCTGTTCTAAAATGTCGCGGCAACAGCTTTAGACCCATGGCTTTGCGTCTCCGGTTTTCACCGGATTTGCCTTTTCGAGTCGATGATTTAACTCTGTTTATATTGTAGTGGCATTTCCAGTAAAAATCAAGCAAAAACGGGAATCATTTAATTTCCCCGGCGAAAAATAGTTCCGGTACTTTTTTAAGGTAAGGTTTGATTTGCGGTATAATGGGCACACGCTCCCGTAGCTCAATGGACAGAGTGCCTGACTTCGAATCAGTCGGTTGCGCGTTCGAGTCGCGCCGGGAGCGCCTCTGATTTTTCACTTCCAGAACTATCTTCTTCCACTAGGCTATCACGGCTATAATGTACAGAGATAGTTTTGAATGAAAAGGAAAGAAAATGGATAAGGGATTTTTACCACTCACTCCAGCAAATTGGGATGATCTGGTGGAATTATTTGGGGAGCATGGTGCATATGGCGGGTGCTGGTGCATGTTCTGGCGCCAGACGCGCCAGGAATTCAACCAGAACTGCGGTGAGCACAACAAGCAGGCATTGAAAGCGCTGGTCGATCATGGTGTCATCCCTGGTATCCTTGCCTATCAAGACGGCAAAGTCGTTGGCTGGGTATCCATCGCACCGCGGGAAGATTTCAGTTCACTGGAAAGATCACGCACGCTCAAAAGGATCGATGACCAGCCGGTTTGGTCGATCGTGTGTTTTTATGCACCAAAAGTTCAGCGCGGGAATATGATGGCAACTTTGATCGATTATGCCGTGACGTACGCCAGGGAAAATGGGGCGAAGATCATCGAAGCTTATCCGTCAACATCAAACGCCCATGTTCAGTCAGCGGAACTTTATATGGGAAGATTGAGCACATTTCTGGTAGCCGGTTTTGAAGAACAAGCACCCGCCGGTTCAAAGGTCGTTGTGCGGAAATACTTATAAATAGAAATCGCTTCATTAAGTTCCAATGAATATCGCAACACATGGGGTGTGTGTCATCTCTTTTTCAAGGAAATCAAGCAGGGATCTTATAGTTTGTGTTCGGCGCGGATAAGACATCCGCAGAATATGCAGCAGGATCATTTTGTCTTGGTCAAGGCTCGGTTCTGGGAGCGAGTTTATACAAGTCCCGAAAGATGTTTCGCTGGCGCTCAACATGAGGGATAGAATAGGATGATCCTTAACCGTTATTTTAAAATTAGTAGAGGATGCTCTATGATAGAGCACCCTCTTCGTGTTTTCTAACAAGGTATTTTGTAGCAAAGACTATTTTTCGTAGGGTTTGTGGCAAAACCACCAGTCAAAACATTCCAGTGATTTGTCTTCCAGGCGTTTCCTGGCTGTTTTTTCGTCCGATGGAGGAGAAACGATAATATGATCTTTGATCAGCTCATTATTTGGCCAGCCAGCCGGAACAGCGCCCTGCTTTTCGGAGATCTGCAAGACTTTGACCGCTCTTACGATCTCATCCATATTGCGACCAATTTCCTGGGGATAATACATGATCAGGCGGACTTTGCCTTTCGGGTCAACGATGAAAACCGCACGAACGGTATTCGTGCCCTTGCCAGGATGGAGCATACCCAATTTATTGGCAATCGTGTCATTGGCTGCGATAACGGGGAATTTTATTTCGACGTCCAGGTTTTCTTTGATCCACTCCACCCATTTGATGTGAGAAAAGATCTGATCGACGGACATACCGATCAACTGGCAATCCATTTTTTCGAATTCGTCGAATCGCTTTTGAAATGCAACAAATTCGGTCGTGCAAACCGGGGTAAAATCTGCGGGATGGCTGAAGAGGACGAACCATTTTCCCTTGAAATCACCTGGAATGTTCATCTTTCCATGTGTCGTTTGTACGCTCATCTCTGGAAAATCATCTCCCAATAACGGCATATTAAACTTTGTTTCTTCCATTTTTCTCTCCTTTTTTGTTTTGTTTATTTTGGTCAACATTCTTCGTGCTTCTTATAGGACATCGCATCATTCAACATCCCGTGCACTCGTCTCAAATAATTTCCAACCCTTCCTGACAATCGGGGCAATAACCATAATAGGTAATATGGCGCTTGATGATCCGGAAACCCAACAACTCCTTCTCGTAAAAATTCGAATCATGCCGGTCTCTGATAATATCCACAATGCGGTGGCAGCAGATGCAGTACAAATGGTCGTGGGGTTCAGTATTCGGATCATAATGCACCGCATCATCCCCCACAATACTGACTGCATCGATCATGCCCAATTCTTCGAGAATGTTCAGGGTGTTATAAACCGTCGCCAGGGAAACATCCGGCATTCTGGCTTCCAGTTCTGTATAGATCTCTTCCGCTTTGGGGTGGTTCTCGTTATTGACAAGAATGCTGAAAACTTCCCGGCGCTGCGGGGTGATCTTGTACCTCTGTTCTTGAAACTTTTCGACTACTTCTTCTACATTTTTCATAATATTTAGAATATTTCTTTATTTATAATTATTCTAAATTATATTGCAAGGAATGTCAAGAGGGAATTTGAAATTTCATGAAAATCACGACATCGGAATACCCCTGCCCTCTTTTAATAGCATCTTTCCTCACCAACCGGGATGGATGTAAAATTAATAGAAATACCAGGTCAAAGAATCCAAGCGAGGTTACCATGTCCCAATATGAATACAAAGTAATCAAGATCCCTCTCAATCAACAAGGATATTACTGCAGCTTCATGGCTTGTTTTGGCTGGCAGGTGCAGAACATGCAGGAAAGTGTGGACCGGGTAGTTAACCGCTCAATGGGATTCTCGCACAATACCAATAGTGGCAGTTTCAATGCAAGTACTTATTTTCACCCGCACACCAACAGTGCGCATACTTACGGGTACTCGCGAAACTATGGTTGGGGCAGCCAGATGAATACGGAGGTCACGGACGTGCAGACCAGTCTGACCGTCACCTTCTTCCGTGATGCAGACATTCCCTATCGCGGTGAACTGGTCGATATCGAAAGGCGTTTTATCGCCGCCACCCCCGCTTATTTGAATCGCTGCAAGCAAAAAAACAGAAAAGATGAAGAGCAATGGCCGGAACGGAGGGCAGTACAAGCCTGCGCCAATGACGGAAGAGCTGTGCTTGCTCGCAGTCGACAGCGAGCGAAGAATCAGGTCATCACGCAACAAAAAGTATCGACCCAAACCAGCACAAACACCAGCGCTCAAGAACAGCCGGATGCACAGATCCCATCCGAGCCACCCACTGCGGTTATCCGCGAAACGGAAGTGACACACAACGTGTTCCAGTCCAACCAGCCGGGTTTGCAGATCAGGCTGAACTTCAACATCAAGAACCGCAAAGGGATTCAGGGACGCGCGGTGGCATATTTCTTCGATGAGAACCACCAACCATTGCAGGATGTCAACCAGCGCTTCAAAACCGCCAACGGCAAGGTTTCGATCGGCTCCACCTTCCGCCCCAATTTCGAGGATTGCTACTACAACAACTACATCCTGTTCCTGCCGTATGTTGAATTAGATCAGAAAGACGGAGAATACCGTCTGGGATTCACCGCCAAGATCTATGATGAGGTCACCAAAACCTTCCTGGCATCTACTCCTGATTTTTTCTTCCGCTATAACCAAAACGGGCAAAACATGCGCGGCGAGAACATCGCCACGCCCACGGTTAAAACAACAGCCGTCAAACAGTCCAAACCTTCCGCAAAACCAAAGCAAGAAGCCGCACCACAGGTCAAACCTGCCGCCGTTCCCCAACGCCCCAGCTTCAAGGAATATTCCGTCACCTTCTGTAAGAGCCGCGGCTGGGATGTTCTAACCGAGGACCGCAAAGCATTTCTGCAAGGGCTTGAGATCTGGTACCAGGATTACAGTTCTACCAAACCACTGGCATTCTATAAAAAAGCGTTAGCTTTGAACCCCAAAGAGCCCACCTACTGGCAATGGGTAAGCAGCTCTTATAATGACAAGTTGAAATTCGATGAAGCGATCGCTCTTTTACAGAAGGGCTTGAAAGAAACCCCCAATGATCCTATGCTGCTTACCTCGCTCGGTTACACCTATGTTCGAAAAATGGACCTGGATTCAGCACAGACGACCGCCGATATCCTTTCAACCCTGGAAGAAAGATCAGCAAAATACAGCTACCACTGGCTGCTGGGCATGATCGCCGAAACACGTAAAGATTTCAAAACCGCCATCCAGTGCTACGACCAGGCAGATAAATTCAGCGATCCTGGCAGCGCCATGTTTCTGGGTATCAATCAGAAACGCTGCCGCGATCTGATGAAACAGAAGAAATAATCCGGTCGATGGCGAAGTCTGGCACCGGTTTCAATATCCCATCATCTGTACAATAAGTGAATGGTCTTCTTAATCGGCGCCTATCGAGAAATTCACCAATGTCAATGTGCAAACCACACACCCGATTCATCATTTTCGATAAAAAAGCAGGAGGGGGCAGAAGACCGCCAGGGAGTGCAAATTTGCCTTACACGCTCATCAACCGGAGATAATCAGGCAAAATATCAGAAGCGATGTAACGAGAAGCTTCTTGTGCTGACATGGGTTTGTCATTTTCCAACCACCACACTGCGATCCCGGTAAAACCCGCACAAAAGAAATGCAAATTCATCTCAAGACGTGGGTTGGACGAGTAATTTATTTTCTGCGTGGTCATTGGCTCAAAGATCAGTTCAGATAATAATTCTTGAAATAATTCTCGAAAGAGCGGATCACCGAATTTTCCGAGCATGGCTCGATAAAACTTCTCGTATTGCTCCAGGTGCTTAAAGACGCTTTGCACAAACGGTATCAGGGAAGCCGGACTGTTTTTCGATGGATCAGCTTTGTTAGTGTAAATTTCCGTACGCATTTGTTCAAATAACATGTGGGCGCAATCATTGAGAAGTTCATGCAATCCTGAATAATGCAGGTAAAAAGTAGTGCGATTGAGCCCCGCTTCGTTCGTGATATCCTTGATACATAAGCTATCATAGGCATTTTCAGCCGCAAGCTTGATCAGCGCATCCCTTAATGAATCACGAGTTCGGATGGAGCGCGGGTCAGACTCAGATACACTCATTTTTGGCATTTCCTTGATAGACAAATTCAGCGTTGATGTTGAGAAAATCAACTTCATTTTTATTATAATCCAGATAATCGACATAGTGTTGAATATCTTTTACATAGGAGAAATTCGGAATGAAGATCATCCTTGACTACATTTTTCTCGAACCCTTCCCCGGTGATTGGTTGATCCAGGACATTTTCGCGATACTCTTGACCCTTTTGGTGCTGGTGTTCATCATCCGTCGTGAAAAACATCCGGCAATTGTGATCTTGGAGATGGCTGCATTCGTATTCTTATATGCGTCCATATACGAAAACGCTGCCATTGTGATGGGTTTATATTCTTATGGTCGTTCACTGGTGATGATAGGATTTGTGCCAGCCTCTGTGCCCTTAATCGAAGCCTGTGTATTGATCACGGGCATCTGGTTTCTAGAAAAAACGCGGGTACCCCAATGGGCATGGGCACCGATCATCGGGTTGTTCGGAATGATGCAGGATTTCTCGCTTGATCCACTGGCAATACGGCAGATCCACACCATTGGTGAAGTGACTTCCGGACGCTGGAACTGGTTGATCAATCCCGCGACCGATGCCAACATTCTACGCATACCGGTTTTCAACTTTCCGGGTTGGATGTTGATTATGTTATACGGAACGACTTGTTTGTTGGTCGGACGATGGTGGTATAAAAAATCCGGCTTCCGCCCGCTGGTCGGTTATCTCTATCCAATTATCACCATGATAGCATCGCTACTGCTAATGATCAGCCCGCTCTCAAACTTTCTGCTCTGGATGGGACCCTTCTTCCAGAAAGGGCAACCCAGCGAGTGGGTAATGCTTGCGTTTCACCTTATGATTCCCTGTGCACTTCTGATTTTTTTATGGCGGGGGAAAATGGCCAGCCGTTTCACCGTGAATGATCTCCCCATATTCATTGTTCCCACCATGCTACACCTTTCAGATATTCTATTCACCGTGCTCGGGGGGTACACGGAGATTTTGTGGGTCGTACTGCTCGCCAGTGCGTTACAGACTGCATTCTTGTTGTTTGCATGGCGCAACAATCGTAAGGCACCACTAGCAGAAAATCAGTAGCTTGATCTAGCCAGAACTTTCATCTCAGTGGATAATTCATCTACCCAGAGGTGACAGAGGTCATTGCAAGGGTCGCTACCAGCATATTGTAAAAGTGTTGTTGCGTTAGATGCTAATCCTCTGTGCACTCATTATGTGAGGTTGATAACAAACAATGATAACAATTTCTTTCTTACTATTCCCACAAGTATGGGGGTTTTCTAAAAGAGAGTGTAAAATCTATATGGAGGGATGAAGAAGCTTACCGTATTTTATTGTAAGCGGATTTGTGACCTCCAAAAGCATTGTTCCTCAAACCAAGTTTAAAAAAGGTTAATATAAAATGAAAACGCTCCAGAATTATGTCCAAGATTTTTTCACGCTTCTCAATTCGGCAAGGAAGACGGAAGCAGAGCAGCGTTTCACCAACGCCATCAAGATGGCGCTACTCACCTTCCTGAATGATGAGAGCAAGGAAAACGCCGCAACAGTGTACGATATCTTTTTCAGCACCTACCGGATCGTATTGGAAGGTTCGAAAAATACTTTCATCGATCTGCTGGATGTATTAAGCGCATATGAAGAACGCGCTGCCACCCTGATCGATAAACAGCGTGACCATTACATCCATTCCGTGAATGTTTTCATCCTGGGGCTGTGCATCTACTCCCAAAACGCCCATTACCGGTCCGCTTTCAAAAAAACCAATATTGATAAGAAGAAATATCCAGAAAATTACCCCAACGAGCATGAGGAATTCCTGTTCCGCTGGGGAATCGCGGCACTCTTCCACGATGTCGGCTACCCCATCGAGATCATTGGCAAGCAAATCGAGAGTTTTCTGGAATTTGCCACCAATGCCGATCACGATGACAGCAAGGGGAAGATCAAAGCGCACCTGGAATTCCAGAACTTCCGGCGCCTGAACTCGGTGGCAGAAGTGACCCCCAAAAAGGTCTTCATCAAAGATTTTTATGAGCAAAATGAAAGCAGCGTTTATATCGATCTTTTACAACCTATCGATCTGCTGGCACAGAAGATCCACATGTCGTTAGGGATTCCGATGGACGGTATCAAGGACAAACTGGATACCTTTGTGGCTGATATGGCAAAACTGGGATTCATCGACCACGGGTTCTACAGCGCCGTCATCGTGCTGAAATGGTACGGTTACCTGATCCAAAAGACCAATATGAACCCCATGCGTTTTTACAATGCCATCGTAGACAGCGCCAGCGCGATCTTGCTGCACAATTATTACCGCAGCGTGTGCCAAAAAGCGTTTGGTTGCGGAGCAATGGAACCCGACAACCACCCGATCGCTTACCTGTTGATATTCTGTGATGAAATGCAAGATTGGAATCGGGTGGGATACGGAAGGATCGAGAAGACGCGCACACAAGCAGTCTCGGCAAAGATCAATATCGATGAGAAAAGCTTTGGGATCACCTATCTGGCAGGCAAGGGCACTTTTTCGAAGAAATTCATCCAAGACAAGAATGAGCTATTCAATCAATTATTGAATATCAAAGCGATCTTCAGCCACGGGTTGAAGATCGAGTGCGACACGTTGGAGAACATTTTCATAGAAGCGCGGGAAGATAAGCTGGTGCCACGCCCTATTCTGGAAAACATGGAGATCCTGGCGAAAGCCATTCATAATGACTACATCGCAGAACGAAAAAAGAGAAAGCAACCGATCAAAGTGGCAGAGAAGTTCGAGGACCTGGATGAATCAGCCAGGTATTCTAACCTGCGCCAGGCGATGAACATCGGCAAGAAGCTGCAAAAACTGGGCTATGCACTGGTCAACGCTGACGCGGAGGGAACTGCTATCAGTGCTTTCAATGATCAAACGATCGAACAATATGCCATATTAGAGCACGATGACTGGATGCAGGGAAAGATCAAGGATGGCTGGACTTACGATCCCGTGCGAGATGACACTGCTAAAAAACATAACTGCCTGGTATCGTGGGACGAGCTCTCCGGAGACTATCAAGAATATGATCGCGATGCTGCCAGGAATGTGGTCAAACTGGCAGGAATGGCGGGAATGAAAGTAGTGAAAGCTTAACCGTCAACATAACAGAGCATTGATGTAAGGAGAAAGCATGGAAAATACCAACACATCCAACAACCCGGTTCCCAATATACCCAGTTCCAACCTGCCATTTGCAGCCTATAAGGGTGATGAGCTTTATATGTTTATCAGCTACTCGCATAAGGACAGCGCCACGGTCTATCCGATCATCAGGCAATTTCACGAACAGGAATACAATGTGTGGTACGACGAGGGCATCGAACCCGGCATCGAGTGGCCGGAAGAAATTGCAAACGCATTGAACAGCAGCAGCCTGTTCGTGGTATTCATTTCGCCCAACTCGGTTTCATCCGAGAACGTGCGCAACGAAATCAACTTTGCACTGGCAAAAAAACTACCCTTTATCGCAATTTATCTATGCGAAACAATATTGACGCCCGGATTACAATTGCAGATCGGATCCAAACAAGATATTCGTAAATATTTACTGGATGAAGATACGTTCAGAAGAAAATATTTGTATTCCTTCGAAAGTGTTTTTAAAAAACAAGCAACGAAACCGTGGGTTCCAAAACCCAAACCACCCGAAGCAGATCCCCCAAAACCGGAAGCGCCTGTAAAAACGCCCCCTGTCCCAAGCGCACCACCGGCGGGAGCGCTGCATTTTACCTGTGATCTTTTCCGCCGGGCAGCCTGCGAAAAGTTGGGACTTCCCGAAGACAGACCATTGGAATTAAAACATACCAATGCGGTCAGCGAGCTACGGCTCTTTGCCGATGCGTATGGCGAACAATATCTGGCTTGTTCCAAGGGCAAAGAACGTTTAATGGTGTATAAAAAAGAAAGCCAACCGGTCTTCTTCTTCGAGCGCGGCAGCATCACGGATATTTCAGACCTGGCATATTTCAGGAATTTAAAACATATCAATCTGATCTTCCAGCGCTTCACCGATCTCGCTCCGTTAGCAGACCTTCCCATCAAGGTGCTCGACCTCTCCTGCAACCAACTGGCGGATATTTCACCACTGGGAGAGATGCGCCAACTTACCAATCTCAGTTTGGACTACGCGAGCTATGAGAGCTTGATGCCATTGGGTAACATCAAAACGCTCAGCTTCTTATCCATGTATGACATCTCTTATAAGGGCTTCGCTGAATTATGCACCTGCGATATGCCGAATCTGCAAACACTGCACATCCCCAACAGCAAACTGGAAAGCCTGGCGGGTATATCAAATCTGATACACCTCTCCTGGCTCAGCATCAATGACTCCATCATCTTCGATTTTGACGAGATCGCCAAATTGAAGAACCTGACCAATCTGGCGATCTCAAGGACAAAATGCTCCGATTTTTCATTTTTAAAGGAATTACCTGTTCTGAATATGCTGACAGTGGATGAGGAGCAAAAAGCACAGATCATCGAGTTATATGGTGGTGAACAACCTTCTTTCATTAAATAGATTGAAAGTTGAAGTCTTTGCCAATCAAGAAAGATAAAAATTCAAATCATTAAAGAACCATCAGAAAGGTAGAAAAGTATGAAACACCAAAACAAGCACCTCAAATTTATCCTTATTCCCATTCTTCTCATCATCGTTCTCCTCTTAAGTGCCTGTCAGCCGCAGGAATGTGTATGCCAGTGCGATTGTTCATCCGGTGGAACTGCAGAAGAACAGATTGCAGCAGATACCGCAGAATCTGAAAACAGCGATGCGGTAATCCCCGAAGCAGCCGCAGAAGAGACCGGTGGTTTCGTCCCCTGCCCCATCGCTTTTGATTCCGATCGCGACGGCAACCTCGAGATCTATACAATGGACTCCAACGGGGAGAATCTGGTCAACCTGACCAATGACCCGGCAAATGATTGGAATCCCGACTGGTCGCCGGACGGCAGCCAGATCGCTTTTGTCTCTGAACGCAATAATGAACGATCTATTTACATCATGGATGCTGATGGAAGTAATTTACGCCTGTTAACCAACATGCCGGAAAGCGATCTGGCTGATTGGTCACCGGATGGAAAAACCATCGCTTTCACAAGTAAAGCAAACGGGAATTTTGAGATCTATATCATGAAAACCGATGGCAGCAATGAACCCATCAACCTTACCAACAACGATACTCAGGATCTCGTACCGGTTTGGTCACCAGATGGCAGTCAGATCGCCTGGCTGAGCGGTGATGAAGGTTGGAATCTATTTGTAATGACCTCAGACGGCAGCAATGTACGCCAGCTCACCGATCAGGGACATGTATTTAACGTCAAATGGTCTATCGATGGAAATCTCTATCTTGACTGGGATAATGATGTCTACGGCTCTTTCAACTGCCTGATGGATCCAGACGGAACGATCATCGCCACTGGTTTTAGCAAAGGGGACGGCTTGCAGTATTTCCCATATTGGACGCTGGAAGAGGATAAGGTTGAACTGGTCTCAGCAGATATGGATGATGGCAATAACGAAATCTATCTGATCGGGGATATCTTCCCGGATTTTGTTCTCAATCTCACCAACAATCCAGCGAATGACGAAAATCCGGATTGGCCCATGCTTCAATGCGGTCCGAACCAATAAAGGAGAACGGAAACTCAGGTAGTCTGGCTGAAAACTCATGCGCCAGACTACCCTTTTTTAAACAACCCATTTAAAGGAGTGGGATAACGACACGCCAAAAAAAAATAATGAAAATCCATCTGATCATTGACCATCCCGACACCAACAGTTTCAACCATGCGATCATGCATGCTTTTATTGAAGGGATCGATAAGAAAATCCATCAGATCGATATCCTGGATCTGAATGCCGGTCAATTCAACCCAGTGATGAGCAAAGATGATCTGCAAAGGTATAACCAGGGTATTTCCAGCGACCCCCAAATTAAAGAATATCAGGCACGCCTGCTTAATGCAGACCTCCTGGTATTGTTCTTCCCCATCTGGTGGATGGTGATGCCTGCCACCATGAAAGGTTGGATGGATAAAGTGCTGCTGCCCGGGTTCGCTTTCAGCAAGGGAGCAAATCCCAAACCGTTATTAACCAATATCCAAGGAGCAACTATCTTCACCACCACCGCCGTTGCAGACGAGATCCATAGAGCAGAATTCAACAATGCGCTCGAATGGGTGCTATGCAAAGGAACATTGAACTTTATCGGCATCCACAACACAAAATGGTTCAACTTCGGAGAAGCGGGCATTGCCGCACCGGAAAAGCATAAGGTGTGGTTAGAAACCGTCAAGAACTATGCAGCCAGTTTATAAGAAAATACCCCTTGGCAGGGGTATTTTCTTTAGTAATAAGGGGTACCGGTAAGCATAAAATCATTTCGATGGATAGCCGCAAACATCCAACGCGGCAGAAAGATGGTTTTCCAACGATTCCTCGGGCAGGTCTTCTACATGTTCGATGATGAGCTGCTTTTTACCATGCTCCTGTAAAATTTTTTCATATCCTTCATGCAATTCTTCTATACTGGCATAAGCAAGATGCGGGGGCAGATTCACCGACAATATCTTTTCAGGGAAAAACTCCTTCGCTTCGGTAAGGGATATATCCCCCACAGGAGGAACCGTGAACGAGTCCACAATATCGATCTTCGATTCATGGATCTCCTTGGCCAGATGGCGCAGCAAGCCATCATGATGCACCGCAAATTTCTTACCTGTCCCTGCCAGGGCATTGACATAAATCTCATACACCGGCATGCAATATTCGCGATAATAGCGCGGGGAAATGAGATTGGTGATGTTATCGATCAAGGTAACATGCTGGGCAGGGCAACCAGCCGTGATTTCGGCTGCTTTTAGATGGAAACGGTGCTGGATATCAAGATATTCGAGCAACATATCAGGTTTGGTCTTGAAATCGATGGCAGCTCTTTCCAGGGTTGCCAGCTCAATCCAGGCGCGCTGGAAAGGCGATTTATCCACCACGGCGATAGTAGTACCGCTGGTGCCAAGGTCTTGTTGGTCGCCTTCAATTTCATCATAATTCGGCTCCATGCTTTCGAGCATTTTTTCAAAGATGAAATTAATGACCCGCCAATCCTCTACTTCCTTAACAAAGAAGGTTTTAGCCGAATGCGTGAGCACATTCACTCCGGGGTTGATACCTACGATGGAATCCACCGAACCCACCGGGGTCTCAAAAACATGCTGGATCATCCACACATCATTCTGGCAATAACTCTTTTGAATATAGGTAATATCCTTGTGGAATGGATTGATCATGTGGTCAAAAAAGAACATGGGTTTGTAAGGAGGGACGATGTGGGTAATACCCATACCGCGTTCCGTCAAGCGGCGCACCAAGCCCCGCGTGGGACCACCACGCAACCCTGATGCAAAAACAACATCCACTTTATCTGGTTCTTGATTATTAATAACAGCTAAATGGCGTTCGTAGGGATTCATCATAGTTTTTCACCTTTAACTTCCGTCTCAACTGCAGCAATCGATGTTAATAAAGAAACTTTGCGATTCTTTTTTACTGCCCTGAATACCAGGGCAAGGATGGTGGTGAGATAGGGCAGCATAAGCGTAAATTGAGAAGGGATACCCATATTTTGAATGCGCAATGAGATGCCTTCGGCAAGACCAAAAAGAAGGGAGGTGAAAGACATGGTAAGCGGGTTCGAACCGCCAAAAATCACCGCTGAAAGTGCGATAAAACCCCGCCCCGCCGTCATATCTTCCACAAACAGTTTCAGATAACCTAATGAGAGGTGGGCACCAGCCAACCCGCACATGACCGAACAAATAACATTTGCAATCCAGCGTATCTTGTTCACGCGAATACCGGTGGTCTCCAGCGCTTCGGGGTGTTCTCCAGCTGCACGAAAATAAAACCCATAGGGTGTCCGGTAAATGAGGAACCAAAAAACAATGATCATGATCCAGGAAACGTAAACAAAAGCGGAATGGTCATTGAACAACTCATTGAGCATTGGAACTTTTTCAAGAATGTCAAAATGAATATTCGGGATACCCACAATGCGGGGATCACTAAAGGAACCGCGCACATTGAAGAACAAGCGCGAGAAGAACACTGTCGCTTCTGATGCAAGAAGGTTGAGCGCAATGCCCACTACAAAGACATCGGCTTTTAGTTTGATGGTGAAGAGACCGAAAATCAACCCGTAAAGCATGGTTGCCAATATGGCAAAGCAAATGCCGATCACATAGCTTTCAAAAAGATAACTGCCAAGGATGGCAAAAAATGCGCCGATCAGCATGAATCCTTCCAATGAAATATTCAAATCCCCAGCACTCAAACTGATCAAACCGCCCAAACCAGCCAGGATGAATGGCGTAGCCATGCGCAATCCCGTACCAAGGACATCTAGAATGAAATCGATGTTCATTGCTTCACCTTTTCATCTACCAGAACAATGTGTTTCCGTTTTCGAAAAATGATAGAAACAAATTCACGACCGGTAATAAATAAAATCAAGGCTGCTAATAAAACTCCGGTGAGGTCAGAAGGTACTCCAGCGACCTGTTCCATGCCCAGAGCGCCATTCTTAAAGATGCTGAAAACAAAACTCACTGCAATAATGGCAACAGGATTGTTTTTTGCAAGCATGGCAACCAGCACCCCATCCCACCCATAAGGACCGGCAATAGATTCCCAGAAGCGATAATTTGAACCACACACCAGCACTGCTCCGGTCAAGCCTGAAAGCAATCCGCTCACGATCATGGCTTTCATTTGATCTTTGGCAACGTTCACGCCACCGTATTGGGCAAAACGAGGATTCAACCCGATCATTTTCCAGCGGTAACCCTGGTTCGTATAATTAAAAATCCAATAGATCACAGCCGCAGCGACGAATCCCAAGATAATGCCTGATCGAAGGTCGATGTTTTGTATCAGAAAAGGTAATTTAGCAGATTCCGCCACAGGTGGGGTAGTACCACTCCAACGAGTAACATCACGAAATGGATAGTTCGCCAGGTAACTGGTAAACATGAAAAACACGGAGTTCAGCATGATCGTGGAGATCACTTCATCCACCTTCCATTTCACTCTCAGGTAGCCAGGCACAGCAGCACCTATCATCCCCATGACAATTGCAGCAAGAATACACAATGGGATATGAATGTAAATTGGCAATCCAACCAGCTTATATCCGATCACTGCTGCAGCAATGGCACCCAACTCAATCTGCCCTTTTCCTCCCAGGTTATAGATACCCGCATTGGAAGCCACCGCGTAACACAACGCGGAGAGGATCAAAGCCATAGAACGATTCATCAAGTTCGCAATAGCACTCATATCTCCCAATGCATAAGAGAACATGGCTGTATAAGCCTGCAGTGGATTTTTGCCGATCACTACCATAATCACCGCACCAAAAATCATGGTGGCTATGAACACTCCGACAATCGAGGTCAACGAATTAATGGTTCTTTTTGAATTTTTCACAATGCACTCCCCGCCATTGGAGTTGTCCGTTTCGCACCGGTCATATATAAACCGACCTCTTCCGGTGTAACATCATCCGGCAAGAACTCTGCAACGATTTCCCCCTCGTAAATCACCAGGATACGATCGCTCAAGAGAAACAGTTCATCCAAATCGGCTGAAACTAGTAAAATCGCATTGCCTGCTTCACGCGCATCAAGCAATTGCTGGTAGATAAATTCTGATGCGCCGATATCCAACCCGCGAGCCGGCTGCAACACCAACAGACATTTATGTTTCCCAGAAAGTTCGCGGGCAACCACAACCTTTTGTAAGTTTCCGCCCGAAAGAGTTCCAACCAGAGTATCAGGACCCTGCGCAACAATGTTAAATTTTTCAATCAATTTTCTGGAATGCTTATCGATCTCTTTCCAATTCATGACATCGGGTTTTGAGATAAAAGAGTCACAATCGTTCCTATCGATGATCAAATTTTCTTTGATCGAGGCTTTCACACTGGCACCGGTGGTCATGCGATCTTCCGGGATCAAGCGAATTCCCTTTGCGCGCAATTCAGAAATGGGACAATTCAAAATAGAAGAGCCATTGAAGATCACATCTCCCCTATCAATACGGGTCAATCCTGCCAGGGCATCCATCAATTCTGATTGACCATTACCCTCCACCCCGGCAATCCCCACGATCTCACCAGCCTTCACCCGAAAAGAGACATCCCTTACGCAAAATGAACCGGCAGTCTTTTGAACAGAAATGCTTTGTGTTTCCAGTACGGTTGGTTGGTCATGCGATATTTTTTGCTTCCCCACCGTCCACAATTGGTCACGACCGACGATGAGACAGGCAAGCTCCGACTCTGAGGTTTCTTGGGTGTCGAGAGTTACAAGCGTTTCTCCTTTACGCATGACAGTGACCTTGTTGGAAAGAGCTAGCACTTCTTTTAGCTTATGGGAGATGAACAAGATAGTCTTATCTTTTGCGACCATATCACGGCAAATCCTGAAAAGATCTTCTGCTTCGAAGGGAGTAAGGACAGCCGTAGGTTCATCCAAGATCAAGATCGCTGCGCCGCGATAAATCGCTTTGATGATCTCCACCCGCTGTTGGATACCAACAGACACATCTTGCGTAAGGGAATCAAGCGGAATGCTCAGGTTATAACGTTCGCAAATTTCCTGCACTTGCTTTTCAGCATGTTTGTTGTCAACGAAGGCAAGATTTTGCCGCGGCTCGTAGCCCAAAATCACATTCTGTAAGACAGTGAAAGAAGGAACCAGCATGAAATGTTGATGTACCATTCCAATGCCCAGTTTTTTCGCCTCCCGAGCAGAATTGATCGAGACCTCTTTATCGTTGAGGTAGATCTTGCCACTATCAGGTTGCAAAACACCATACAAAATATTCATCAGGGTAGATTTGCCGGCACCGTTCTCACCGACAATGGCATGAATCTCACCTTTCTTGACGACAAGACCAGCATCCCGGTTGGCATGTACACCGCCGGGGAAAGTTTTATTTATATTTTCCAAACGAAGTAGAGTTTCAGTCATTATTACATGTCTTTTTTCATCATTGTAAAATGAATGTGACCAGGAGCTATCATTCCCGGTCACATCCGTAATACAGAAATTCAATTATTCGGGACGAAACTCAGTTACAGTGATATCACCACTGGCAACTTTCGCCTGATAGTCATTGATGGTAGCTACGATGTCAGCCGGAACGATATCTTCGGACATAACCAAATAAATACCACCTTCTTTGACACCCCAGTTAAAGGTATCACCTTTATTAAGTTCGCCATTCAGATACATTGCAGTGAGATCATGGATCGAACCATCACAGGCTTTCATAACACTAGCAATGGTATTATCGGGGGCAAGCCAGCGTTGATCAAAACCACCGCCAATGATCCAGGTTTCTGCGCCGTCGTTGGCAGCATTGAAACCACCTTCACCAGACAATCCAGCATACATGAAATTGATTTCGGAACCTTTTTCCATCAGAGCCAGGGTAGCTTCTTTACCTTTGGCAGGATCCACCCAAGAACCCACAAAGATATATTCCAAAGTTCCTTCGGGAGCAACATATTTCAATCCCTGTTCATAACCCCACAGGGCACGCTGCATTACAGGGGAATCAACACCACCAACATACCCGATGACCTGATCTGCATTGATAAATTCAACATCGGTGCGAGTGGTCAACAAACCGGCTAACGCACCTGCAAGGAATGAACCTTCATGGTCCTTATAACCCAGGGAAACGACATCTGGAGAATCAAGAACACCATCAAGATAGATATACAGAGTATCAGGATTCTGAGGAGCAACCTCGAGCATGGCATCAATAGCTTCAAAGCCAAGTACGAAAACAATATCATCAGTTTTGGCTGCATTGGTCAGCAAGGTTTTGTAGTTCTCGTAATCCAATTTACCTTCATAGGTATGAGTAACTGCGCCAAAATCCTCTTCGATGGATGTGATGCCACCCAGGGCAATATCATAGAAGGCACGATCACCGAAAGAGTCAGCGACAAACACACCAACAGTAACAGGCTCATTTTCGGTGGTTGCTTCATCGACTACAGCCGCACTATCCGCCACCGGTTCGGCAGTTTCAGCGGGTTTGCTGCATGCAGTTAAAAGCATTGTAGAAACGATCAGCAAACCAATCAGGGGTAACAAATGTTTTTTCATTTTTCATCCTTTTCTTCTTTTTCCATTAAATATTTTTCAGGGCGTACAAGTAAAATGATCTTCCTCTTCACACCTCCTTTAAATTAATCCCTCAACAAAATAGCTTTCCTTATTTACAGCCACAACTTTTTCTGATGACCAACTCTGTTGGCATCACAAGGGGCTGTCTGGCAATTTTCTGTTTATTCATCAGCTTCAACAATAACTTTGCACTTTCTTCACCCATCCTTTCCACCGGGACGGTCACACTGGTGAGGGCAGGCATCACGTAATCTGCGACATCGATATCGTTATAGCCCACAATCGCGACATCTTCAGGAACACGGATAACGTGCTCTCTGAGTGCTTTCATGGCTCCAATCGCGAGCATGTCTCCCGCCGCAAAGATGGCGGGGGGCAGCAGATCTTTTTCGATTAAATCTTTCACAGCCATGTAACCAGCTTCGTAGGAGAAGCCGCGCACTTCAAGCACCAATGCGGGATCAAAGGAAAGAGAGTTGTCAACAAGAGCTTTCTGATAGCCCTCATAGACTTCATATAAGGTGGGAATGGTGAGGTTTCCGGTCAGGATGGCAATCTTGCGATGACCATGTTCAATCAAATGATGGGTTGCCTGGTAACCCGCACCAACTGCATCGATCAGGACAGAATATCCCTTCACATTCGGACGATCGACAAAAACGAGCGGAATGGGAAAATCATAAAATTCCTGCCCATCGAAAAAATCCGATGCACTGGGATCGGTGCCGGTAGGCGAAATGAGCATCCCATCCACCCGCTTGGTGATGAGCATATCAAAAAAAGCACGACCCAACGTTGTGCTCTCTCGGGTATCGCAGGTGATCATCATCACGTTTTCGGCTGTGGCAATCTTTCCCGCGCCACTGATGAAAGCAGGGTAAAAAGGGTTACGCAGATCCGGGACGATGATGCCGAAGGTGTTGGATGCCAGCATATGGGTGGCGACCGTTTCAGAAGGATTGTATTCAACAATAGTTGAACCCACACCCTGCTTGGTTGAGATCAAGCTAGCTTCTTCCAAGAGATGATAGGCAGCACGAACAGTATGCAGATTTACATTCAGTTGGTCAGCCAATGTTCTAACAGAGGGGAGTTTTTCTCCGGCATGCAATTCATTTACCACGATCAACCAGCGGATCTGGTCTGCGATTTGGGAGGCAATAGAACAGTTCTCATTTACTCCAATCTGCAGGCGTTGAAAAATAATATCGGAAGAATTATTCATGGGAGTTTTACTGTTATAGTATTATATAATAATATAACAGTTATTAATAAGAATTTCAATAAGGAAACATTTTTTTAACATTATTCACTATCCCGGCGAGGAAAAAGGAGCGCAATGAACACCATACTAGCAAGCATCAGAAACGGAATCATCGAAGGAGATCTCAATGTGGTTGGCACATTCGTACAAGAAGCGCTTGATGAGCACCATGAACCCCACGCCATTTTGGATACCATGACTGACGCTATGAGCGAAGTCGGGCGTCTTTTCGAAGAAGGCGAATACTTCGTGCCTGAAATGCTGGTCTCTGCCCGCGCCATGCAAAATGGACTCGATATGCTCCAACCCGCCCTGACAAGCAGGGATGCCCAATCCAAAGGGACAGTGATCATGGGCACCGTGAAAGGTGATCTGCACGATATCGGAAAGAACCTGGTCGCGATCCTGCTTAAAGGGGCAGGATATGAGGTGATCGACCTCGGTGCGGACGTCCAGGCAGAAGCATTTGTGGAGACCGTCAGGAAAAATGGCAGAACCATCGTCGCACTATCCGCTCTTTTAACCACCACCATGATCAATATGAAAACCGTGATCGAAGCCATCACAGCTGCCGGATTGAAAGATCAGGTGAAGGTCATCGTGGGAGGCGCACCGGTCACGCAGGAATTTGCCCACCAGATCGGGGCAGATGGCTACGCGGCAGACGCCAACAAAGCGGTCAGGTTGGTTGACCAATTGGTTTCGAAATAAAAAATCATTACAATGATTACCATAGGCGATTCATTCACCACCTTATATAAAACTAGTAAGGAACACCTTCATTCAAATTTAGCTCGATTCTATCCAATCCAAAGAGTGCGTTCAATCAGGTAATTGCATTTCGTCGTTTACAAGCTCCGATGAATTGAAGAAATGAATTTATCTGATTGATTGTAATGCGCAGGCGAGAATATCAGAAACACCACTCGAAACAAATGAGGTGTGTCACCAACACATCCAATGATCTTAAGTCTATAAACACTTTCCACACAATGTTTTTAAAAATAGAATCAAGATCACTCGATCGCGCCATAAAAAATGGAACAACAAAGAATATTCGTCTAAATTAAATATATTCACGATGCAATTCAACCAAAACGGGCTTACAAATGGCTAGCCTTACACAAAGAAAACCATGAAACGACTGAACAAGACAGCGGAAGTTATTGTGATCCAGACCTAATTGAAGCTAACAAACCGATTCAATGAAACATGGAACAGCATGCAAACACAAAAGAAATGTAAGGATAGAACCGATTATGAATTAGATAAAAAATCAAAAATCTCCTTATTACGGATATTCAATGCGGTTTCTACCCTTTTGCTTGGCTTGATATAAATATAAATCCGCAGAATTTATAAAATCTTCAATGTTTTCATTTCCATACTCAACAATCCCACCGCTAATAGTAATTTTAATATTTTGCACAAATTCAGATCCCATGATAGTGTGGCGAATTTTTTCTGCAACATTAATTCCATCAGATAAAGCACAGTCCGGAAGAACAATAAGAAATTCCTCACCTCCATATCTTCCCACAATATCCGTATCGCGCACATTGTTTCTTAACGCTTCAGCAATTCCTTTTAATATTTCATCTCCGATGAGATGACCATACGTATCGTTGATTTTCTTAAAATAGTCAATATCCAACATCAGAAGGCATAAATAATTCTTTATTCTAGCTGCTCTTTTTAATTCATAATCTAGTTTGTCAAATAGAGCCCTGCGGTTAAAAAGACCAGTCAGAGGATCAGTAAGACTCAATTCGAGCAACTGTTGATTCTGTTTTTTAAGTAATTCTTCCATCTTCTTCTGCTCTGTAACATCAAAAACAATACCTACAACCAATTCTGGTTTACCATCCTCATCTTGTTTGGTAATCTTTCCTCTATCGTAAAACCAGATCCACTCTCCATCCTTTCTCCTAATACGATAGGTAATTTCATAAGCTGGTGATAATCCACCTAGATGTCGCCGCATATTTTCCATGACAAGATCGTAATCATCTGGATGGAGTTTTTGAGTAAAAAATTCAAAGCCAACTTGGTTAGGAATCTCATCCTTCTGATATCCCAGAGCAATGATTTTTGCCTCATTAAAAATGACACGGTTTGTCTTACGATACCAATACCAATTGCCAAGATTACCAATCCATGGGAAATTCAAAAATTCTTGGTCATTCTTTTCTGATTCAATAGCATCAAGCAAAGCCTGCAATTCACGAACCTTGAGCACCAAATCTTGCCGAGAAAGATTCCCAAAATCATCCATCAGTTCACCACCTTTGAAAAATATTTGGAATATTTACAATTATACGGTCGAGTTATTATGCCTGGTTCTGTGTATTGTAAGAAAGAAACCGGATTTAAATTATGAAAATCACAAAATCATTTAATAAGTCTTAACGGACAAAAAAATATACTGCGATATTCGATCTGTAATTGATATAATCAATTCTGGCATGTCTATCAAACTTCACGAGGTTATATTAATCGGTGCGGGAAACCGCGGAGCGGAAGTATACGGGGAGTGGATCCGCAATCACCCCGACCAACTGAAGATCACCGCTATTGCCGAACCCATCGCAAGCCGGCGCAAGGCTGCCGCGCAAGCCCATGGCGTCTCGCCGGAACGCCAGTTCGCAAGCTGGGAAGAAGCGCTGAGCAAAGGCAAGATTGCCGAGGCTGCCATCATCTGCACGCTCGATCAGCAGCACACCCAACCAACTCTCAAAGCACTGGAATGCGGTTATGACGTGCTGTTAGAAAAACCCATGGCAGCCCGGCTGGCAGATTGCGTGGCTTTGACCCAGGCAGCCGAGAAATACGGTAAATTATTGCAGATCGCGCACGTACTGCGCTACACAGATTTCTTCCAGCGAGTACATAAGATCGTGCAATCAGGAGCCCTGGGGCAGATCATCACCGTTTCACACCGCGAAAACGTCTCCGCCTGGCACATGGCGCACAGTTACGTACGCGGCAACTGGCGACGCGCTGACCAAACCAGCCCGATGATATTGGCAAAATCGTGCCATGATCTGGACATCCTCTATTGGATCTTGGGAAACCCAGCGAAAACATTAAGCTCGGTGGGAGGATTGAAACATTTTCACTCTGAAAACGCGCCTGCCGGCGCACCGCAACGCTGTCTGGATGGCTGTCCGGTGGCGGAAAGTTGTCCTTTTTACGCGCCAGCCACCTACATAGACCTGGAACCGATCTACGAAGGATTAGCCAACGCGCAAAATAAAGGCATCCGTCTGGCAGGGCGCATGATGCAGTGCAGCCCGGGAACGGTGCGGGCAGCGGTTGCGATCGCTCCCGCATTGCGCCAGATCACCGAATACCGCGGCTGGCCGCGCTCGGTGATCACGGATAACCCAACTGACCTCGCCAGTTTATATGAAGCGCTACAGAACGGTCCGTATGGACGTTGTGTATATCACTGCGACAATGATGTGGTCGATCACCAGATTGTGATGATGGAGATGGAAAATGGTATTTCGGTTTCCTTTACCATGCACGGGCACAGCTTTGAAGAAGGTAGAACCATCCGCATCGACGGATCGCAAGCAACATTACTGGGAAAATTTGGTTCCAACCATACCTTTATCGAGATGCATGATCACCGGGGGGGACGGTACGAGCGGATCGATTTGCCCAATAACCTCGAACAGGGGGGGCACGGCGGTGGAGATAAGGGGCTGATGACTCATTTCGTAAAGGCACTGGAGGGTATACAAGATGAGACGCTGACGGACGCACGTTCATCACTGGAAAGTCATCTGATGGCATTCGCGGCGGAAGAAGCAAGAATGACAGGAACGGTGATTGATATGGTGGACTTTCGCACCGAAGCGGAAAAAATAACTGTAACGCGATCAGCATCATAAAAGATTGGTTTTTTTATAAAAAATGTAGAAATAAGGCATACGAAACACCACCATGATATGCAGTGCCGTGATCGCAGTGTTCTTTATCGCGTTATCCTTTTGATTCTATATCTTCTAAGGTAATTCCCCTGCATGGGGATCTCATTCCCTTGATCCGGTTGGTTAAAAACAAGACCCTTCAAATCCTGGCCATGATTTGAAAGGTCTAGATTATGATCATTTGAGATCAACTGAAAAGAGAAAATAATCCTTTGCGTCGGGAATGGTGATAAGGTAGACTATCTGATCTATTCTTCCCCACCGAAATGAATGGTTTGGATCACATCTGTGAAAACATTGTTCACATCCTCCCCTTCAACAGGGGTAATAGAGATCAAGTATGTAACAGGGAGTGTACGCCCGTTAGCCCAAGCGAAATCGACCGGCTCATTGAAAAGATAATTCACCACCTGCCCATCATCGGATGATATGACCGTTTTACAGAAATCCACATTGTTCATATTAAACCATTCTGTATTTTCGATCACAGGCGACCCGGAATAAGCCGGTACCAGCCAGAGTTGAGCTACTCCATAACAAACCGCCACACCTGTTTCCTGGTCTCTTTCTGCGCCATCCAAGGAACTAAGTGAAGCAATATTTGCATACGCTTTGAATATCATCTTGGAACCTGAAGGAGTTTTCAAAGTAGGATAACCGTATGATTCGCTCAGTGAATAAACTTTAGGAAATTGGAAAGTTACAAGCGATGAATAGGCTCCGCTGTAGTCCTGCCAATCTGCATTCTGGGCATCTACATATTCCGGATTAGTAAAGGTGGTGGTATCCCAACCTGAAAAATCTGTTTCCAGCTCACAATCATAATAGTAATCAGCAAAATCATAAGTGGCACGGTATGTTTCAACCATTCTGATCAGATAACCATCCTCGGCATTTACATATAGAGTCAATACCGGATATGGTTCGATCAATATGCGGTAAGAAATATTCGGATCTGGTTCCTCTTTATATATCTCGATCATTTCTTTTGTTATCTGTATCTCATATTCAAAAACCCTTACACCGTCAATCGTATTTTCACCCACATAGGTGTAATTTAAATCTCCAATCTTCGATAAACTGCTATCCAAAGATTCGATTTCCGGAGAATAAGTTATATAAGTAGAATTAACCGGCTTTAATAACCCGGTAGCATCCGCCGCATAGCAGGCGGATGACATGCAAAGTTTGGTGTGCTGTATATCCCAATCAAGGGTCGTTCCATATTCTTTTAATCTGGTTGGGTTCGTCTGATCAATATATTCTGTCGAAGTGCTTGTCCAACCATCGCCATCACTTGGCTCAGTACTACCTGACCCAGTCACTGTGAATGATTGGACATCATCGAAACGCTGCAGTGCCTTTATCAGAGCAGTCTCCGGGGTTGGCGGTTCAATGGTAGGTGTCGGAACAGGAGTAGGGGTATTGGCTGCCGAGCCTGTGGATGAGCAGGCTGTAACAACACTTATTAACAGAAGTGCTGTTAAAATTCCACCTAAACGGTAAATCCATCCCCCTTTATTTATTGTTTTTTCTTTGTGAATATTCCTTTTTATCATCATCGTTTCTAACCCTTTCTGGATTTTTATCTAGAAAACAAGAATTTTTATTAAAAACAAAGAAAAATGACAAAAAATGTCATTCAAGGGATTCTTCTCTTTCTTTGGCAATATTTTTCTTTCCTTGAAACCACTATAGCACAATGATTTCACCCTTTTATTCATTTCTCTAAGTTGTCGTTATTTACTGGGTTTGTGCCCACAGTTTTACAATATCATTATATAGCCATAATTTTTGTTCTTTCAGGAGATGAAAGTTGTACTTAATGCTTCACTCTGTGCCCTGCAATTCTATCTTGTTCGAGAAGATATCTTAGCTCGTTTAAAATAGAAATATTATCCAGCATGCCGGGTTCCAGTTGGTCCCAATAAATTCCACCAGCGGGTTTTTGTGGTGATGGTACATGGATCACCTGAGTTGGAGTAACAATATAGTCACACACTGTGTCAAAAGGATTTGGATCAAATGTCTCATCCACAATCTGGCAATCATGCACCACATCGACGACCGGAGTTTTGGTATTCACCACCCCCAATGAATATAAGGTCGCCCATTCGATATCAAAGAATCCATGACCTTTTCCTGCCCTCAGCCCATGCCGAGTAACCGCCGATCCACCGGTAACCAGTAAATCGACCTGGTAGTTCTTCTGTATCTCTTCCAATGAAATATAACGACCAATCTTTTCAATCGCATCCAGAAGGACTGCATATTTTTCTAATCCTGCCGGTACCATTTCTGGCAGCAATTCGACGAATCCTCGCCGAATTCCATAAGTGGTTGTTAATAGTATTTTCTTATCCAAAATCACTTGGCTGCGCAGTTGCTCGAGACAATTATCCGGAGTGACAAAAATGATATGAGCATCTTTATAAATATCCATTTCGATCAAGCGGGTTGTTGCTTTTTCACTCCCCTTAAAATCTGCAATAAATTCACTAAAATCATAATGAAATCTACTGTCGGGAAGGGCTACTTCTTTTAAACTATTCCAAACTTTCATTCTCACATCATCTCGAGAGTTCATTACTATCTCCTGAAAATTTCAATCTCATTGATAAATTTGTTTTTGAATGAGATCAGGATAAAATGCTGCCAATAGTTTAACTGCGATTGGCACGTTTGCGTAGAATTTCATAGGCAACGTTGACATCATCAATTTCCAAAAATACTGCTTCGGTTTGGCAATTAATCCTCTCGACCATCTCCTTATAGAAATGCGGAACACCCGCATTACAAAGAACTGTGTCAGCCAATTCGCTCATCAGGTTTCCATAAACACAACCCACTCCTAAATGGAGCAAAAGCATCGCTGCTGCTTTCCCGATTACTTTGTCATACACCTCTAAAAGCGCGGTATCGACAGGAAATTTTATCAAATGATCCTCAAGTTCGAAAATTGGAAAAAGCCATTTCCCCTTGCTTTGGAAATAATGCTTTCCATTATTCATCACCTGTAGCGTAATTCCCTCCGGCAAATTTGCGATCATAGAAAATAAATCCCTAGATTTTGTCGATCGGATAGATGGGGCGCTTTATTTTTTTATAGTCAAATGATGTAATCATCTGATAGCTTTCGCCCGGAGTATTGGACATAATGAAACTCTTGCCCATTTTCTTCAGTTCCGGGAAGATATATCCAAATTTTGTCACAAAGACATCATACATTCCTGGATCAAGTTCGCAGGAGCGGAAGTTTACCTCTTGCGTAAAAGCATAAGCTTTGTCAGTGATCACAACATCGATATTCCCGATGGAGATCGTTGCTCCCTCACACCGTTTGATAGGCGGGGTGGTTGGAATTGTGTACCCGAGAACATCATGTGAACCTTTATACGTTGCAGTAACAAGCATCGGTCTGGTGACATCATCAATATCCATGCCAATCGTAAGATCAAATGTATCACCAACCTTATGAGTTTGACAGACCCCAAAAGCTTTCTTATCAAAAATACCAACAATTAATACTTTTTTATCTTTGTCATCGATCTTTAAATACTCTTTAAGCAGAACATTGCTTCCCCCGGTTGTTCCGGCGGTGGGATTATCACCCATATCTGTTACACAAACGGGGGATTCCAGCTCATACAGGGATACAACAGCAGTCTCTTCTGGCGGAAGGCTGAGCATTTCGAAATCAAACTCGGTTCTCTTTGAAAAGACAAATTCCGCCAGCGCTTCTGTTTTTTGAGAACAGTATTCTTCATATTCAGGAGCCGAAGGTACAATCACAACCGTAGATGATGTTCGTGCCGCATCTGTCCAGGCGAATCCAATGAAAACACTGGCGCATAATACTTTCGGATCTTCATCTTCCATTTTTTTTATAACGCGGATGATCTCCTTAAAAGGATCAACCGTAGTGGCTGCCATTTCACCGGGAAAGATCATCGGTATTTTGCGCATCTGACAGTGTGTTTTATATCCATTTTGCAAGTAGTACACCAGAGCCTGGGCAGTACGTCGATACGTATCAACCTGATCCGTATGGGGTGCAGTATGATAACATCGAAATATATTCACCTGGTTCGCAAAATCAGCTTCAATGTTGCCGTGCAGATCCATACCAAAAGAAATCACGCAATTCTCACCTACAATCTTCCGCATATCACATGCCAGTCTATATTCTCCACTTCCAATGTTTTCAACATTCATGGCACCATGGCAGAACATCCAGATACCGTCTGCATCTGGGTTGGCACGCACCACCTCCAAAATTTTATTTTCGAAATACAGGTAAGTTTGTTCTTCCACCGGACCAAAGGATTGCGCATCGGCATAAATTGCTGGGATTATCTCGATCCCTGCATTTGAAAAAATATCTCCAACCGGGAGATGGGAGATCACATCTTGTCCTTCATAGAACTCAAACATGTCACGGGTGGTCTTCTTCGGACAGAAATCGTTCGACTCATGTGCAAAAGCACCAATGATCACTTTCATGATTTCCTCGTTTCTATTCTGATGACACTTCAAGATCGCATTAAGAAAATTGCGACAGAGTGTTTTTTACCATGCCGCAATTTTCAATGTTTGTTATTCCTCTTTTGACTGCTAGCGTTTCCTGGCAGCCCACAACAATCCACGTCGGGTGATTTCCATCACCTCGGGTATCTCATATATCTTATCAACATGCCCAAGAGAACAATAAAAAACTCTCCCTTTTCCCCAGAGTTTGGTATAAACAACCGGCATCGTGACAACTCCATTGGCGCTGTGCGGACCGACTGTCTTCACCTGGGTTGTTGCAAGCACATTCACACAAGGATCAAGATGCAGGTAATATTGTTCGGAGTGAACACTAAAATCCTGGATGCCTTCAATGATGGGTGATGCCACACCACGTTTGATATTGACAACATAATCTGTTTCAAATGCACCTTCAGGAGAGGGATAATATTTCTCAACATATTCCAGATTCTCCTTGGAAAGGTCTGAGATATGGTGATACCATGTATCGCCGGGATGAGAGACCCATTGGCTGCCAGTGATAAACTGGTATTCAATATTCCATCGGAATGAATCGCACATACCGCCGTGGTTTCCCCCGATACCAACACCTGATTCTACCGCTTCCGAAATATGGAAGGCATAGCGGTCGTCCATATGTCCTTGGGTCCACATAGGGATGATCAGGTCAAGCTCTTTCAATGCTTCTTTATCTGCCAGGCATTCAAGCGTATCACTCAGTGTCACTTCAAACCCCTCTTTTTCCAGCATTCTTTTAATACGCTGGCTGACCAATTCTGGTTGATGTCCCTCCCAGCCGCCATAGAATATCAATGCTTTTTGTTTCATTTTTTTCTCCTCATGAATTTGCTTTTTTTCTTACGGAAACGGCTCTGCTTGCACGGATTTGATCAAGGAGCACAGCCAGAATGATAATCAACCCTAGTGCGACTTTCTGCCAATAGGCATTTACTTCAAGCAGGTTCAGCCCGTTATTCACCAATCCGAGCACGAATGCTCCTGCCAGCACATTCATTGCACTGCCTTTTTCAGTACCGCCGACGAAGACAGCCGCAATTGCAGTCAAGCCGATATCACCACCCGCCATAGGTTGTCCAGATGATAAGCGTGAAGCAAGCACAATCCCAGCCGCCGACGCTGTAAATCCACCTATGGCAAAAATGAGAATTTTGGATGTCAGAACATCAATCCCGGAGAGTCTTGCAGCAACAGGATTTTCTCCTACCGAGATTACACTTCTTCCAAAGGATGTGTATTTTAAGAAAAAAGCTCCAAACGCAAAAAAAACAATTAGGATGATCACAGGAACAGGAATTACATCTGCAATATACCCTCTACCAAAGGTCATGAACTGCGCTGGTAACCCAGATATTGGTTCACTATTGGTTAATAGTAAGGTTGCGCCTAATATAACATAAGACATTCCCAGGCTAGCAATGAAGGAAGGAATTTTTAAAAATGTGATAACCACACCAGTAAGAGCGCCGATAAGCGAACCAACGATCAGTACGATCACAATTGCAACCCACATGTTCACACCAGCCACCATCAATAAAGCAGCGCCACAACCGGTAAGGGCACACATGTTTCCAGTGCTGAGATCAATTTCCCCACCCAAAATCACATAAGCAGCTCCTAAAGCAACCATCGCATTAACACATATTTGCCTGACAACATTGATAAGATTGGCATACGATAAAAATGTATCGGTTGTCAGAGAAAGGATGATAAAGAATAAAACAACCACGAACCATACACCCATTGCATTCGTAAACTTATTGATTATCTCTATGAAAGAATTCCTTTTTTTATTTATAACTGTTGTTTGCATTCTATGCTCCTCCAAACGCGTACTCAGTGATAATGCGTTCTGAAAAATTCTCTTTCGTTACCTCGCCTGATATCTTTCCTTCATGCATGACAATAATTCTGTCGCTTACACCAAGGATTTCTTCCATTTCTGATGAAATGAAAATAATTGCTTTTCCTTGAGCAGCTAATTTATTGATTATTTCAAAAATCTCGCGCTTTGCCCCCACGTCTATACCTCTGGTTGGTTCATCCAATATCATTACTTCGGAATCTGATAACAACCATTTTGCCAGAACCACCTTCTGTTGATTTCCACCACTCAGAAATACCACTGCCTGGTTGATCGATGGTGTGTTTATTTTTAATTCTTGAACATATTTATCACAAAATGATCTTTCGATATTGAAGTTCAAAATCTTGAACGATTTAATTTTATCGATCGCGACAGCTACAATATTATTCCTTACCGGAAGTTTTAAAAATAATCCCTCTTCCTTTCGATTTTCTGTAACGAACCCCACTTTTTCCCCTACAGATTGTTTGGGCTGCTTGATCTGAACTTCTTTATTATTGATGAATATCTTGCCGCTTGTCCTCTTATCAGCACCAAATATCAACCGCATCGTTTCCGTACGTCCGGCGCCCACAAGACCGGCAAAACCAAGCACTTCACCTTTACGAACACAGAACGAAACATCCTTGATCTTGTTGCCATCAGAAACATGCTCCACCCGAAAGCACTCTTCGCCTATTTGGACATTTCTCTGTGGAAATTGCTGTTTCAATTCTCGCCCGATCATCATTTTGATTAGATCGCTCTTCGTGATATCTTTTACCTCTTTTGTACCGATGAAACAACCATCACGAAGAACTGTCAATCGATCTGAAATCTCAAATACTTCATCCAACCGGTGTGTAATAAAAATTACTGCTATCCCCTTATCTTTTAAACTTTTGATGATCCTGAAAAGAATCTTCGTCTCATTTTCTGTCAACGAAGAAGTAGGTTCATCCATAATCACAACTTTTGCATTGATACTAACTGCTTTGATAATCTCTATGATTTGTTGCTGCGCAATACTGAAATCTCGCGCACATTTTGTCACATCCATTTCTATATCAAAACTGTTAAACAGTGCTTTTGCATCTTTGTACATTTTTTTCCATTGAATCACGCCATGCTTTCTTGGCGCTCGACCAAGGAAAACGTTTTCTGCCACGCTAATTCGATTGATCAAATTCAATTCCTGATAAATGATCGCAATGCCCATTTTTTCTGATGCTTTCGGGGATGTTATTTCCACCTCTTTCCCATCAAATTCAATAATTCCCCTGTCTTTTGTGTATGCACCGGAAAGGATCTTCATCAGGGTTGATTTTCCTGCCCCATTTTCTCCTACCAGGGCATGTACTTCCCCTTTACGCAAAGTAAAATCAACATTGTTCAAAGCTTTCACCCCTGGAAACTCCTTGCACACTTGTTTCAGGGACAATATGTTGTTTCCATCACCTTGCATCTTTTTCCTCCGTACCACATTACATTCCGCCTGACAGAGGTAGTAAACGATAAGCTCCTCTGTCAGGCAATACCATTAATGGGTCTGATTTTTCAGACCATGCGGTAATTTATTTTCCGTCGTAAACACCAGCAGCAACCGGCTGGGCTTGATCAACGGTCTCGCCATTGATTACAACTTTTTCAACCAACTGCGCAGTGAGGATCGCCATTTGGTCAGGATACTGAACAACCGTCCCAATATATTGCGTACCTGCATCAATCAGAGCAATCTCATCATCTTCGCCATCAAATCCAACCACCTGGATTTCTGAACGATTGGCAGCCACAATGGCATCATAGGCGCCCAGACTTGATTGGGCACTGTAACCGAACACCAGATCAATTTGACCTTCGGGATAGGTCACCAATGCATCTTCCATGGAGCGCATGCCGTTGGCACGTGTGTCACCAAGGTATTCATTTAGAACATTTACTTCAATACCATTTTCTGCCAAACCTGCAACGAAACCGTCGCAACGCTTCACAGCTGTTTCACTGGTCATGGTAACCAAGACAAGATTAACACTGGTTTTGCCTTCGGCTTTCAAGCGTTCTGCCATCCATTGACCACCAACATAACCGGCATCATAGTTATCAGTACCAGATGCGGACGCGAAGGCTGAACCTTCCGGAACCATGGCTGCAGATTGATCCATGAAGAACACAGGGATACCACTTCTTTCGGCAGTATCCAACACATCCGGCATTGCATCAATCCACCAGGTTGCCATAACCAAAGCATCGATATCCTGGGTAAGCAGATCAAGACTTGCATTTACCTGGGTCAATGAATCGAGATTCCCATCCACATAGACAACTTCCCAACCACGTGCTTCAGCTTCTGCGATGAAGGTATCGTGCATTCTTACATAGAATGGAAATTGAAGTGTAGGAAGGGTAAAACCAATTTTTAATGGTTCACTTGAAGTCTCTTCAGCTGGTACAGCCGCTTCTTCGGTAGTAGCAGCTTCTTCTTTTGGCGCACAAGCTGTTAACGCTAATGTTGCAACCATGATGAAAGAGAGTACCAAATATAGTTTTTTGTTCATCGTTCTTCTCCAAATTATTTTATTTGTAAAATGTTTCTAAACTGCCAATAATCCTCTCTTCGATCGTCCTCCTTTCTTAATCAAGAATTCCTGAGTTCCAATCCTAAATCGCACCTTTAATCACAGAGGTTTCAAGAGGGCTGTTCCGATTTGTTATCCGGGGAGCTCTCCGCTCGATAGCTGCGCGCGTGAATTCAATATCTTCAATAGCCTCATTGGGATCAAAACACCCGATTGCTACCATATCTTGCTCACGTATTGTGTTGAACACGAAATTAAGCCCAACAAAGGGAGAGGTTCTCCCGGCAGCTAAAGGTTTAATGGTGATCACCGGTTTCTTAGCGTTCTGTATTATTTTGGCAACACTTTCAATTTCCACCTGCATCAAGAATCCCATACAGTTGTAAATTTGGATGTATGTTTCCACATCATACTCATTGAGGTCAGCATACTGCACTACTTCCGGCATATGGGCAGAAAGCCCCGGTATCATCCCTGCTTCACGGATCATGTAAAGATAATCAGGCAAACGATTGATGGTCATGGTATTTTTATTGACAAGTTGTTCAATACACGAGTGGAGAGGAAGGCAGAATGTGGCACCACGCTTGGCACATTCGTCTATTTTTTTCTTTGCTTCAAGGCGTGCAGCAGGTGAATCATCCACATTAATGATCGGCTCATCGATGATGATCATCTTTTTCCCTGTGTGTTCCTGCGCAAGCTCTACTGCGGGAAGCAAATTTTCATCCACGCCAAACAAACCCAAAACAGCATCTATACCCTGCTCAAGAAAAGTCTCAAAGATTGAACTGACTGATCCGGGAGCATTATGCGTTTGACGAATCATCGTATCACCGGCTGCACTGAGGTGGCTGAACCCCGATATCCAGTTACATCCAATGACCAATCTTGGTAAAGAAATATTCCCAACCAATGTGCGAGGAAATGGATTGCTCAAAATCGCACCTTCCTTTGTCATCTAAAAATTGACACCGCCAACTAAAATGACATTGGCATATGGTGAAGTCTCTCCGGTTCTGATGATATATTTTGCATTGGCAGTAAGCTTCTTAAATTCCTCGTGTGGAATTTTCTTTGCTGCTTTCCCGTCCAGAATTTCTTTTATTTGTTTCAGGACGTTTGGGTTCGCATCTTCGATCTCACTTGCATAAATAAACGACTCAATGACCAATTCTTCTTCAACCGCCTTCAGTACTTGTAAAAAACTGGGAATCATAGCAGTTACCGACACATCGATCACTTGAACTCCTTGGGGAACCGGTAATCCGCAATCTGCGATACATAAAAATTCAGTATGACCTAAAGCTGCAATTGCTGAAACAATATCTGGGTTCAGAAGTTTTTCTTTCTTCATATTCAATCCACTTTTACTTTGTAAGATGTAAATTCCAATAAAAGGTATTTCTCATAAACAACTTATAAGTGTTTTCCTTTTATCACACAAACTTCCACCGTAATTTGACTTACGGTGGAAGCTATCATTCATTAATCATCAAATAGGATTACGCCCTTCATATAACCATCTTTTTTATCGAACGCCCTCAAAAATACATCTTTACAATCTTTATAGTTTGCTACATGCGTGACAAGTTTTCCTGGTTCATAGATGCCGCGTTTAATCAACTCATATGTGCGTGGTAAAATCTCGGTATAGTGAACATTACTCATCGGTGATAAGTTATAAACAGTCACCCCGCCCAAATGCCAGCGGGTTCCATCAAACTCCATTGGGCTACGATGCCAGCTTCCAACCACAAGTTTTCCGGCTAATTTAAACAATTCATTGGCAAGTTCAAATCCTGATTTATCTGCACTAAATTCAATCACCACATCTGCTCCACCTTTGGCGATGATCTCATCAATCACTTTCTTTCCTTCGTCGCTCTCTGGGTCAAGCACTTCGGAAGGATGGTATGCTTTTGCCATTTCCCGGCGATCTTGGCGAATCTCGAAAACAGTGATCCTGCCTGCTTGGGAAGCTCTTGTCAAACCTTGCAGTGCCAATGTTCCCATATATCCCGCACCGATCAATACCACATGATCGCCGGGTTCGATAAAGGATTTATAGAGCAAGTTCACTACACAGCAGGTGGGTTCTGTCACCGCAGCAACCCAATCGGTTGTATCATCTGCGATTTTCACAACGCAATCAGATTTTACTGTTACATATTTACACATCATCTCATTTGAACCAGAAGCACAGAAGACTTTATCACCTGGTTTTAAATTTTTTACTCCACTCCCAACTTTTTCGATGATACCGACGGATTCATGCCCGATCACATAGGGTAACGGACCGGGAGCACTGATTCCCTGGTAGAGATAAGCATCCCAGCAACAAACGCCACCGGCCATAGTTTTAAACATCACCTCGTCGAATTTAGGTTCATTTACCTCAAAAGGACGGATTTCCATTTTATTGGGTTCAACAATCCAAAGAGCATCTGCTTTCATGGCGAACTTTCAACCTCCATTTCATCGTTTTTTGCAAACCAAAAGAAAATGTTTGCGCAATCATTTGCTTATCTTACCCATTTTTATTTCAGATGTCAAGACATTGAGCGAGACTGTTGAAAAAGAAGTGACAAAATTGACAAAGGGGGAGAGATTTAATAGAATAGGGGGAACAACAGCAGCGAGGGAAGCATGGCACACGAACACTTCATCGAGACGGGGGAAGGTACCTTTTA
>Ga0209270_1000725_pt1 | contig 61109 bp, 71 predicted proteins | sample MTBAKSrepl1MetaG_FD_187456 | JGI IMG/M metagenome (GOLD analysis project Ga0209270, IMG submission 187456) | Enrichment culture microbial communities from Arthur Kill intertidal strait, New Jersey, USA, that are MTBE-degrading - MTBE-AKS1... | ecosystem: Environmental > Aquatic > Marine >... | reverse complement strand
GAGAGCTTGAAAAACCTGAAAAAATATACCTCAATAATCCAAATTTAATCTATGCAATATCGAGTCAGACTCCTGTAAACATCGGGAATCTGAGGGAGACCTTTTTTATCAACATGTCAAGTACTTTCCATAAGGTAACAATTCCCGCTCAGGGGGACTTTCTTGTAAATGGTAAATATACTTTTGAGATTGGAGGGAAAAACAAAGATTTTACACAGATTAAAGACTTAAAAAATTCTTTTTTGGCTGTGGACAATATTGAGATCGGTGTGGGAAACAAAATACCGTTATGGTTATTTGGATTTCTCTATTAGGAAAATGAAGATACTTTGGGCAGGTCTTTAAATATTTCTCTATAGCTCTCACTATTAAGATCTTACCGATTGATTAATTTCAAAACAAACTCTCAGCAAGTGTTGTTTGAAGCATTTCTCACAGTTATAAACGCCTTCTATCATTGCAACGTTTCTATAGAGTACAAATGGAAATTATTACAACACAACAGCAAAATTGCCATAAGGCTTCTATAATAATTCACTTCATTCGCATCAAACAGAACTCTTACAATCAAACGCACTTATAAAATATAGATACTCACGGGCAAGCCCGTAGAACTCTGACGGTGTATTAGAAAAAGGAATGCATAATTAGAAATAGGATGTTCCTAAATATCCGAAGAGATATATTCTGGTATAATTATTAAGAACCTTTAGAGAAAAATTATGAAAAGAATGTTAATAATAGGCAATGATTATCCCGGTATCACTTCTATCCCTTTCGATGACATTTCCAAGGAAAATATAGCTGACTATCAGATTCTTTTAATCGACTTAAATAGTTTTACAGACCTCAGCATTCCATTACGTACTAAACTGAAAAACAGCATTGATTCGCTATTAATCAGCGGCGGTTACCCAATTATCATAATTCTTCCCAGAGGAGAAATTCACAATGTAAGAAGCGATAAAACAGCATTATTCCCGTTTGACTTGCATATAGTCCCCGGCACAGGAAAAACAATCCGTTTTGACGATACCAACAATTTTATGAAGGATTTTAAGCAATACACCTCTATATATGAAATTTTTTTAACAACAATACCCACCTTACCCGAACTAGGTGGTCACAAGGTGCTTATGAGAAATAATATCAATCAGCCATGTTCTGTTGTACTAGGAGACAGACTTTTCTTACTCCATCCCCCTGACAAGCACCTTCACAAGAAAGCTATTGAATTTATAATCAAGTACTACTCCCCCGATATGGATGAGGTGTTTGAAGAAAAAGCAGAATGGTTAGACAAATATGAATTAGCAGGTCTCGGATTACAAGAGATTCAAGACATCATAATAGACATCGAAAATAAAATTGCAGAATTGAATGAAAAAAAAGAAAAAAAGATAGCCGAAAAAATAACATTGCAAAGTGGTCAGACCTGTTAAGTAAGCAAGGCCGAACCTTGGAGATTAGAATAAAGGAAGCTTTTGAATTCCTTAGTGTGGAAAAAGTAGATCATGAACCTAACGGAGTACACGGACCAGATTTAATTATGGAGCACAACAAAATTGGTTTTACTATAGAGGTAGAAGGTTCTAAAGGCTCTATAAAAACAGATAAAGCCAGACAACTCTTGCAGTGGATTGCAGAAGCTCCTGCCGATCACAAAGGGGTCTTAATTGGTAACCCTCATAGGGAACTCGATCCTGTCGAAAGACCACCTAAAAATCATGAATTTTTTGTCAAAGAAGCTGAAGAATTAGCTGACAAGAGAGATTTTGTCTTGATAACTTCTTTTGATATTTTTCAATTGATCTGTAGAAAAATCAGACAGGAAGAAATAAATATTGATGAACTTGTTTTTAAAATTTCTAGCAGTAAAGGCTACATTACCCTAGTCTAAGCAGCCCCATATAAATTTCAGCTTGAGCTTTCATTTAATAGACAAGACCCACTAATTCCTTGACCCAAACACAACAGAATACCTCAGCAAGGCATTTGGCGAGCAAGAGCACGTACAACAGGTGAGGACATTATCAGCAGGTGCAAGAAGCATCAGAGACGGGTATAATTTCAGCGAACAACAGAAGATAAGCAGGATCATACTTCCGTCAGAACTCAAGGGAATGGAGGCCCTCAAGGGGTATATTTCCATAGGGGAATATCCGGTTACTCAGATTTCCCTGGATATCTTTAACCAGCCTGACAGAAATTCAATGATACCGAGAAGCATTCCGGAGATTGGCATTGATAAAAAACAAGACACAGGAGAGGATCTGGATGAATTACTCAAGTAATACTGATAAGAGAATAGCAAAGCTCAGAATAGATGATAAGGTCATTGAGATAGATATTGATCTCAGCAGTCCGAGGCTCATTCCTATAAAGGGAAGGGACAATAAAGGAAAGGAGATTATCTGGCATTTAAAAATCACAAATAAAGGCCGCTTGGTTTTACTGTAGACGCATTACCCGGAAGTCAGCGATTAACCTGAGATAACAGAGGTTAAAGTAGCGAAGCCAGGGTAGGGATTGAAGCAATGCTTCACTCTATTCTGGCTTTTTTATTGAGGATTTAATCCAGGTTATTCATGTTTATTAAGACAGGACATAATATTTTTACTCATTCTCCCTTGTGGAGTAGAAAAACTTACTCCACAGGGTCCGAGGGATTTTGCCTCTTTATTATCAAATATAAACACTGTAGGAATATCGGCAAAATAAATCCGCTCAAATACTATGTCCTGTCTCTACCTGAGAAAAATATGAATGAAATGAGTTAGAGATAAGATGAAATATACCATACATATTAACCAGCTTGCTTATTACCGAATGGGACTTTGCGGAAAGCTCGACATAACCGACCTCGCAATTCTCGACTACATTCACGGATGGTGTGTGGCACCCAGGGCCGACCGGATTATTATTGACCATCAGGAGTACACGCGAATCAACTATATGCATCTGATCGAAGAAATGCCGATTCTCCGCATCAGGGAGAAAGACACCGTATCTGTCAGGATTAAGAGACTTCGGGCGCATGATCTTATCGAAACCTTTCAGTCTAAAGACAACACCCTGTATGTGAGGCAAACGAAGAAATGTTATGACCTTTTCTTTTCTGATGACAACAATCACTGTGACGGTAGAAAGCAGCAGACCTGTCCGAAAAAACCGGACAGGGTATCCGAATCTCTCGGACAGGCACTATCCGAAAAATTCGGACAGCTACAAATAAATAATTATGACAATCCTCATATTACAACAACAGAGACAGTTGTTGTCCCTGAAATAGAGATAAAGAAAGTCAGAGACATCCTGTCCACTGTGAGTATTCCCTATGAAGGCATAACCGACAGGTTGATCTCTGATTTGATTATTAAAAAGGGATTCTCTCACGTACATGAGACTGCCGGAAAGATAGCAAGACAGTATCAGCCGGGATGTCAGCCTGTTTCAAATCCTCCCGGTCATTTCAAATTCCTTGTCGTGGAAGGCATGGATACCCCGCAAGGATACATTTCAAAAGAGGAAGAGGATCGGAAGAAACGCAAAGAGGCAAAGCACAAAGAGAAAAAACGCAAAGAGAAAAACAATGATCAGGACAATGGTCCCAGCCTTGTAGAGATAAGAAATTTTGTAAACCAATTTTGCCGAAGCGGGATAAATGATATAACTCAAATCAGAAGCAAGGGGTAGAATTGAACAAATTTACTCTGCAGCAACAGCCTCAGGATAGCACATCTAAAAAACTTCTTACTGCCGAACAGGTAGCAGAAATCATCTGTTGCTCACCAAAAACCGTTTACAGCTGGGCTGAACTCGGACATATCCCGTCCATAAAAATAGGAGCAGGACGGAAAGCACTTCTTCGCTTCGACTCTGAAGAAATTTATGCCTGGCTAAAGTTCTGGAAAGAGGAAACTGCAAAGAGGTATAATTTGGGTGCTGGAACTGTTGCCGGTGCCCGGAAGGGAGGGCGATAAACAAAATGGGCATCTACAAGAAAGGCAACGTCTACTGGATGATCAAGCAATACAACGGCAAGAAAGTTGAAAGGTCGCTTGATACGAGTATTAAGCGGGTTGCAGAGACACGGTATGCAAAGATTGTCTCGGAAATTATTGACGGCGCGTATTTCAACAATCAGATTAGAAAGCGGACTCTCAAGGAAATGATTGACAGGTATCAGGCAGAATACACAAACCACAGGACATACTATTGCAGGGCGAGGGACAAGACTACGTTTAAGTTCCTCTACAAATTTTTCTTGAGGGAAAAGTTAACCGTAGGCAAAAAGCTTTCTCTTGAGGAGCTCAGTGATCTTGCCGGGCATATCACCTTGCAGGATGTGGAAAACGAGATAGGGAGTTACGAGCAGTGGCGCAAAACAAAGAACATAAAACCCGGGACCATCCTTAAAGATTTGGGACTATTGCGGAGGATGTTCAATATCGCACGGAAACAGTGGAAATGGAAAATCAATAATCCCATTTCCGGCATCGAACTCCCGAAGGTTAGGAATGAAAGGGTTCGCTATCTCGAACATGATGAAAACGTAAATCTTTTTAACGCTCTGGAAAAAGCAGAGGAACCATGGATCAAGCCCTTTGTTATTATTGCAATTGATACAGGACTGAGACTGAATAATCTCTGCGAGCTGATGAGAACAGAGGTGGACTTATTGAACAAGAGCATTCGCAAGGCATCTGAGGTCATGAAGAATGATGAACATCTCGGTATCCCGCTTACTGAAAGGGCATATCATACTCTGAAAGAGCTTCTCAGATTTCCCTGTGTGACCGGTCATGTTTTTCACGATAACGGGAAACCGCTTTATGACAGGCAGGTGCAGATAGCCTTTAAAAAGGTCCTGAAAGAGGCAGGCATAACAAATTTTCACATTCATGATCTGCGGCATACATTCGCAAGTTATTTACGCCAGGCCGGAGTTGATCTTCACACCATCGGCACGCTCCTTGGACATAAGGATTTGAGGATGACGAAAAGGTATGCACACCTGAATGTTGAGAGTCTGAGAATCGCGGTTAACAGACTTGAAAGTACTACAATTTTACTGCAGCAGAGGAGGGTTGCAAGTGCTCACTCCTCGTAACTACTTGATTTTATTGGCGGTCCCAACGGGATTCGAACCCGTGTTTTAGCCTTGAGAGGGCTACGTCCTAGGCCTCTAGACGATGGGACCCAAAAAGGCAGTTATAAGTGAACAGGGGAAAAAATATTCTCTCTCACTGACAACTATTCACTGATTACTGATAACTGTTTTTTTGGCTGGGGAGAGAGGATTCGAACCCCTGTAAGCAGATCCAGAGTCTGCCGTCTTGCCCCTAGACGACTCCCCAAAATTCAATGATTTCCACAGGTTAGAACAAGTAATACTCTACCATAAACCGTCAAAAACTGTCAAAAACAATCAAATTTGTTACCAAAATGTTACCAAAATGTCTTCAATAATTTTGCAGCGGCAAAGACATGATATTTGTGTTTAAGATGCCGGCAAGGAGAGCGAATTCTGAACGAAGCTGATCCAACCTAATTATTCATGATCCACGGAGTTGAAGAACAGATAAAAAATGCAGTGTATTTTAAGCACTCACTTTTTCTCGAAACTGTTCCCTGACCTGTTCCCTGACCAGTCTCTTGATCTCATCAAGGAGTTCTTCTTTGCTGAATGCCTGTTTTATCCTTGAAAGGTTGATGAATGCCTGCCTTGAAGCAGTGTGGACGAGTAGGAATTCTTCAGAAGTAAACACTCCGTTGTGAAGCATGTCTTCTTTCCTGTCATCTTGTTTCAACATACGCTTCACCATTGAAACAATGCACATCTCATTGATAGAAATATACCCTCTCTGATCTACAGAGGGAACGCCATTGTGTGAGATAATACTTTTACCTTCCTCTATAGAGACAAACAACTTCTCCCCGGTCTGCCTCTTAAAAGAGTAGTGAAGTAACCTTTTATATTTATTTATCAAAAAAAACATGGCTTGTCAATTTAAAATTATTAGTTGTTTATAAAGTAGATAAATTAATAGACAGGGGTCCTTGACATAACTGTTGTTATTCATTAAATTATTGAGATGCGACGACCACTTATGGCTGCAAATTGGAAGATGAACAAGACTGTTTCAGAAACAGTCTTGTTCATCTCAGCGTTTATTCCGGAGGTCAGGGATGTTGCTGATGTGGATATTGTTATAGCGCCTCCATTCACCTCTATTGCAGCGGCTGCAGAGACAGTGAAGGGCACTAATATCATGCTTGCAGCACAGGATGTCTATTTTGAAGAAAAGGGCGCGTATACCGGCGAAATCTCTCCTGTTATGCTGAAGGATATCGGGTGTTCCCATGTTATTGTCGGCCATTCAGAGAGGAGGCAGTATTTTCACGAGACAGACAGTATCGTCAACAAGAAAATCAAGGCAGCACGGCACAACGACATTGGTGTTATTTTCTGTATCGGTGAATCTCTCGAGGAGAGAGAATCAGGTAAGACATTTGAAATATTGGAGCGGGAGATTCGTGGCGGTCTCGAAGGAGTCAGTCCGGAAAAGATCGCTGTTGCTTATGAGCCCATATGGGCCATCGGAACCGGAAAGACAGCCACCCCTGAACAGGCTCAAGATGCACATGCATTCGTGCGAGTGAAACTGAGGTCATTGTATGGAAATAAAGCTGATGAATTGTGTATACTATATGGCGGTAGTGTAACGCCTGATAATGTCGACGCACTCATGGCTTGTAATGATGTAGACGGTGCACTCGTCGGAGGTGCAAGCCTCAAGGTAGAGAGCTTCTGCAGGATAGTTAAGTTTAAGAAAGAACAATGACAACGTTTATATTGATTATGCATATTATTGTATGCTTTAGTCTTATTGGTATCGTCCTTCTCCAGAGCGGAAAGGGTGCAGAGCTTGGTGCGGCTTTTGGTGGCTCAAGCCAGACGCTTTTCGGCAGCCGTGGCGCTGCAACATTTCTGAATAAAATGACGACGGTCATCGCGGTTGTCTTTATGCTTACCTCGTTAACATTAGCAGTTCTTACTATCAAGGGTGGATCTGTTGTAGAAAAGGCACCGGTAACAGAAGAAAAGACAACTCTTCCTGCAACATCCGGTCCTGTTCAGAAAAAAGGTACAGGACCGATTCAACCGTCCGAACAGAAGGTACAGACACCGTCGCAACAGCCACAATCACAGACGAATCAGCAGACACAACCTCGGGAGCAACAAAAATAGCAGACTCAGCAAATGTCGCCGAAACAGTAGCCGCTTTACAGCTCTCCGGATAGTTTATGGCTCATTGTCTAAGATTAAGAATTCATGAAGTTTAAGAAGTGATGATATGAAATTAAGAAGATATGAAGATGTGAAGCTTTGCTCTGTTCATAACCTCACAACTTCACCAAGTTCTTAAGTTCAAAAGACGTTTTGTGCTTTGCGCGTAGAACGATTTATTAGGGGTAGGTAAGCTGGAGCCTCTGTATGGCGGTAGATTTCCCTGATTTTTCATCTACCTCAAAAACAACAGCCGAGAAAATGCCTTCGCCTTTAGCAGTTTCGAATCGTGCCGGTATGTTTGTGAGAAAACGTTGGATGACCTGCTCTATTTCAATTCCAATGACAGAATTGGATGGGCCTGTCATACCGACATCGGTGATATATGCCGTACCCTCGGACAATATTTTTTCATCAGCAGTCTGGACATGTGTGTGTGTGCCGATCACGGCACTTACCTTTCCGTTCATGAAGTATCCAAATGCGATCTTCTCAGATGTTGCCTCTGCATGGAAATCGATAATGATAGTCTTTGTTATTGTGCTTATTTTTTTCACTTCGTCCTCTGCAATCCTGAAGGGACAGTCCATGGAGGACATAAAAACCCTGCCGGAGATGTTGATGACTGCAACCTTTAACCTGTTACCAACCGTTTCAATAATGCTTCCGAATCCAGGGATACCCGGGGGATAGTTGAGGGGTCTGAGTACTTTATCGATCTTTGCTATCTGTGAAACGAATTCTTTTTTATCCCAAACGTGATTCCCTGTCGTTATAACGTGAATGCCGAGGCTGAAGAGTTCTAGGGCTGTCTTATCGGTTATGCCAAAGCCGCCGGCCACATTTTCACCATTCGCAATAACAAAATCTATCTTGTAGCGGTCGGTAATAGCAGGAAGTAAAGCCCTCGTTACGACCCTGCCAACTTTTCCTACGATATCACCAATAAATAGGACCTTCATCGATATTATTTTGCGTATTCAACATATCTCGATTCTCGAATAACGGTCACCTTTATCTGTCCGGGGTATGTCATCTCCGATTCTATTTTCTTGGCAAGTTCTCTTGATATCATAAAGGACATGTCATCACTTACATCCTCCGGCTTTACAATGATCCGTATCTCTCTTCCTGCCTGGATTGCATAGCATTTGTCGATGCCTTTATAGGAGTGAGCCATCTGCTCGAGTTTCTCAAGTCGTTTCAGGTAATTTTCAATACTTTCACTCCGTACACCGGGCCGTGCAGCAGATAAGGCATCAGCAGCTGCAACAAGTGCAGCCTCGACCGTAGATGGGTCTCCTTCTCCATGGTGTACCAAGATAGCATTGATGACTTTATTGTTCTCGCCATATTTTTTAGCCAGATTTGCACCGATTTCCTGGTGCGAACCTTCTATCTCATGATCAACTGCCTTACCAATATCGTGCAGGATGCCAGCACGCTTTGCGAGCTTGGTGTCTACCCTCAATTCCCCGGCCATCATGCCTGCAAGGTAAGCGACTTCCCTTGAATGCTGGAGGACATTCTGGCCGTAGGACGACCTGAACCGTAATCTCCCAAGGAGCTTGATCAATTCCGGATGGATACCTGAAAGACCAAAGTCAAAAGCAGCCTTTTCCCCTTCTTCCCTGATAAGTGCTTCAACTTCTTTTTTAACCTTTTCAACGATCTCCTCAATTCTTGTCGGGTGTATACGACCGTCTGTTATGAGTCGTTCGAGGGAGAGTCTTGCGATTTCGCGCCTGACTGGATCAAAGGCTGAGAGGGTTACGATTTCAGGTGTATCGTCTACGATGAGGTCTACCCCCGTTGCAGACTCGAGTGCCCGAATATTTCTCCCCTCCCTGCCAATTATCCTTCCTTTCATTTCGTCGTTCGGAAGGCTTACGGCGGTTACGGTTGCATCTGTAACGAAATCACTTGCATATCTCTGAATAGAAAAACCTATGATCTCTTTTGCTTTTTTCTCTGCATTTTCACGTGCCTCATCTTCAATTTTCTTAATGAGTTTGGCTGTTTCGAAGCGTATTTCCTCTTCCGTCTTCTGTAAAAGTAACTGTTTCGCTTCTTCCGAACTCAGGCCGGATAATTTTTCGAGCAACTGTGTCTGATCTTTGATTAACTTGTTGTAATGTGCCTCTTTGTCCTGGAGACTGCGTTCTTTTATCGTCTGTTCCTTTTCTCGTTTTGAAAGGTCAAACTCTCTTTTTTCGTTTTGTTCAGATTTTCTTTCGAGAGATTCTTCTTTCTGCCGAAGCCTCTTATCAAGATGGTTGATCTCTGAGCGTCTTTCCCGCAGCTCTTTTTCAGCATCTGCTTTTGTTTGGTAGACCAAATCTTTTGCTTCTATGAGCGCATCCTTTTTGATTCGTTCAGCATCATTTTTTGCATCTTCAAGAATCTTTACCTTTTCCTGTTCAAAAGCAACTCTCTTATTTCTGAGATGGGACCAGGATAGCAGAAAGAGGACTAAACCAGCGGCAACGCCTGATGCAGCTATGACAAGATAGATTGTGTGGTCCATACAAAGTAAACCCCCTTTATATATTATTCCGTACAAGAGGGCTTACACCAGGAGAACCTGTTTTACAGGACTTTTTATTGTGGTTGGATTATGACTTCACAGATTTCTTTTAAAGATAAGAATGTCTTTTGTTTGAAATTTTTTTCCTTGAATTCTTTATCATAAAACTTATGTATAATCTTAAAAGAAAAAAGATGTGTCATGATCGTCCTAACCACATACAAATGCTTATGATTAACCCACCCTGCCGTGTATGGGACTATTAGATCCGCCTAATGTATAGGTGGGTGCCTTGAAAAAGTCTTCAGGCTTCCCCGCACCTTTTAAGCGGGGCATGCACACCGACTCTTTACAGAAGCTCCCTAAAGATCTAATTTGCCGGATCAACATTTTCCCAATATCACCAACAGGGCAGGTAAATACATCGCCCTCCTATAGGTATTGTGTATTATGTTTAGAATAAAATAAATTGTCATAATATGGCAAGGGAAAAATAATAAAGGTAATGTCGATTATCGAAATTAGTTAAATAACTATTTATGTATGAAAAATAGAAAAAGACTATTTTGGCATTGAAATTTGGATTTTTGTCCGCCTCCGGCGGATTACAATTGCGAATTGAGGAATTTCATTCTTGCTAATCTCTTCATCATAGGTAAATGACATAAGAGGGAAGATCTGAGGGCAATTGTGCCTCCGATTCAACAAATCAATTGCATTTTTCGGGGTAAGTGGAATTTATCTTTTGGGGATGTTGTATGTGCAGGAGACGTCTCCTTCAGACAGGCATTCTTGACGCTTAACTTCCTTACCGAGGATTTCCCTATAGAATTGCAGCTCATGTTTGCAAGCTTCATGATATTCTAAGGCAACCTGCGAGATAGGACAGTTAAATTCTTTTAATGTATATGCATTTTCGTCTTCATCGAGTTCGACGATATATCCTTTTGTTTCAAGCAAATCTCTGAGTCCATAGACTTTTTCTGCAAAACCTGTTTTGTCTGACAGCAGATCTCTGGTGTCTTTGATGAGTCTCATCCTGCGCCATTTGAAAATTTCATCTACTTTGTCTCGTCCTTCGTTGTTTTCGATGTCTTTTAGTGTATCTATAATGAAAGTGTGATATGCTTTGGGGAAAAGACTGTCTGCGTTTTGAGTAAGCTTGTAGAGAAAAGCAGGTCTTCCGATGCCCTTTTTATTTGTGACATAATCTATGAGACCCTTTCTTTCCAATGAGAGAAGGTGCTGGCGTATGCCCATAGAGGTAATATTGAGTTCTTTACTGAGTTTTTCAATAGGCATGGGCCCATGTTTTTTCAGAAGCAGAATGATCTTTTCACGTGTAGGATTTTCGTTAATACCGCCCCACATATTTAGAAAGTTATCATAAATGAAATATATTTGTAAACAAGTTTTAAAAAATCTTATGATTATATCATAATTTATTATAATATATTATTTAAAAACTGTACATTTAGTGTATGCCTTTGCTAAAGACTTTTTTAAAGGGAAATGATTATAAACCAGCTGTAATATTCATACACGGTCTTGGTATGGATGAGAACATATGGATTAATCCTTTTGAATCACGCATTCTTGCTGGTGAGTTCCCTATAACAACGCTCCTGGGTAAAAAACCTCAGCCGAGGGATTTCGATCAAGGAGACCAAAAAACAAAGAGGACTTTTCCAAGAATGTCAATCGGAGAACATCCTCACCTCCTCCGGACACTCTTCCATGACTTGAGAAAAAAGGGCTATACGGTTATTACTTGGAGTCAGAAGAGACCCGCAGCGCCAATGGAATATGTTGTTCATGAATTAAAGGAAATTGTAGAAGAGACCCGCACATTTGCGAGGGCGGGCATTATTCTTGTCGGTCATAGCCGTGGCGGACTTGTTGGAAGGAAATATCTCATGGGGGGAGACCGAACAATACGTGGGCTCATAACGATTTCTACCCCGCACAAGGGAAGTTCCCTCGCAAAGGTCAGCACATATCTTTCTCCTCTTGCCAGCCTGTTGGGCCCGTTCTTTTCCGATAAAGAAAAGGGCACGCTTTCTTTTACGATCAAAAGGATGTCGGAGCTTCTCAGGAGCGAAGCACTAAAGGAACTCCTCCCCGAGTCAGCATGGATACAGTCTTTAAAAGATGAGCCATATGCATGGGTATCTTACATCTCCATTGGCGGTACGAAACCGACACTTTTTAGTCTCTATCGGTGGAAACGGGAAATCGTAGACGAAGGCGGGCACAAGAGGTGGCTTCTCAAGCCGGAAGAACTGTTTTCTGTCCCTGACATCTTCGAAAAGGTGATACCCTTGAAGCTCTACCCCGAGGAGATGCAGGACATGAAGGGAGACGGATTGGTCTCTGCACAGAGTTCACAGATTCCCTGGAGCACTGAGCACTACACGTTTTATCTGAATCATGCACAGATATTGTTTGATAAAGACGCCAGGGAAACGCTCGTTAAAGCGATAGAGAAGATGACCTGATTGACAGGTGAATCGGTTAAAAGTAAAAACAGGTTTAAGTTACAGGGTATAAGTTATACGGAGCAGTTTATCTGGTCTGTCTGGTTTATCTAGTTTTTTTAGTTCATTGAAAAGACTTTAACAACTAGATAAACCAAAGAAACTAAACAAACCAAAAAACCGCCTTACGTTTTTGTTTTGCTCTATGCTCTTAGCTTTTCGAACTTTGAACATAGAACGTTGAACTTAGAACATTGTCGCTTTGCGCTAAGCGCTATGCGATTTTTAGACTCAATGACTCAATGACTATTGACCAGTGACTTTTTTTAGAACTCCATTGAAACCCCGGCAAGGAAATTTATTCTAGGTGACGGGTAGAATGACTTCTCAAGAGGGAACCCGCCAATAACCCCGAATTCTGAATATTCTTCATTCGTTAGATTGTTAATGTCTAAGAAGGCAGTGAAAGATTTCCAACGATATTGTATCTTGCTGTTGAGGATGATATAACTATCCTGGTTGCCGTACTCATTCAAGAAATCACTGATAAAAGGACGTTTTCCGACGTAAACACCGTTGAGGGTTACAATAAATCCTTTTCCTGGATACGTTAACACATACACATCTATTTTGTGTGCAGGAACATTCGGGATGGATTGGCCTTGAAATATGCCTTCTTTTATCTCAGCCTTTAAATATGTATAGCTCCCTTTCACCGTAAACCAATCAATAGGTTTGGCAGATAATGAAATCTCGATGCCGTCACGCCGCGTCTTTCCATCCAGGTTCTCATTGTTATAGGTAAGGGGATTAAAGATGATTTCATGATCCGTATCGATCCTAAAGAGATTAAGGTGAGCATAAAGGTTATCGTTAAAGTAATATCTTATCCCAAACTCGTAATTGTCTGATGTTTGAGGTGTCAGATCTGTATTAACTGTGTTTGTGAAAAAGCTGTATAGTTCGTCAAGGAGGGGATATCTAAAGCTCCTGGAAAAACTGCAATAGATGTACGACTGCTGGTAAAAGGTGTAATTAATCCCTGTTGTATATGATTCTTCGCTCATGTCTGTTTTGTCAGGAATACCGGGATTGAAGGTAAAATCTGCCCTGTCATGTCTGTATCCTCCTGACAGATAGAATATCTCTCCTATATTGATTTCATCATGCAGGTAGAATCCGAAGTCTTCCTTTTTGAGATCGAATATCCCGATAGACGAATCACCGAAGAAGAGTGATTCATTTATAATATCGTTGTCAGACTGGATATAATCTATCCCAAGCGAGAGTATATTTTTTGCCTTACCTATGGAATGCTTGAAAAGAATCTGCGGTGATATGATGACAGTATGAATATCACTGTCTCCTGTGAAATGCCCGAAGTCTCCAGATGCATACGAGAGAAAAGCTCTTTTTCTGAAAGACATGTCTATCTTGAAAAGGCTATCTTTAAGGAAAGAGATTTCCGGCGCAATTTTAAAATAATAGTCTTCGATATCTGCGTAGTCATCAGGATGTGTCGTATCGGTTCTCGATGCACCGGCAGAAAAATCGCTTTCTTTCAATGCTCCGGGGAGACCTGTGTTATCCTTGTGATACCCTGTGCTGAAATGCACCTGGAGGTTCTCTGTTATCTCATACAGTAAGTTCAACCCGATATCTTTAGCCTCGGTGGCACTGTTATCCCTGTATCCATCTGAGGTCAGGTATTTTCCCGTGAGAGATAGAGAGAGATCGTCATAACTGGCGTCTATAAATGCACTTCCTTTGAAGGTATCATAGCTTCCGGCAGCGAGCTTTCCGCCGCCTTTCAACGGAGCTCCTTCCCTTGTAATGATGTTAATTACACCACCGGAGGCATTATCACCGTAAAGGACGCTTCCTCTTCCTCCCCGTATGATTTCAATTCGTTCTACCCGCTCAAGGGGTATTTCGGTCCAATCAACTCCGCTCAAGTCGGCCTGGTTGATGCGTCTCCCATCCACTAATACAAGGGTATTTGAAGAAGCTGTCTCGCCAAAGCCGCGCAAGTCGACGGTATAATTCCGGTTGTTGCCTGCTATGTCGTTGACATGGATACCGGTTACTGTTCTGAGGAGTTCGGGTATGTTCTGTGCCGGGGAATTCTGGATCTCTTCTTTTGTTATGACGGTCACGTGTGCAGGGACCTCGGATATCAGTTCCTCATATCGTGTTGCAGTGACGACAACCTCACCGAGCATGATGGTTTCCTCTTCAGCTGAAACTGCGAAAGGAAATGCCATTAAGGCAATAAACAGGTAAAGAGTAAGAACGTGTTTCATCTTTTCCTCCCTCGAGAAAATTAGAGATTTGTAATATGTTGGCTGGACAGGTCTTCCGGCTTAGGGCTCCCTACTTGCCCGCCTTCCCATCCCGATTTCTATCGGGGCAGTGGCTTATTCAGGCTTTCGTTCCCATCACGGCTGCGGGGCAGCGGAAGATTCTTTCACTTCTCTTCCCTGGCTTCCAGCCCACTGGAAATCTTGCGTCTCAAATACGCTCATGTTATATCATACTGAGGATCTTTTTTGCAATAAATAACGAAAAGAATTTTAGGATATTTGGATTAACCCTAAAAATGCATTTAAAGAAATCGTACGGAGGGCATGTGTGCGGAAAAAAGCCTTCCCATCGCCACCTTTGTAATACGTTTATTAAATTTTCAATACCCCACAGTCTCTGCTGTGGGGTTACCATATACTCCCCTCCCCCTTGACGGGGGAGGGTGAGGGCGGGGGTGATTGAAGATGATTGGGCACCCTCCCCTTTACCCCGTGGAATAAGTAAAAATATTCCACAGGGTAAATCCCCTCCCGTCAATTGAGGTGATATTTCAGGATACTCCGCCGTCTCTGCGGCGGAGAGGTTCATTATTGCATAAACAAGTATATTTTCATGCAAAAAGGAGAGCGTACATCTAACAGCACATCTAGATTTGGAAAGGTTTTTCCGCATATATGCCTTACAGTAATTGCAGTTCTTGGATTAAAGGAGTCAAGTGAATGAAGAGTTTTTTATGAATAGAAAATAAAGAATCCTGGGTCATGTACTGTTCTGAATTCTACAAGTCTCTTTAACCCGAAAACTGCATTTATAGGAGGCACGGATGACTGAAAAGTATTTTGTCCCGACAAAAGTCGGGATTGATATTAAAAGACTTTGAAGGCGACTGTGCCTCCGGTTTAATAATTAATTGCAGTTTTTGGGTTAATCTTTTCTTCTAAGGCTTTTCACTCGAATCCTTGAATCCGCTCCCACTCGGGTCCTCAAAGTCGCAAAAACTTTTGGAACGGAACTGATTTATAACAGCAAGAAAGGGTTGCTATGAAATTGGATTGTTATCCCAAGAATTTATCTATGACTTTGCCCTCGTATTCCGGGAAGTCTTCAAAATGCAATGGCCTCTTTCGGGTAAGATTGAGCTTGAGCAGTTTGAAATTGAGTTCTCTGAGTTTCTTGAGTCTCTCCTTGTCATCATCGATAGTGTTCATCAGTGAGCAGATATTGACGACCTCTTTCCTGGCTTCGAGTTCGGGAGGGGTACAGCCTGCATTCTTTAAAATACGGTAAGCAATCCTCAGGTCTTCGGGGATCCACAATTCATCATCGAGATTGAGAGGTTTCCCTTCTCCTTCAAGATTGTCGAACTCGCCGTTCTCTAAAGCCTCAAGAATTCGTCGTTCAGCGATTCTGTGCAAAAACTCCATAAGATGAAGTTCCCTTACGGTATTCCAAGCATTCTGCTCAGCGCCTTTTTTGCTAACGTCCGTATGTTGTCCGGTACTTTAACAACATACGTATTTTCTTTCAATGCCCTCAAGACACTCTCGAGCTCTGTCAGTTTCATAGAGGGGCATACCATGTCTTCCCGTAGTGGGAAGAATGCCTTATCTGGGTTTTCTTTTCTCAACCGGTACATGAGCCCTAACTCTGTTCCGACTATAAATTCTTTTTTGGATGATGCCTTTGCAAATCTGAGCATACCGGATGTACTTGTGACATGATCCGCTCTCTCGAGGACATCGAGCCTGCATTCAGGATGTGCCATGACAAGTGCTTTCGGATGTTGCTCCCGTGCCTTTTTGACATCGTCGGGATTTGCCCTTTCATGGACATGACAGTATCCGTCCCAGGCAATCACCTTTTTTTTCGTATTCCGTTGTGCCCACATGGAAAGGTTTCTGTCAGGTATGCATATGACCTTTTCGTCGGGTAGTGATTCAATCACTTTTACGACATTCGCAGAGGTGCAGCAGATGTCACTTTCTGCCTTGACGTCTGCAGTTGTATTGACATATGCGACAACAGGCACCCCCGGATTTTCTGCCTTGATGTCATGGAGGGTAAATTCTCGGGGGAAAATATAAGAAGGCGGGTTATCGAATCCCGGGAACCCGGTTATAACGTCCCTCGGAGTATGAATACGGATCATGTCTGCCATCGGGCATCCTGCATCGATTTCTGTAAGGAGGACTGTTTTATCAGGACAGAGGATAGAAGCACTTTCAGCCATGAACTGAACTCCTGCAAAAACGATGATATCACAGTCGATGGTTGACGCTGTCCGCGAGAGTTCGAGAGAATCACCTGTAAAATCTGCAATCTCCTGAACCTCATCCCTCTGGTAGTTATGGGCAAGAATAATCGCACGTCGCTCATCTTTTAACTTCAGAATCTCATCCTGAAGATAATTTATCTGACAGAGCATTTAAAATCCGGAGGAATATTTTGATAGATGGGAAGAATTGGTGAAGAGTTCGGAACCATCTTCTAAAATAACCTTGTAGATTTTGTCACGTTTGTTTATTTTTTCGGCGGCATGATGATTGGCTCCGTTTCCGTTGTAAAGAGCAAGGACTTTGCTGACGTACTGGCGCGTTTCAGTGTAAGGTGGGATGTAACCATATTTCTCAACGGCATTGGGGCCAGCATTGTAAGCAGCAAGAGCAAGGGTGAGATCCCCTTTGAACCGTTCAAGAAGATATTTCAGGTATTTTGTTCCCCCCTCGATGTTTTCTTCAGGATTAAAAGGGTTGCGAACATCCATGTCACTTGCTGTGGACGGCATGAGTTGCATGAGACCCATTGCACCTTTCCTGGAAATAGCCATGGAATTCCAGTTAGATTCCGTTTCGATAACAGCCTTAATAAGATAGGGGTCTAAATCATATGCTTCTGCCTTTTCATTTATAATAGTATGAATGTCTGTTGAATCTTCAGGGGTTACTTGAGCAATATCTTGAAAAATAGTTGATTTATCTTTATAAATTTTGTCTGCCTTTTTATCGATAGGGGTGTCAGTGTAGCACACGACCCCATTGTCATCGACATACTTGTAGATGTCTGCACGGGAGGATGAAGCGAAGATAAAGAGCAAACAAAACAGGAGTATGCTTGCGGTTCTCATGAAAAAATATTATCATTTACGGAAATAACTGTCAATGTCTTGCCCTATCATGCAGTTATGCAGTTATCCTACAATTCTTCAACTATTCCTTTCATGAGCCCCGCAGGGGTAGAATCAATTTTTTTTACAGGAATGCCGAGCGCTTCTTCCATATCAGCGAGCATTATGTCGTCGAGAAATTTGTTTTTTTCATTAAGTACCACATCAGGCACGAGGATCATGTCATGACCTTCTGTGGAGTCGAATAAAGCCTTCATCACGTCTCTTCCGGTCAGCAGCCCGGTAACAGTAACAGAGCTTCCGAAAAATCTGTTTTCAACGGGTACGACATCGAGAATTTTTGTCTTTTCAGCGTCAAAGAGCCGGTCGGTAAATTTTTTCAAAAAAGGATAGAAGGACATGCCAGTGAAGGTAAGGAATTTCTTTGTATGTTTGATTACCTTGGGGAGTTTCGTTTTGTTCGCCTGGCTGAGAAAGAGTGGGACCATGCCGATACCATTCTCTAATTGATGGAGTTTCCCGTATTCTTTCAGCGGAGGGAACTGAACGCCTGCCTTTATATAAAGTTCATCTGAACCGTACGCAACGGGTGCCCCGTATTTTTTTTTGAACCTTTTCTGGAACGAACCTATGATTTCTAACGTCATTTCGGCATCTGCCTTCTCGACTGGTCTGATGTTGTGCTTTTTGTACCTGGTCAGACCAATGGGAACAACTGCTATAGACAGGGCATACGGGTAGAACCGGAAAAGGTCACCAAGCGTCTTCTTAAGCTCTGCCCCATCATTGTATTCAGGACAGAGGACGATCTGAATGTTAAACCGTATTTTATTCTCACTGAGAAATTTGAGTTCTTTCATGATATCAGGAGCATTGGGATTTCCGAGGAGCTTGTTTCTGATGGTACGATTCGTTGCATGAACCGAAATGTAGAGAGGGCTCAATCGTTGCTCAATAATGCGGCTTTTGTCTTCCCTGCTGAGATTACAAAGTGTGATATAGTTTCCGTAGAGGAATGACAGACGGTAGTCCTCATCTTTTATGTAGAGTGTTTTCCTGAGACCTTTGGGAAGCTGTCTTATAAAACAGAATATGCAATTATTTTTGCATAACATAACCTTGCTTGGTTTTAACACAAGGCCGAATGCCCCGGGCACTTTCCGCTGCGCATTGATTGTTATTTTTTCCCTTCCTCGTTTTACATAACAATCGAGATTTTCATTTGTGGAGCAAAACATGAAATCTATAGGGTCACGGAGTTTGTGTGCATTGATTGATAGGAGGATATCGTTAGGAAGAAATCCGGATTTTTCAGCCGGACTGTCGGGAATAACCGAAGAGATACGAACTCCTTTTTCAGTCGGCATGTGATATACGTAGCCCCCTGTAAAGATAATCAAAGCCGGACAGTATTGTGATCCCGGCAGTCACCCAGAGAAGGAGAGGAGGTTTGTCTGGTAGGAAATGCAGGTTGATATCAACAAGGATGTATGCAATGAAGAGACTCTGAACCCATATAGTTATCTTTCCGAGTAGTGAAGGTTCGACACGTGATATGTCGCTCACAAGGTACAAAAGGAACCACCCGATAATAATAATGAGATCTCTGCTGATGACGATTATGGTAAGCCATTTCGGTATGAATTCATAAACTGACATAATGATAAATGTTGTAACAAGTAAAAATTTGTCGGCGAGCGGATCAAGGAATCTACCGAAAGCAGTCTTCTGGTTTGTCAGGCGTGCGAAGAGTCCGTCGAAGACATCGGTCAGTGCAGCAATGATAAAAAGATAAAGTGCGTAATCGTAGCGTTTGTATATTATTGAAGTGATAAATAACGGGATGAAGACGATGCGTGTCATCGTCAGTGCATTGGGTATGTTCAGGACACCCATCTTAAGCCTCCAGAATAAACATGAATTGAAGCGATAACTACTATTGTATGTATGATCTTGGTGAGAGCATCTTATTTGTTTTATTCCCTTCAGTGCATGACAAGAGATTCGTTGCTGCCGTTACGGGATATTCAAAGGTAATCCTTGATCCCGGAGTTTCAAGCCATGTGTATTATAACATCTCATGCTTCTTTTGCCAGTTGCGATCCTTTTCTTTCCTTTTGTTCCGAGCCCCTTTTTCTTCAGGGCGTGTGCGTGGAGATTGTCCATATACCACAGGAGTGTCTTTGCGTAACATACTTCAACGCGGAACCCATATTTTGTTGCCTCAGTCAATGAACCTTCTATGAAGCGCCGGGCATGTACAAACCTGCCGGCGATAAGGGCGAGCTGTCCGAGACCGAGACGACAGTAAATGATTCCACGCGGGTCCTTTGTTTTCTGAAAGGATCGTTTTGATCGGACAAAATAGTCACGGGCCTTCCTGTCATTGCCGATCAAAGCATGCGTCATCCCTATGCCCCAAAGCGTATATGAATAGCTGACCTGGTCACCTATTTTCCGATAAAGAGTTGTTGCCTTCATGAAATGCTTCAGTGCATTCTTATAATCATCGACCATCCGGTAAGCATTTGCAATGCCACAAAAGGAGTAGGCCTTACCAAACGTATCGTTTTGTTCAACAAAGAGTTTATGCGCCTTCTCGTAGTATTTTTTTGAATTTTTGTACAGGCCTGCAACGCGGGAAGTACCACCGAGACCGCAGAGAGCATAACCGACTCCGTGGAGATCTGCCAATGATTCGAACATGGTATGGCATGCTCTGAATACTGTGAGTGCTTTTGTCACGTCTCCCTTTATTCGCAAAGCTCCGGCCTCTGCCCAAAGCGTAAATGCAATACCTTCTTTGTCATCAAGTTTTCTGTAGACAGTCCTTGATTCACGGATAAGCTTCAGTGCATCGTGCCACTTGCCCTGAGCTCTCAGAGAGAGTGCTAAACCGACTTGAGCGTCAGCTCCCGCACGCAGGTCACGGATGATTTTAGCCAGTTCTATCGCATACATATAATGTTTTGCAGCACGTTCAAACGAGCCCGTCATCCTGTACGTGTCACCGAGAGAAAGCCTGCAATGTAAGATCCCGAGCGTATCGCGTGAGTTCTTGTAGTTAAGAAGCGCCTTTTTGAAAAGCCTGATCGACTGAGGGTAGTAAGACCGTCCCCTGAGTTTTTCGGCCTGCCGGAATATCCTATCCATTTCTAATGATTTCCCGGAACTGTTTGACATATGACCCATAGTCGTGAGAGTGATAAAATGCAGAGCCCATGACGAGGATATCTGCTCCGGCATGAATGACCTCTAAGGCATTCCCGAGTTTTACTCCTCCGTCGACTTCGATAAGCGTTGTCAGACCTTTTTCACGCACAATATTTTTCAGCATTTTTATTTTCTCGATGACCTGGGGAATGAAATTTTGACCACCGAATCCCGGATTGACGGACATCAAAAGCACCATATCAATATCCGGGAGAATGTGTTCAAGGCTCCATACGGGCGTGGCTGGATTAAGTGAGACGCCGGCTTTTACGTTTTGTTCCTTAATTCGCTGAATTGTCCTGTGCAGGTGAACAGTGGCCTCGTAGTGGACGGTTAGAAAGTCGGCACCTGCATTGATGAAGTCATGTATATAGGTGTCTGGATTTTCAATCATGAGGTGGATGTCAAGAGGGAGGGACGTGATATTCCGTATTGATTCGACGATAAAAGGACCAATGGTAATATTGGGAACAAAATGCCCGTCCATGATATCAATATGGAACATATCTGCTCCTGCTTCCTCTGTTGACCTGATCTCTTCCTCTAATTTCAGGAAATTGGCAGAGAGTATTGAAGGTGCTATTTTAGTCATGTTCGTTTAAGAAATAGAAGTTCTCCTTTGAAATTTTATGACTCCAGCGAAGGTGTTTTCGTTTCAGGCAGTACCTTCTCCGGTGGTACCTCTTCATAGAGCTTTAAATAAACCTTGTCCCCGCTCTTAATTTCTGAATACGGGTGTGGTTGTTGCGCTTCGATCTTGTCTCCCTTGCCGTGAACAGAAACAGTAAGGTTAAGTTGTGCTGCAAGTACCTTGGCACGGTCGAGATACATATCCCTGAAATCAGGACAGAAATATACTTTTTCATAGGGGCCGAGACTCACGAGAACGGTGATATAATCACTGACCTGTTCATGAGGTTCTGGCTTTTGAGCAATAATATAATCTTTTTCGACAGTGTTTGAATGTACCGGTATCATCTTTGAAATCTTTAATCCTTTTTCGAGCAACACAGATTCAGATTCGAGCAATGTCTTACCGACAAGTAACGGCATGGACATCACGCGTAGTCCTTTGCTGATAACGACCTTTATCGCTCTTCTTTCCTTGACCTTGTTTCCCGCCGGGATGCCCTGTCTGATAATATGTCCTGTCGGTATGGTCGTATCGTACTCTTCACCTTCAATCTTGAGGTAGAGCCCGCGGTCTGTAAGAAGTTTATTGGCTTCAAGAATACTTTTGCCGGACAATTCCGGGACTTCGACCGTCCTGCTGAAGCTGAGTACCTTGAACGTCAAGTATCCGAAAATGAGGCCAAGAAGAATAAAAGAAAGCATGTAAAGGGAAAATTTTACAAAATAGCGTATTTCCTCTGTGTCGAACGGCATATGTTTCTTTATCGTCATTGCAGGAGATTTCGCCGGTTCGAATTCTGTCCGAAGAACGAGATTGCCTCTTTGACTTTCTGTAAATCAACAATCGTATTCATGCATGGCCCATACGGGCGTTCATTGGGAATACCGAGCACCGGGAGCGGATATGAATCCGCTATGCCGCTGCTGAGGTCGTTCTCGCACGCAACGGCAACAACAGCATCTGGTTGTATGTCGCTGATAATCCGTCTTGCAAGAGAGCCGCCGGTTGCGATAGAGAGTTTGAGCCCGTTTTCATCAGCAATATGAATAAGGTCTTTAATCTCGCATCTGCCGCACCGTTCACAATTATAGATGTTATAAGTGAGTCTGATGTTACATTCACTCATCTGGAGGCAATGTGGTAAAAGCAACAATATATTTTTTGTCATTGGTTTCTCGCGTTTCACAAGTTTATTATTAAGGTTAACAACAAATCTTTGGTAATCCTCTTTCTTGCTTTTCTTGAAAGAAGCAGCTAACATGCAAAGGGGATAGAGAATTTTAAGTGTGACGCCTCTCATCCATCTCGGGTTCATCGAAAAATGTACCCTCTTTGAGCCTCCTCCCCCGGAGGAAGGCCTTTATAGACATAATCTTTTTTCCTTCTGGTTGCAGCTCGAGTATTGCAAGGAGACCTTCGGCGGTGCCGACTATAAGCTTGTTCCCCATGTGTTCAATCCGACGGGACACTCCAGAACCCTCAAGAACCTCTGTCTTGGTAATTTTAATCCTTTCTTTGTTTAAATAACAATAGGCGCACGGCCATGGATACATGCCGCGAATAAAGTCATGCAACACACCTGCCGGTTTTGTCCAGTCAATAAGACCATCTTCTTTTCTGAAAGACGGAGCAAAGCTCGGGGTTCCCTCCTGCGGTGAAGGTGAAACCGTTCCATGTTTTAAACCATCGAGCGTTTTCAGTAGTAGCTGGGCACCGAGGTCAGCAAGCCGCTTGCCGAGAGATTCCGCGGTATCATCGTCGTATATGTCAATTGTCTCCTGTAATAAGATATCACCCGTGTCAAGTCCTTTATCCATCATCATCGTCGTAATTCCGGTTTTCGCTTCCCCCTGAATTATTGCCCACTGTACGGGAGCGGCTCCCCTGTATTTTGGCAAGAGAGAGGCATGTACGTTGACACACCCGTATGGAGGCAGTGTAAGGACTGGTTCCCGAAGCATTTTTCCGTAGGCGACAACAATGATGATGTCCGGCCTCAGGAGAGAAAGTCTGTGCATGAATGTACGGTCGGTTGTTGTGACAGGTTGCAGTACCTCAATTCCTTTTTCAATGGCATATCCCTTCACGGGGGGAGGAGCGTGTCTATGGCCTCGTCCCTGTTTCTTATCAGGTTGTGAAACAACAGACAAAACGTCTTCCCCAGCATTCAGGAGAGCAGTGAGTGAGGGAAGAGCAAATGCAGGTGTTCCAAAAAATACTATGCGCATAAATCAGTTTGACCCAGAGTACTTATCGTATAGGGCGATGTGTTTGTATGTATGCTCATGATGTAAATCGTAAAGAGAACGTGGTTATTTCGTGATTGCTGCTGTTTGTTGAAGTTTTTTATATCGCCTCTTGAAGAACTCCCTTTTAATCGGACTCATCCTGTCAAAAAGGAGAAGTCCGTCAAGATGGTCTATTTCATGCTGTAGTACCCGTGCAAGAAGACCTGTACCCTCGATATGTATTGGTTTACCGTCTCTGTTTAGCCCGCTCACAGAAACCCTTTCAGACCTCTTTATTGATGTCGAACACCCGGGGATACTCAGACATCCTTCAGTGCCCTCCATTGAACCTTCTTTTTCAATAATCAAGGGGTTTATGAGGACTATGATAGAGCCTTTTTCTCTTTCTATGCCGATATCTATTACACATAGTCGCTTTGAAAAACCTACCTGATTAGCCGCAAGTCCGAGTCCCCGTGCTGTATACATGGTTTCAAGCATATTTTCTATGATCCGGTGGGTAGCGTCGTCGATATTTTCTAATGGGGACGTTTTCTGTTTTAGAATTTTCTCCGGATATCGCTTTATCTCGAGTAATGCCATGTTTTATTATAAAACATTTTGGAAAGAGATGTTTATTGGAGATATCGAATTCCCTTGACGTTGCCGGCACACTCAATGTAGAATTTAATCCCTCTCCTGACCCGGTGCCGTAACGGCATAAAAAGTTTTGAAATACAGGTATGAAATAAATATAATATAATGTTATCGAAGAGGTTGCGTAAAACACCTGCTTCGATATTTCAGGAGGTTTTTGGATTAAGGACAGAGCATTTCATTCGAAAGAAGACAGGGAGATTTACAGGCACAGCGCATCCCATATCATGGCCCATGCTGTGAAAGAACTCTTCCCAAATGCCAAACTCGGCATCGGCCCTGCGACGGAAGACGGGTTTTATTACGATTTTGACTTGGAGAGGACATTTACGCCTGAGGACCTTTCTCTGATCGAGCAGAAGATGTCACAGATCATCAAGAAGAACAACCCTTTTAAACGCATGGTTGTTTCAAAAGAGGAGGCAGTCAAGCTTTTCAGAACAAAGGGAGAGGATTACAAAGTAGAACTCCTTGAAGAGATACAAGATGAGGAAGTCTCTCTCTATGAAGAAGGCGGTTTTGTTGACCTCTGCAGGGGGCCTCATATTGATACGACCGGTCAGGTCACTGCATTCAAGTTATTGCATGTCGCAGGCGCGTACTGGCGTGGTAATGAGAAGAACAAGATGCTCCAGCGAATTTACGGGACAGCCTTTGTCGATGAAGAAGATTTAAAGAAGTATCTCGAATTTCTCGAAGAAGTAAAAAAGCGTGATCACCGGAAGCTCGGGAAAGAACTTGACTTGTTCAGCGTGAGTGAAGATGTAGGGGCTGGACTGATCATATGGCATCCAAATGGCGCCATCATAAGAAGGGTGATCGAGGATTTCTGGTTAGGGGAACATTACAGGGCAGGGTACAAGATTCTCTACACACCACACATCGCCAAACTCAACCTATGGCAGAAAAGCGGTCACCTGGATTTCTACAGGGAGAACATGTATTCGCCGATGGAGATCGAAGGGGTTGATTACGAGATAAAACCGATGAATTGCCCTTTCCATATTCATGTCTATAAGACTTCTTTGCGGAGCTACAAGGAGCTTCCCCTGCGTTATGCAGAGCTCGGCACGGTATATCGTTATGAACGTTCGGGTGTTTTGCACGGTCTTCTCCGTGTGAGAGGGTTTACCCAGGATGATGCACATATATTCTGCAGAGAAGATCAGATAGAAGATGAAATACTCACTGTCCTCGAATTTACCATTTTTTTATTGCGGGTTTTTGGCTTCAAGCACTATGATATCTACCTTTCAACACAACCCGAAAAATATGTCGGGAGCCCCGAAAATTGGGAACGATCGACGAATGCCCTGAAACGGGCACTTGAGATAAAAGGACTTTCTTATGAAATTGATCAGGGGGAGGGAGTTTTCTATGGCCCTAAAATTGACATAAAGGTCAAAGATTCTCTGAACAGACCATGGCAGTGCAGTACGATACAGGTTGATTTCAATAATCCTGAACGGTTCGAAATGACCTACCGGGGAAGTGACGGCAAGGAGCATCTCCCGATCATGATACACAGGGCTTTAATGGGGTCTCTCGAGAGATTTTTTGGAATTTTGATTGAACATTATGCAGGGGCATTTCCCTTATGGCTTGCGCCGGTTCAGGTTGAACTTCTTACCATTGCAGACAGGCACGCTCAGTATGCAGTAGCGGTGGCTGAGGCGTTGCGATCTGAAGGGATAAGAGCTCTCGTCAATAGTGATAACGAGAAAATCGGTTATAAGATAAGAAATGCTACTATAAGAAAGGTTCCCTATTTGGTTATAATAGGCGATAAGGAAATGACAGAAAAAACGGTGACCGTGAGAAAGCGTACCGGAGAAAATATTGGCCCTTTCACTCTTGATGAATTTGTCGGGCTACTAACAGATAAAATAAAAGACAAGGTTTCAGATATTTAGTTTTGTAATTTTTTATGCTCTCAGTGTATAGTTTCATTGCCGGAATCATTCTTTATATGATCGTATTATTCATGATGTATCAGTCACAGCACCATTTCAGGAGGTGGAAGCATAACCAGAAATATCAGGGTTAACAGACATATAAGGGCCAGGGAGGTCCGGCTCATAGATGTTGACGGGAAACAGCTCGGCATTATGCCATTGCACGAGGCTTTGCGTGTCGCCGGGGAACGGGGACTCGATCTCGTTGAGGTAGCTTCGAATGTAATACCGCCTGTTTGCAAGATATTGGATTTTGGTAAGTACAGGTACCAGTTAAGCAAGCGACAGTCTCAACGGAAGACCGTGGATGTGAAGGAGATCAAGATCAGGCCTCACATAACCGAGTATGATCTAGGCTTAAAGGTAAAAAATATCAGGCGTTTCCTCGATCGTGGAAACAAGGCAAAGATAACGATGTTTTTTAGAGGGAGAGAGATCGTGAGGCCGGAACTTGGTATGAAGGTATTCGGAAAGATACCAGATTTGTTAACAGGAAAGTTCAGTATCGAACAGGCGCCAAAATTTGAAGGGAACCACATTACCATGGTTATTGCTCCCGGACGGTAAGAGTGTAGAAGCATTTAAACAGTAATAAAGGAGGTTATGATGCCAAAGATTAGAACGCATAAAGGAGCAGCAAAGAGATTCAAGATGACAGGTACAGGAAAAATAAAGAGGAACAGGGCGTACAAGAGTCATCTCCTCACGGGAAAACCTGCGAAGAGGATGAAGAGGTTACGGCAGCCCACTTTAGTTTCTGATAAAGAATATGGTACTATTAAAAGACTTTTGCCATATTTGTAGGCGTATGGTGACATTCCGTTAAGTGCTGAAGGCGAGGAGGAAAGATGCCACGGGTAAAAGGTGGATATAAGACGAGGAGAAGAAGAAAGAAGATATTGCAAAGGGCGAAGGGCTACTACGGGGCGAAGAGCAGACTTTACCGGGTAGCTACGGAAGCTGTTGATAAAGCTCTCAGTTATGCTTACAGGGATCGCAGGGCAAAAAAGCGTGAATTCAGGTCCCTCTGGATTATACGGATCAATGCTGCCGCACGCCGGTGCGGACTAAATTACAGTCAGTTTATGTCGAGGCTTAAGAAGACAGACAGTGCATTAAATCGAAAGACACTTGCCGACCTTGCATACAATGATCCAGCCGCGTTCAGTCAACTTGTTGACAGCGTGAAACAGTGACATAGGACGTGGAGGATATTCTTTTTCTCAAAGAATCATTCACTCATGAATTGAAATCGGTTACAACTGTAGCTGAACTCCGTCAGCTACGGGTAAAATACCTGGGGAAAAGGGGTATCGTTACTGCAAAACTCAAGACCCTCTCTTCTATCTCTCCGGATCTCAGACCGGCTTTCGGAAAGGCAGTCAATGAGGTGAAGGTCTTTATTGAAGAGGCGGTGAAACAGACGGAGGTTACTCTCAAGGAGAAAGAACAAAAGAAGCGTATTCTCTCAGAGTCGTTTGACATAACTCTCCCCGGGAAAGTGACGCCTTATGGCAGAAACCATCCTATTTTCCAGGTGCTCGCTGATATAACGGGGATATTCGTCTCCATGGGATTTGAGGTCGAGGAAGGCCCTGAAGTAGAAAGAGATTATTATAATTTTGAGGCTTTAAACATCCCGAAGGATCATTCTGCACGGGACATGCAGGATACCTTTTATATATCTGATGATGTAGTCCTGAGAACCCATACATCTCCCGTACAAGTGAGGGTCATGGAAAAAAGGAGACCACCTTTGAAGATTATTGCTCCCGGAAAAGTCTACCGGTGCGATGCGGACATATCCCATACGCCAATGTTTCACCAGATTGAAGGGTTCATGGTTGATACCGACATCTCATTCTGCCATCTGAAAGGGGTGCTTGAATCATTCATACATAGTTACTTTTCGACCTCGACACCAGTGCGTTTCAGGCCGAGTTATTTTCCTTTCACAGAACCGAGCGCAGAAGTTGATATCGGGTGTCATCTCTGTTCCGGAAAAGGATGCAGGGTATGCAAGAACACGGGATGGATTGAAATATTGGGTGCCGGTCTCATACACCCGAAGGTTTTTGAAATGGTAGGATACGAAGCGGACGTATATTCAGGTTTCGCTTTTGGCATGGGAGTAGAGAGGATCACCATGCTCAAATATGCGATCGATGATATCAGGCTCTTCTTTGAAAATGATCTGCGGTTTCTGAGACAATTCTAATCACAAATCCAGCGATAAAAAATGTCATTGCGAGTGCAACGAAGCAATCTCGCTGTTTCCGATGAGATTGCCACGCACCTTTCAGGTGCTCGCAATGACAGTGATATCAATGGCTTATGTCTTCTTATCGATGGATTTGGGCTCATTTTCGTTTGACAATCTGCATTTACGCTTCCGGCTTGCCAGCACAATGATAGATAGGTGAATCGAATATTTCCTCTCTTTTCCCCTGCATTTAAAAGATGTGATAGCGGTCACAGAATATTTTTGTTTATTTACATTAGGATAGACATACTGAGATAAAAATAAAAAAATATTATATAATAAAGTTACTATACTTTCCGTATATAATCACATTGAGGTTAGATCGTATAGTTAAGGCATAGACAGAAAAGGCATCAGATTAAAGCTGTTGAAATATAAAAAATGAGGAGGTGTGTATATGAAAAAATTGGTAATTGTCATGCTTGTTCTCATATTAACTTCTGCTTTAACATGTACTTCCGCGTTTGCTTCGGGAGGTAAAAATCACGGATCAAAAGGCAAAGGGAACACATCCACGGGTACAAGTTCTCAAGGTACCGCATCGCAAGATCGTACCGGGAGATAACCCACATCGTGAGTTATCAAGGTTAATAAATTAAAATAAGGAGCGCTCTTTAGAAAGGCAGGGTCGTAATGATTCTGCCTTTCTTTTTGTTTATGTTTACAGGGCAAGCTTTCTTGGAATGGAACGGTCACCCCTTTTGCTTGTAAATCCTTATTTGGCAAAGATATAATAAACTCCATGCATGTACCTTTTGAATGGCTGAAAGAGTTCGTTGAGATTACAGTTTCTCCGGAAGAGATTGCTGAAAAGCTCACGATGATAGGCCTTGAGGTGGTGGGCATCGAGTCTGTCGATGGCGACAAGGTTTTTGACGTCGATGTCACGCCAAACAGGCCCGATTGTCTCAGTATGGTGGGCATCGCAAGGGAAGTATCTGCCGCGTACCGTATTCCCTTGAAAATTCCGGACCATGTACTTGAGACAAAACAGCCTGAATCTGATTTCTCAATCGAGATCGTCTGCCCGGAACTCTGTCACAGATATACCGGAAGGTATATACGAAATGTAACTATTACCGGTTCTCCTTCATGGTTAAAGAAACGTCTGGAAAAATGCGGCATAAGGGCTATCAATAATATCGTTGATATTACCAACTATGTGCTGTTGGAGTTTGGACACCCGCTCCATGCGTTCGATGCTGACAAGATCCATGATAACAGGATAATCGTTAATACTGCTGGTAAAAATAAGAAGATTATAACACTCGACGGAATCGAGAGAGCAGTGCCCGAAGATGCGCTCCTCATATGGGACAGTTCACGACCTATCGCCATCGCCGGTGTCATGGGTGGTTTAGGGACCGAGGTGGATTCAAATACAAAAAATATATTTCTGGAAAGTGCTTATTTTGCGCCTGTCTCTATCAGAAAAACATCCAAGAAATTGAATCTCTCCAGCGAATCATCGTACCGGTTCGAGAGAGGCACGGATATAGAGTTTCTCGAAAACGCTCTGAACAGAACGGCCCGGCTGGTCGGGGAGATTGCAGGAGGAACGATTCACGAAATCATTGATGCTTATCCGGTGAACTACATACCTGAACCAGTACGGGTGAAAGGCGAGAGGATTAACAAGATCCTGGGCACGGAACTTTCGACGAGAGATATGCTGGAAGTTCTGGAGAGACTCGGTATGGGAGCTGAAGATAAAAGAGATTTTTTTCTTGTTTATCCTCCATCATACAGGCGCGATATTCAGAGAGAGCATGACATTGCTGAAGAGGTCGCACGGTTCTTTGGTTATGACAGGATCCGCACTGCATTCCCGAAAGTTCATCTTTCCCCAGGCGTATTGAAAAAGCAATCGGACGATATAGACAGAGTAAGATCGGTCATGAAAAAATCAGGTTTTACAGAGGTTATTACGTACAGTTTCATGAGTCCTTCGAGTCTCGATATGCTTCATCTCCCCCGGACCGACGGCAGGCGGCATACAATCGAAATAAGAAATCCTTTACGGCAAGAAGAGTCGCTGCTCAGGACAACGTTGATTCCAGCGTTACTCGGTACGTTCAAATACAATCTCGACAGAGGGCAGAAAGATATCAGGTTCTTCGAGATTTCAGGGATATTTCAGGATATTGGAGAGGCGCTTCCTCTGGAAGAACCGAGGCTCGGTGGTCTTTGTTATCGGGAAAATGTTCCGTCTCTCTGGAGAGAGGATGTCAGTGGATTTTTCCTAACAAAAGGAGCTCTCGAGTCCATATTCATGGAGTTTAAGATAGGGGAGGTTGCCTTTACCCCTTCTTCTGAACCATTTCTCCATCAAGGCAAGGCAGCTGATGTATACGGTGCCGGTTCCCGTCTCGGTTTTATAGGTGTCATTAGCCCAGATGTAGCAGAAAGTCTTGACCTTAAGAAACAGAGCCCTGAAATTACTGTATTTGAAATAAACCTTGATCTGTTTCGCACGCTTATCCCCGAGGCAATCCATTATGTTCCGGTACCAAAGTATCCCCCGGTACAACGTGACATTGCTGTCGTCGTCGACGAGACTATGCCTGCTTCTGAAATTCAGACGATGATCAAGACGTTCTCAGAATTAATAGAGGAAGTTTCCATATTCGATGTTTATAGAGGGAAGCACATCCCGGATGGTAAAAAGAGCCTCGCATTTAATATTGTTTACAGATCTCGCGACAAAACGCTCAAGGATGAAGAGGTTGAACGTATCCATATGTCACTCGTTGGGTTTATTCTTCGAAAAACGGGGGGGGAACTGAGATGATAAGCGTTATGATGTTTTTTTGATGAATATCTCGTTCCCGATTTCTGGATCAATGGCAACCGTTGTTTCGTCTATCTTGATGATATACGATGGGTATTTCTGTAAAAGCCTTATGTTACTCCCTGCAGTAATGCCCAGGGCATTAAGCTTGCTCAGGCGTGACGATTTTGTTGGTACGATGAAGGTAATTTTACCCTTTGCACCGACTTCAAAATCAGAGAGCCGTACGACGACAGGTTCGGCCTCTACTTTGTATTTCTTACAGCATTCTCCCCTTGGAATTGGGTAACCATGAGGACATGTTTGTGGATGGCCGAGAAAGGTGCATACGCTGTCCGTAAGCTCCTCGCTTAATATGTGCTCCATCTTGCATGCATCAGTGATTACCGTATCATCTCTCATTTCAAAGACATCTGTCAGTAACCTCTCGGCAAGCCGGAGCCTTCTTATCAGACCTCTTGCCTGAATATATCCTTTCTCGGTAAATTGGATCGACTCACCGGAAATAATGATAAGATGATCTTTCTTGAGGGCCTCAATGAGGCCTTCTACATCGTCATCTTCAGAGCTATGCCGGAAATGGTACAAATCCTGGGTCTTATCCTCATGGAGATTCCAGATAAGTTCCAATGCTTCGTCTATTCTTTCTTTATCATTCACTGGTCAACTGACCTGTCCGACACAGAAGGCCATAAGGGTAATTCCAAAGACAGTACTCTGTGAAAGCTCTTTCTGTGAACTGCGCATGGCCCGTGCATTCTTAACCGCTCAAGGTGCTCTTTTGTAGAGTACCCCTTGTGTCTTTCGAAATTGTAGTCCGGATACTTGAGATGCAAATCACGCATAATGTTATCGCGTACGCACTTTGCAACGATTGAGGCAGCAGCAACCGAGGCACTCTTTTTTTCTCCTTTTGTCGGCGAAAGTTGCGTTACAGGAAGTGCTGCCAGTGATAGTGCATCGATAATAAGGAGGTCAGGTGCCACTGATAGGTTTTCTACCGCTTTTTGCATAGCATGTCTCGTAGCCCTGAGTATATTGAGGCGGTCAATTTCTTCGGAATCCACGATTCCTATGCCGATATCGATTGAGGTTTGTTGAATTATATCGAAAAGAACAGTTCGTTCTTTCTCAGGTACTTTCTTGGAATCTCTGAGCCTGTCGATATGGTGCCCTTCCTTGAGGATAACGGCAGCGGCAACAACAGGACCTGCAAGTGGTCCCCTTCCAGCCTCATCAATTCCGGCTATTAGAGAGAACCCTTTTCTTCTCAGCGATTCATCGTACTCAAAGATGTCCATCAAGCATCATACTTCAGGAGATGCAGGAGCTGTTTCAACGGTTTGTTTTTCAATTACCCGCTCTTTTTCTTTTATCTTGGCTGCTTTACCCTTTTTACCCCTTAAATAGTAGAGTTTTGCTTTTCGAACGTCACCTTTTTTTAAAACGTCTATTCTTTCAATAGAAGGGGAAAGGAGCGGAAAAATTCTCTCAACGCCGATGCTGAAGGATACCTTTCGAACCGTAAACATTTCTCTTGTACCACAGCCACGCCGTGCAATGACAACACCTTCAAATGGCTGGATTCTTTCCTTGTCACCTTCAACAACTTTTACGGATACTTTGACTGTATCTCCGACATGGAAACCGGTTGTGCTTTTCTTGTAGTGTTCCTCGACAGATCCGAGTATATTCATTGCTCCTCCTTTATCTCGCAAAGTAACGTATTATCGTCACTGCTTAATTGTGCCGTCTCGATAAGGTCCGGCCTTCTCTCTACTGTTCTGCGCAGGGCCTCTTTCCTTCTCCACCGCATGATGTCTTTATGGTTTCCGGAAAGAAGAATCTCCGGAACTGCCATATCCCTGAATACAGGTGGCCTCGTGTAGTAGGGATAGTCGAGTATCCCCATTGAAAAAGAATCCGCTTCAGCTGATTCATCGTTGCCGAGGACACCCGGAATTAATCTTGTAACGGCGTCTATTATAACCAAAGCAGGGAGTTCACCGCCAGTGAGAATATAATCCCCCACGGATATCTCGTCATCAACGAGGCCGATTCTCACCCGTTCATCAGTAGCCTCGTACCGTCCGCATAAAAACAAAAGTTGTCTGTTTTCATGTGAAAGTTCCCTTGCCATGTCGTGGTTGAATTTTTTACTCGCCGGATTGAGCATAATGACCCTCCGTTTTGAAGCATCAGGATAGAGCGTTTCAACGGCATCAAAAAAGGGCTCCGGTTTCATGACCATTCCTGAGCCACCTCCGTAAGGGTAATCATCAACTGTTCTGTGCTTGTCTTTTGTAAAGTCACGGAGATTGTGGATATGCACCTCAATAAGCTCTCTCTGGACAGCCCGTTTAAGAATTCCCTCATTCAGGTACGCATGGAAGATGTCGGGGAAAAGGGTAATTATACCATACTTCATAGTTCAAAATAGCTGGAAAAAATTTAGGGGTGAAAGGAACAATGTTCTTCTTCCTCCACCCCGAATATGATCTCCGTTATACGTCTCTCGTGATTATTATCCTTAATTTAGGAGTTTGATACGATCTATTCTAAAATCTCAAGGACACAACGTTTACCTATTTTTGTTCCTGATGCGCTCAGAATGGTCCTCATTGCTCGTGCGGTTTTGCCTTGTTTTCCGATAACTTTTCCAAGATCGCTCGGTGCTACCCTGAGTTCAAAAACAGTGGTTTTCTCGCCATCAACTTCTGTTACAGCAACCTCTTCAGGTCTATCTACCAGTGCCTTCGCCATTTTTTCTACTAACTCTTTCATCGCTTTCCCACCTCCAAACGAATTTGGGCTGTCTACAGGCCAGCCATCCGTATAAGTTTCATAGCTTTATCAGTAGGTTGTGCTCCTTGCTGCAACCAGTATTTTACTTTTTCTCCGTTGAGCTTGATTTCGCTGGGCTCCTTCATGGGATTGTACGTTCCAAGAATCTCGATGAAGGGACCGTCTCTCCGGGCCCTGGAGTCTGCAACGACGATTCTATAAAATGGTTTCTTGTGCGCGCCCAGACGCGTCAGTCTTATCTTGACCAATTCTCACCTCCTTTGGATGTTAGAAATTGTAATATATTTCTGTAGTTAAAGTAAACCCTGTCAAACAAAAGAATACAGTACGGCCCCTCTGTGTAATAGTAAATCAAATTCGGACAATCCGTCGATGAAAAGGTGAATGGGTGCATAGGAGAATCGGTGAAAAGGAAGAAACCGGAATACGGGGGTCAGAAGTAGTTTTCAAGAAATCAAAATTTCAAAATCCAAATGATAACCGTTTTAAGCTTGCAGGCTTGTCAGCTTGATAGCTTTCCAGCCTGTTTGGAACTTTGAACATTGAACAGTTTGCGCTTTGCATTAAGCGGTTTTGACTCACGGGCTATTGACCAGTGACTGTTTATGAGACGCTACAGCCCAATGAACGCCATAAACTTAATAAACAAGATACACTAGAATGGTAGAATTTTCGGTAATTTCATTTTCTTTTTGCCTTTGAACATCTTGAGCATCTTCCTGAGTTCTATATATTGCTTTACAACCCGATTAACGTCTGCAACGGTTGTCCCACTTCCCAGTGCTATTCTTCTTCTTCTGCTTCCGTTCAGAATAGAATGGTCTCTCCTTTCTTTCTTTGTCATTGAATTGATGATTGCCTCTACTTTTATAAAATCCTTTTCGTCAACGTTCAGATTTTTAATCTTTTGAACACCTGGGATCATATTGATAATATTTTCAAGGGGCCCCATGGTGCGGAGCTTTTTCAGTTGATCTTTGAGATCATCAAAGGTAAATGTCTCGTCAAGTATGGCCTTCTGGAGTTTTTCTGCTTCCTTCTCATCAAAGGACTTCTGTGCCTGCTCTATAAGACTGAGCATATCGCCCATACCCAGTATCCTTGAGGCGATCCTGTCGGGATGGAAGGGTTCGAGCATCTCTATTTTCTCACCGATGCCGATGAATTTTATAGGTTTGCCGGTTATTGACCGGATAGACAGTGCAGCCCCTCCTCTTGCATCGCCGTCCATCTTCGTCAATATGAGCCCGTCAAGGCCGATCTGTTCTTCAAAATTTTTTGCGATATTTACTGCATCCTGTCCTGTCATTGCATCGACAACAAGGATAGTTTCCTTTGGTGAAATAGTAGCCCTGATGGTTTTTAATTCGGTCATCAATGATTCATCAATATGAAGCCTCCCGGCAGTATCGACGACAAGGATATCGTGCGCGTCAAGCTTTGCCCTCTTTACAGCATCGGTACAGACAACGACAGGATTTTTTGTATCCCGTGCATTATAAACGGGTATATCAATCTGTTTCCCGAGCATAACCAGTTGATCAATAGCGGCGGGTCTTTGGAGGTCAGCGGCGACGAGCAGGGGCCTCCTCCCTTCTTTTTTGAAGAGACGGGCGAGTTTTGCCGCTGTTGTTGTTTTCCCGGAACCATGCAATCCAACCATCAAAATGACCGTCGGAGGATTGGGGGATAACTGGATTTTGCTGTTTGTCTGGCCGAGCAATTCACAGAGTTCATCGTGGACAATCTTGATGACCTGCTGACCTGGTGTAAGGCTTTCAAGGATTTCCCTGCCAATAGCCTTTTCCCGGATTTTTTGAGTGAAATCTTTTACAACCTTAAAGTTGACATCAGCCTCAAGGAGAGCAAGCCGGATCTCTTTCAGAGCTAATTCAATGTCTTCTTCTTTGAGAAGTCCTCTCCCTTTCAGTTTCTTAAATATGGATTCGAGTTTTTCAGTGAGTGATTCAAACATGGCGAATCTTACGAAACCTCCTATCAAATACTCTTCGAAGAGCAGTTTCTCTTGTGTTCCACGTAAGGGTATGTATCAAGCCTTTACGAATTGAGGTAAGATTCTATCTTTGCCTTGAGGAACTGTTTCGGCACAACCCCGACTATCTGGTCAAGCTTCGTGCCATCTTTGAAGAACATAATAGTAGGTATCCCCATGACCTGATATCTGCTTGCGATATCTGAATTTTCATCAGTATTGAGCTTTAATACCTTTATTTTCCCGATGTACTCTTTTGATAGTTCCTCAATTGTAGGTGAGATTATCCTGCACGGTCCACACCAGGCAGCCCAGAAGTCGATCATAACGACACCCTGAGCCTGGATCACTTCGCTGTCCCATGTTGAGGTTGTTACTTCTGATACCCCTTCTGCCATAAAAGCCTCCTGTAGTTTCCACGCACCACATTGTAAAAATGCGGCACGGGGAGAATATCTATATAATTATATTTTCAAGTGCCGTCTTTGTCAACGGCGACAGGCGACTGCACGCTGGAGGGAGAACTGATTTCATTGACAGTTTTTGTTTTTTTCTGGTATGTTGTATCAATGAAACGGTATCTCATTTCCCTGTTTGTCGTATGTCTGTTTTCCTGTGGCAGTGCATATGGGTTAGAGATATCAGGCCTTCAGCCGTTAGCTCCCAACGGAACATTTTCAGCGTTCAGCACGAGCAGTCTCGCAAAAGGTAACCTTGCATTCTCGACAGATTTCGAGTTATCGATAGACCCCGATCTGTACAAATTTTTTCTGAAAGGGGCATATGGTATTACTGATACCATTGAGTTTAATATGAATATTCCCTATGTATTCGGTTCAGATTCACCTGACGGGTTTGAAGATTTAGCAATTGGCTTGAAACACAGGTTTTTTGACGAAGGGAAATACGGACCATCGCTTGCCTACATAATCACTGCATCCATCCCGTCAGGAACTGATGAGTACAGTACTGACGGGCGTCTTGGCGCGGGTCTTCTTTTGAGCAAAAAGGTCGGTCCCGTGAATGGTCACGTCAACGTTTTTTTTGTCATGCCAGGGAAAGGGCAGTTCGATAATGAGGTCGCACTGCTCGCAGGGCTTGATTTTGCTGCTGCGCATAATTTTAATATCCTTGCTGAATTATATAGCAAGACAGGCTTTAAAACTGGCAAGGTAGAATTTGTTGAAGGGCGAATTGGTTACCGGATAAAAACAACGGACTCTATCTATACAACAGTTGGTGCCGGGTTCGATTTCAAAAACAGAACTCCGGAGACACGGCTTATGTTCTCGGTGACGTTTATTCCACCATCAAAGAAGAAAGACATTAAGAAGATATATGAAGAGGAATAAAACCGTTCGTGTTTGATATTGGCTTACAAGAGCTGATCGTTATTTTCCTTATTGCCCTTCTTGTTTTTGGACCAAAGAGACTCCCTGAACTTGCAAAAACGCTCGGAAGAGGTTTAGGTGATTTGAAGAGAGCATTTCAGGATGTAAAAGACCAAGTTGAGACAGAGTTTGAGGAGACCAATAAGACGATTGATACGGCCTTAAAAGATGAAGGACAGTCCTCATCTGATGAGAAAGAAGGAACGGGAACGCAGACCTCTGATAAGAATCCTGAAGAGCATTGAGCGCAAATGTTCGAATACGCATGAGGCTGGACGATTACTATGAAAGATAATAAAATGCCTCTTACTGGGCATCTTGGCGATCTCAGAAAGCGGCTTCTTATTTCTTTCGGGACCCTTTTCGTGACTTTTTTGGTCTCATTCGCTTTTTCAGAGAACATATTTAAACTGGTTATGTTTCCACTGAAGAAGAGGCTCCTTGTCTCGACCGACAATCCCTATCTCCGGTTTATTCCCCAGGATAAACTCCAGGACATAAAACTCGTGTTTCTTGCTCCTGCCGAGGCATTCTGGATGCACATAAAGATCGCATTTGTTGCCGGATTGATCATGGCTTTGCCCGTTATTTTCTATCAGGTGTGGAAATTTGTCTCTCCGGGTCTTCTCCAGAAGGAGCGGCGCTATGTCGTTCCATTTATCTTTGTGGCAACATCCCTCTTTCTTGTTGGAGCAGCTTTTTGTTTCCTCATTGTTTTGCCTTTTGCGATGAGATTCCTTCTCACATATAAAGTTGGCGATTTCTTGAGCCCCATGCTCTCGATCGGCAGATATGTTGATTTCTGCCTTAAATTCATACTATCGTTTGGGGCTGTTTTCGAACTACCCATTGCGGTTGTCTTTTTTGTCCGGATGGGACTCGTAACACCCAGGACACTTGCTAAAAACAGGAAATTCGCTGTCCTCGGAGCATTTATCATAGCTGCTATTCTCACCCCGACACCTGATTTTTTTAATCAAACACTTATGGCAGTGCCCATGATAGTTTTATATGAAGCAGGTATAATAATAGCCAGAATATTTGTAAGAAAAAAGGGTGCTTAAATGCCAACGATAAGGGGCAAGAGTTTAAAGGCAGTTTCCTTTGATATAGCCGAGGGATATGTTGTGGTAAATCCCTTGTTTTTAAAATCACTCGATAGCGAATCGCTCAAAGGGATTTATCATGAGATCATGAAGACGCAGACACTCATACGGGCCGAGAAATTTCCTCATAGTGATGCGAAGGCGATACGGAGAAGGAATACGAGACTGACGAGGCTTCATTCGGCATTAATGGTCATTAAGAATTTTGCAAGGGAAAGAAGACTAATCCTTGTCTGAATCTAACGATTGACTCTCTTCAGAGTGCTGTGATAATTTTAACTAATGGAATCATCTGAAGACCTAAAAGAAGCAAGAGATATCCTGCAGAGTATCATCAAAGCGAAAAAGACGTTCAGAATGTATCCTCGAAATAATCCGATTTACGTGAAAACCCTGGAGGAGATATTCACAAAGTTCAAAAAATTTTTTGTATACAGGGACAGCTACGTCCTGCATATCAAGCACAACAGTATTCTCTATGATACGGAAGAGATATATCAGAATACAGAAAAAGAGGATAACCTGGCACTCTTTTTTTTCAAGGATGGATTGAGGGAATTAACGTTTAACAGGGGATTATCCAGCGAAGAACTTGAAGTGTTCCTCAAGATTTTATCTCTTGATTTCGACAGGGAAGTTATCGATGACGATATCGTCACGCTGTTATGGGAAAAAGATTTCCAGAACATACAATACGTCGTTGACGAAACTGTTCTTGTCGATGTTGATGAAGAAGATTATGAAACGAAGGCCGAAGAGGAAGTGCTGGAGGAGGCAACGAGCGAAGACGATCTTCTCAGGGCATATATGGATGGATTCAAGGAAGTGGAACAGAAATCTATATCGATTATGCCAATTACCGAGGATGATCTGAAAAGTTTGGCGGTGGAGCTTGAAAAAGATTCTTCAAGCAAGATAGAAAAATTGAATACTATCCTCTTTGAAGTTATCTACCAGTCCGAGGGCAAGGGGGAAAGCGAAGAACTGTTTCGTTATCTCAAGGAAGCTGCAAAATTTTCGATGAAGCATGGTCATCTCGATGAGGTTGTAGATTTGTTGAAGAAAGCGGCAGGGATCATAGATGATCAGTACAGTCCCGAGGAGATAAGGAAGTATATGAGAATGCTCGTCATATTTGTCGGGACTGATGAGATAATCAGGCACTTGGCTGGAATCCTTGACAGTAGTCCAGAGATTGATGATAAGGTTTTCAGAGATTTTATAAAAATGCTTGACAAGAATGCTATCACATCGTTTGTGAAACTTCTCGGAGAGCTCAAGACCATACATGCCCGGAAGACCGCTATCGAAGCGCTTATTTTCCTCGGGAAAAAGGATATACAGGCATTATCAAAGGGCCTAGAAGACCAGCGGTGGTTTGTCGTCAGGAATATCATATATATTCTGAGAAAGATTGGTGATAAAAGAGCGATTGAATATCTCCAGAGGACAGTAAGACACAAGGATATCCGTGTAAGAAAGGAGATACTGAGGGCACTCGGTGAACTTGGCGGTCGTGAAGTGATACTGACCCTGAAAGAATGTCTTGACGACGAGGATATGGATATCCGAATCGCATCGGCAAAAGCATTCGGTAAGATTGGTTCGGAAGCTGCAAAGAGGATACTGCTTGATAAAATCTCCGATAATGCATTTAAGGAAAGAACGTTTGAAGAAAAAAAGGAATTTTATGAAATCCTTGCGAAGTGGAAGGATCAAGAAATTTTTGAGTTCCTCGTGAAAATTCTCAAAAAGAAGGCATTCTTTTTTGGCAGGAGCAAGAATTTTGAAAACAATGCATGTGCAGCATACGCTCTCGGTCTTCTTGGAAATAAGGACGTGCTCCATATCCTTTATAAATACCGGAAATCAAACAATAGACTTCTGAGGGAGTATACGTACACTGCTGTCAAGAGGCTTGAACATGGCCAGTAAAGAAGATGTCATTGAACGCAGGAGTTCACAGGATATCATTAATCAGCTTTCAGTTATCCTGAGAAACGCGCAGATTCATGATCCGAATAATATCGCTGTCCTTTCCGCTATAGAGCGATTTTTAGCACTCATAAACCCCCTGGTTGAAACGGAGAGAACCGTTGCTCTCGAACTGATGGGTGAGTTTTTCTACCTCGACGGCATGCGGATACGATATTCACTTGAATATCTGCTCAACTTTGATTTCCTTATCCGTGAATTCAAGAACAGGCAGCTCGGGAGCATCATATTCAGGGATAAGATCGACGCAGATGATATCAAGTTATTTGTGAAAGCATTTACTTCGGCTGGTGTAGATGAGCCTTTTGAAAAGATTTCGGACGTCATGGCTCAGTCCAACCGGATCCTGGTCGATAGATTAAAGAAGGTCAAAGAAGGTGACGAAGTAGATGTCAGAAAGATAATCAAAAAGACCTATTTTCATGCTGTCTCTTATTCAAAGGGAGTGATGAACAAGATCAGGTCAGGTGAAAAGGTCAATATAAAGAAGGCAAAGAGAATTGTTGAGACCATGGTCGACCAGATACTGGGAGAAGAACAGCTTCTTCTCAGTATGACTGCAATTAAAGATTACGATGAATATACCTATCATCATTCTGTGAATGTCAGCATACTGTCGGTCGCACTCGGACAGCGGATCGGTCTGAGCAAGAGGGTGCTCACTGAACTCGGTCTTGCGGCGTTATTCCATGATATAGGCAAGATTGAAGTTCCGCACGAAATATTGAATAAGCCGAGCAATTTCAATGAGGACGAATGGAGACTTATCAGGAAACATCCGATCTGGGGGGTCAGGTCTATTTTGAAACTCAAGGGGTTTGATCCTATTACCGTCCGGTCTTCTATTGTTGCGTTTGAGCATCATTTACATCATGACTTTTCCGGATACCCCAAGGTAAGACATTACAAAGAGCTCGATTTTTTTTCCCGGATCGTCAGCATCGCAGACCAGTACGATGCTATGACATCTGCGCGTGTTTATTCCCGGTTCCCTATGACTCCGGACAAGGCGCTCAGTCTCATGATGGAACGGTCTGAAAGTCAAATTGACCCCTTGCTCCTGAAATTTTTTATCAACATGATCGGTGTCTATCCCATTGGTTCACTCGTTATGCTTGATACGAAGGAGCTCGGGCTTGTCTACGAGAGTGACGTGGTTTTTGTCGACAGACCACGAGTCTTGATCATTGTCGACAGCAAAGGTAAGCGGGTTCAAGGTCGTGTTATATCACTGACCGAGAAAGACAAATACGGACGATATCTGAGATCTGTAACAAAAACCCTTGACACAAATAAGTATAAAATCAACCTTGCAGAATATCTTCTCTAAGCAAAAGCGCAAAGCGTAAAGACCGTTCTAAGTTCAACGTTTCAAACAGGCTGGCAAGCTATCAAGCTGACAAGCCTGCAAGCGTAAAACTGTTGTCATTTGGATTTTGAAATTTGGATTTCTTGAAGACTACTTCCGACCCCCGTATTCAGGTTTCTTCCTTTTCACCGGTTCTTCGTTTCTCCGATTCACCTCTGTGTTTGACATTTGGATTTTGGAATCTGGAAATTACAGGCACAAGCTGAGTGTTATCGGTTCGTAATCCACTGTGTTCCGCACAGATAGCTAAAGTTACAGGAAGGGCAGTGTGTTTTTTTGTGCTGTGTCGGGGCAAACGGGATCGAAGGGTCTGTTATCTCATCAAGGAGGCGAAAGATGATATCGCACAAGAGGCTGTATGTATTTTCAGCATGCACACGGTTGTCAAAAAGCAGGAACTCGATATCTCTGCTTATCCTTGTCTTGCCGATAAAAATGAACATGCCGTTGAGATTACCGATGCCGGTCCCCGTCTGTTGAGAGTAGAGAAGGAGGTATAAAGGCAGCTGGAGGCTCCCGATAGCATCGCTCCAGGATTCTCTCTTCTGAAAGTCAAGATTTTTATAGTTTATTTTCAGGAAATATGGGTTGGCACTGGTCTTAAAATCTATAACATATGTCTTGGCGCCTCTTTTTTCAATACTGTCCAGGCGGCCCTTGAGCGTGAACGGTCCGGTCCTGTAAGTGATGTCGTATTCGGTCCCGAGTACCGTTACTGGTTCTTCTTTCACAATGGGAAGATAGTACAAATTGATAAGGTCCTTCAGATGATGACCGATCTGCCGCTTGAGGAGATAGGCTGTCCCTGTCACATACGTTCCGTATGATTGTTCGAAGTGCTGTTCTATCAGGTGTTCCATTTCTCGGGTGTCAAGATCTTTTTCACGGAGCGGGTGCCCTTTTCTCTTTGAGAAGTATTCTGAAAGGATACGATGTACGAGTTTACCGATGTCTACCCGTTCGATGTCACCTGACAATTCATCCTTTTTACCGAGGCGGAGAACGAAAGAATAATAGTACTGCAGGGGGCATTTCAGATAGCTGTCCAGAGACGTAGCACTATGCGTGCAGCTCTGTAAGTGTTCCATGATACTATCAGTTTTCCTGATATCATGCGGTGGGCGCTGTTCAAGGTTCGCTTTGTACTGGATAAAATTTAGATACTTTTTTGCATCAGTTGTTCTGTTCCTTTTCTGCTTTTCCCAGAGGAGATGTTCAACGAACCTGGATTTTTCCTTCACATCGTTTTCGCAGTAAAAGAGGTGTACATGGCGTGCTCCATATATGAGTGTATGGAAATAATAAGCAGTGAGTTTATCCCTGTCCTGGTAGGTGGGGAGACCGAGAATCTGCCGTGCCTTGTGCGGGAGCAGGGTATCTTCCTTTTTCGTTGCCGGTATGGTGTCTTCATTGACATCGAGAAAAAAGACAGTATCAAAAGAGAGGTTTCTTGTTTCGAGAAAACCGAGAATCTGAAGACCGCTGACCGGCGTGCCTTCAAAGGGCGTATGACAGGTCATAATATATTTTCTGAAGAATGTGAAATAGCTGTCTCGTTCAGCAAAAATAACGTTTTTCATGAGAGACTTGGAAAGTATATCCAGGGAACGTATGAGAGATTCCGAGAAAGGATGGAACAGGGGATGGAGACGGGCAGTGCTATTGGTACCTATATACGCGAGCACACCGGAACACGTAAGGGCAAAGTCTTTTACTGAGTCAAATGAGACGAAGCGTTCTATGGTATTTTGATGTATCATCCTGATATGATTCTTTATATGAGTAATTGTAATCCCTGTCATGTCATGCGGGATGCTCTGCGTGATATGGGTGAGAAACTGTTCGTGTTCTTCAATTTCGGTTAATGTCAAAAACATCCGTTCCCTGTTTTGCAGAAGAACTTCTTCAAGAGCATGGAACATGATCCTCGTAATCTCCGCATTCCCTTTGAGATATATATTCTTTGTGTAAGGATGGAGGACAAACTTCAGATAATCAGGAATATAGAGGCGGTCTCCATCCATTGAGGTGATAAGATCCATGAGGTTGTTGAGGAATCCGAATAGTGGTGTCCGGAGAATCGGGTACCCAAGTGAGACGTTATAATCCTTTTCGGAAAGTATATGAAGCCCTTGCCGCAGGAGTGGGAACAGTGTTTCTGAAGTCGGGAGAACAATAGCCGTGCGTTCGTTTAGGGGCTTGTCACGATTTATTCTTGATGTGACAACGGTGCTTAAGGCGTATATCTGTCCATGGGTGTCCGGACTCTGATAAAAATGAAATTCAGTTTCAGGGGTAGCGGGCTGTTCATGTTCAACGTTTACCCCTAACGTTTGAAGTTTTTCTTCAATGCCAGGACCGTAGTGAAAGATAAAGAGGCTATTTTCATATGAGAGCAATTTCTTAAATATGGTTTGTTCGTGCCGGGTGAGAGCAAAAAATCCGGCAAAGATTATGAGTTGAAACGCATCAAGACCGGCTTTGTCCAGGGTGAGCGATGCAATGCGATATCTTAACGCCCTGGTTGTGAATTCCTGTTGTTCTAAGAACGTATAGAACTTCTCATAGAAATACGACAAGGATTGCAGCCTCTCTGTTGCATGCTCTGGTATATGCTCATCAATATATGGTTGGATTGAGTGAATGAGGTTGGGATGAATGCCCTCGATAGAGAGTTCCTCTATATCGCTATAGATTTTAAGACCGATCGGGAAAAAGCTATCCGGTGTCATAAACCGGTCTTTGCCAATGGGATATGGTGCGTTTTTATGTATGTCATAGAGAATGGTCACAGCATCTATTGTCTCGATGTTCCTCTTTGATTGTATCTGTCCGGATATAAAATCGATAAACTCGTCCATAGAAAAAATCGTTGGTGGGATAAAGCTCGTTTGCATTGTGCGGGCGATTGCCTTTCTCAGGAAATGCGCTGGTCTCCTGCCTGGAAAAACGACCAGATAAGAGGAGTAATCCTTTCCGGTGCACTTCAGATATGGGAGTATCGTTTCTATAATATTCCGTTCCGGATGTATGAGCAGTGTCTTCAAGCTATGCTCCTCAGTTCGTCTCTATCAACGAAGGCTATGATGCCCTCGGCAGGTTTGCCAGGATAGATTTCGCGGATGATTTGCAAATATGTTTCCATTTGGGTTCTGTAATCATCACCTGTATCTCTGTCATGACCTGTCTTGTAATCAATGACCGTGACTTTTTCAGTGTCAAGTATTACCCTGTCCAACCTGAAGAGAGTGCCTTTCCTGTCGGAAAATCCCTGTTCTCTCAGGATTGTTCTCCCGGGACTCTTTTGAAAAAACTCTTCGATTTCTCTTTTCTTGATGAAAAGTTTTATGGTATGTATAACATCCTTTTCTGCGTAATCAGTAGACATTTCGTTGTTGACCTTTGTGATGATTTCCGAAAGCTGTTTTTCAAAGTTTTCGTCAACATATTCGATAAAAAATAATACTCTGTGCACGAACTCACCCCTCTGTCTTTCCTCGATATGCATAAAGTCCTCGGACCGTTGTTGAAACTCGGGTAGCTTATAGTGATGGCAAACTCTGAAAGCAGCAACGGGTTCCACCGGTTCTCTTGTCATGCGGTCAGGTTTTTCGGAGGGAGGATAATCTAATGCTGAAAGTATGGGAAAAGGGTACCATGCAGCATTCCCTTTGACTCCTATGACATAAAGTTCTTCCCGTGGCCGTGTGAATCCAACATAAAGAGTATTGAGCTTGTTCACCAGTTCCTTGGTCGTCTCTTCGTCGTATAACGCTTTAAATGTTCTATTGCTTGTCAGGGTGTCCCGTGTGATTCTCAAGAGGGATACCTTGTTCTGGTTTTTCTTAAGTATATACTGAAAGCCTCGCATGCGCTCTCCGTACAGGAGAACAATGACAACGGGAAATCCGAGCCCCTTTGCCTTGTGGATGGTCATGACCTTAACCGCATCCATATCTTTCGGGATATCCATATTCCACTGTGCTTCATTCATGTCCCCGTTCCCTGCAAAGACGAGGAAGTCACTGATATTGTTATAACCTGCGCCCTCGAAGTCCTTTACCACTTCGAGTATCTTGATGAGAGTAGCTTCTTCATCGGGAAAAATTTCAAAAATCCTGAAGACGGTATACAAGTGTGTTAAGAGATCGTAAAGCGGTAAATAACCTGAAACTTTGAATAATGTTGCGAAGTATGTCTCCCAGAGTTCACTGAAAGTTTTCTGAAAAGACTTATAAAAGGGAGATGTGCTTCTTGAGACAAGGAGAAACTCAAGGAGGTGCTCCCGTTTAATACTGATAAAACTGTGGTCGAGTGTTCTCTCAAAAATCTCTCCGAGGATGAATGTAGCAAAAGAGAGATTATCTGTGGGTGATGTCAAGAAACGCAGGAGGGCGACGATTTCGCCCGTTATCTTCCTTCTCCGTATATCGAGACTGCTGTAGGAAACGAAGGGGATGCCTTTTTCATGAAGCCAGCCCGTTGTTCTCACTGCATCTTCGTTTCTCTGGGTAAGGATGGCAATATCTTTGTATGCGTATCCCCTTGCTGAGAGTTCATGAATGAGGTCCTGAATTTTATGTCGCTCAGGCGGAGCCTCATCATCTTTTTTGTAAATAGTGACCTCCACGTATCCTTGTTGCCTCTGTTCGTCCAGCACATGCTGGACGTAATCGGTAAGCCCACTCCGGGCCCCTGCCTCTTTATATTCTTCGCTTCCTGCTACAACATCCCTGAAGACCTTCTCATTGAAGGTCACGATATTTTCAAAGCTCCTGTAGTTGGTATCGAGTTCCTTGACTATGTGGAGAGCGGAAGGGAAGGGATTCTGTTTTTCAAGTGCTTTCATAATAGTGTAATCTGCATTGCGGAACCCGTAAATGGCCTGTTTCGTATCGCCTACAATAAAAGCACTTCCTTTTTGAGAGAGCGCATTTTCAATAAGCGGGAAGAGATTTTTCCATTGAATGGGGGATGTATCCTGAAATTCATCGATGAGAAAATGAAAGACTGTCTCACCAATCCTGAAGTAGACGTCAGGAACGATCTCAGCGTCAAGGTAGCCGGCGAGGTTCCAGTTTATATCTTCGATAAAGACTTTCCCCTGACGTTTTTTCAGTATATCGATGACTTGTCTGAATTCCTTATAAATTTTCATATACGGAGTATAGTAGGAAAAAGCGCGGTAATACGTCATGTGGCTTATCAGTTGTCCGAGGTATGTCCATAACTTTAAAATCTCCCCGTACGATGCCTGAAGCGCGGTTTGATTCTTGTTCGGTTTGTTAACGGGAGGAATGTTCATCCCTTTTCCGATAAGGTCCGCGAACCTGCCTTCTCGAACAAGGATGAGGGTTGTCTTATAAGAAGAGTTACGTCTCCTGTCGAGTCCGGACTTTTTGATCAGGTTTTCTATCGTTTCGAGCGTGGTCCGTATCTCGTTATGGAGAGCGTCCAATTCAGTTGAAAAGATCTCAAGCTTCGGCTCCTTTCCCGTTGCTGATATCTGCTGATAGATCCTTTTGATCTCTTCGAGCAGATTCGTTGAGGGATCCCAGAGATAGGTAGTATCCTTTTTTTTATTCTGGATAATGATAGAAATGATTTCCTCGAAGAGTTGAGCCTCTTTGGTCCCTTCACGGACTTTCCTTAAGTAAAGATCGAACGCATAATTCATGATATAGTCGTTGTCTACCACTATGTCAAAGTCAGGATTATACCCAAAATCAAGGGCAGAGGCCTTAAAAACAGTTGTCATGAAGCTGTCGATTGTTTTGACCTGAAAATCTGAATAATTTACCAGTATTTCTTCTAGTACATGTCCTGCCTTTTCAGTCAGCTCTTCTTGATCAAGCGATACAATACGCGAGAGTTCGTCAAGCTGTTCAGAGTGTTTAAAATATACTGACTTGAGCCATGTGAGGATACGGTCCTTCATTTCCTTTGCCGAATTGTTCGTAAATGTTATAGCCAGGATACGTTGCAGGCTGTTGCAGGGAATCTTATCAGATAGAATAAACTGGACGAATCGTTTGGTGAGTGTGTACGTTTTCCCTGACCCTGCAGAGGCTTTCAGAACGGCAAAGTGGGGAAAACGGATATCAGTATCCCTTGTTATAATTTTTGTCATAACCATCTCTCGAATGTTTCTGCATGGTAGAACTCTTTTGAATTATTATACCCCAGGTACACATCGTACGTTTCTTCAAATAGCACTTGAGATTTTATGGTAATTGTTATTTAATAGGTGAGGCAGTTTTACAGAGTACATGAATAAAATTAAGGAGATAGGTATGATCGTTGGAAAGCCGCTGCTTGCTACAAATCAGATACAATCACAAGTCAAAATACTCGCAGAGAGAATATCTCGGGACTACAAGGGAAAAGACATTTTGGCTATCGGAATCCTGAATGGTGCGTTCATGTTTTTCTCAGACCTTGTGCGCTTTATTAACATCCCGCTTACCCTTGATTTCATAAAAGCGTCAAGTTATGTAAAAACAGAAACCTCAGGTAACGTCAAGATTCTTTGTGATATCAGGGAGGACGTTGCCCATAAAGATGTCCTTCTCGTTGATGATATCATAGATTCAGGAATTACTCTTAATCATGTCAGGGAGAACATCCTTAAAAAAAGCCCCAAAAGTCTCAAAGTATGCGTTTTCCTTGATAAAAAAGAGAGAAGGGTTGAGCATGTTCCTTTAGACTATATAGGCTTTGAGATCCCGAATGAGTTCGTTGTTGGCTACGGCCTTGACTACGAAGGACAATTCAGAAATCTTCCATACATCTCGGTTTTTAAGAAAAAGACATAAGGTTACGATGTACGAACTCACGGTCGAGACAAATTTTTCTTCTGCTCATCAACTCCGTGGGTACAAGGGAGCATGTGAGAAACTCCATGGTCATAACTGGAAGGTACAGGTACAGGTTCTTGCAGAAACATTGAATGAGATCGATATGGCAATAGACTTCCATGTGTTGAAAGATTTTGTCAGAGATGTTATCGCACCACTCGACCACGGCTTTTTAAATGAACTCTTCCCCTTTACAGAAAAGAATCCCTCTTCAGAAAATATCGCAAAATGGATTTTTGATTCTCTTAAAAAGAAAGTAAACGACGGGAACATAAAACTGTCTGCAGTTACCGTATGGGAGTCCGAGACGACCTCTGCAACATATTTTGAAGAGTAGAATTATATACTGTACCTTCACAAAAATCTGGCGTTTTGCTAAAATGAGCAACCTGTAAAAAACTTAAGACAGTTTACCGACAAGTTTCTGTGAAACATACGGAGGATAAGACATGGATTATTTTTTAACCGAAGACCAGGTCATGATAAAGGAACTGGTGAGGCAGATAGCAGAGGAGAAGGTTGTTCCGGCAAGAGAAGAACTTGATGAGAAAGAGGAATTTCCATGGGGAATCATGGAGGTAATTGCACAGTCTGACCTTTTCGGTCTTTTTGTGCCGGAAGAGTTCGGAGGTCTCGGCAGAGGAAGTCTTGAGCTTTGTATAGCGGTGGAGGAGCTCTCCCGGGCATGTCTTGGTGTAGCTACAACGTATGCAGCGAGCGCCCTCGGAACATACCCGATTCTTCTGTTCGGCACGGACGAGCAGAAGAAGAAGTACCTCCCCGATATTGCCGCCGGGAAGAGATTGGTGGCCTTCGGACTGACGGAGGCAAATGCAGGGAGTGACGCTGCCGGGATCCAGACAACCGCACAACTCGACGGGAATGAATATGTCATCAATGGCACCAAACAGTGGATTACAAATGGAGGTGAAGCTGAAATCTACACGATCATTGCCATGACTGACAAGACAAAAGGCGCTCGGGGAGCATCAGCGTTCATTGTTGAAAAAGATACACCCGGCTTCAGTTTTGGCAAAAAAGAAAAGAAGATGGGGATAAGGGCATCGACTACAAGGGAACTGGTATTTGATAATTGCAGGATACCCAAGGAAAATATCCTTGCCAGGCCAGGCTATGGATTTATCATTGCAATGAAGACGCTTGATAACTCGAGAACCGGTGTTGGGGCACAAGGGGTTGGAGTCGCGCAGGGTGCATTTGAAGAGGCAGTAAAATTTGCACGACAGCGTATACAGTTCGGGCATCCTATAATCAGTTTTCAGGCAGTCCAGCACATGCTTTCAGATATGGCAATAGAGATAGAAGCAGCACGCGCACTCGTATATGCTGTAGCGCGGTATATCGATAGTGGTGCAAAAGAGATATCAAAGGATTCCGCGATCGCAAAGGTTTTTGCAACTGACATGGCGATGCGGGTCACGACGAATGCTGTTCAGGTCATGGGCGGATCCGGGTATATGAGGGAATACCCTGTTGAAAAGATGATGAGAGATGCAAAAATACTACAGATCTATGAAGGGACGAATCAGATACAGAGAAATGTTATAGGCCAGGTATTAATAAAAGAGGCAGCGAAGAGATAGTCAAGAGAACGACCCAATACTCAAAAACAGACTCCACGTGAAATAGTCTCCATATGAAATCTGCTCAAAAATTCGCCATTGACCGTTTAACCCGAAAAATGCAATTGATTATTGAACCGGAGGCAAAGCCGCCTTCAAAGTCTTTTGATTTCAATCCCGACTTTTGTCGGGACAAAAGACTTTTCAGACAACAGTGCCTCCGATAAATGCAGTTTTTGGGTTAATCCGATATAATGGTATTACATGGCAGCATTTCACAGCATGAGCTGATTATCACGAAGAGGTCGGAACATGGAAGATGTTTTGGTTGACATACTTTCATTATGCCTTTCACTCGATAAAAAGGCATCGGAGATATACGCAAACTTTTCAAACAATGCCGGGAACAGGCATATCAGTGCTTTCTGGAAAGACATGTCATCTCAGGAAGAGGAACATGTTATCTTCTGGGAAAAGATTCTCACCATGGCACAGAACGGAATGCTTCCGCAAGTCTTTGACAGGCCGTATGAACTGAGGGAAGAACTGAAGATTATGCGGTCAACTGTCGACTCGCTGGTAAAAAGGAGCAAACGTATCAGCAATACAACTGATGCCTTTCTTGTTGCTTACCGTGTTGAGTTTGTCATGTTGCGTCCGGAATTTCAATCCATGTTTCATTTTATAAAAACAGTCCTTAACGAGCCGACGCCGGGAGACGAATATGAGTCTCATCTCCGGCGGTTTGTAAGCGCCCTGAAACAATTCGGCACGATAAGCCCGGAACTGGAATTCCTTGGTGAGACCATCTTGCGGTTCAGGGAGGTGAGTGAACAGCTTGCACTTCAGTCATATATTGATTTTCTTACTGGTATTCTCAACAGACGTGGTCTCTTTAATACGGTCATCCCTCTTGCATATTTAGCCCAGAGGAATAATGCTCAAATCGGTATCATGATGATTGACATAGACAATTTCAAGAAAGTGAATGATACCTACGGTCACCAGGCAGGGGATGATGTCCTGAAGTCCGTAGCGCTCATGATTAAGGCACACATTAGAATCTCGGATATTCTCGGAAGGTACGGTGGTGAAGAATTTCTCGTTTTTCTCTCTCCGGTAAGTCCGGATTATCTCCCGGAAAAAGCTGAACAAATAAGGATTTCCATTGAAAAGAGCAATGAAACGATCGTCCCGATAACGGTGAGCATAGGGGTGTCATCCGGACGTATCAAAGGGAGTGTAGAAAAGGCAATTGCAAAGATCATTAAGAAAGCTGATACATACCTGTATGTTGCAAAGAATTCCGGAAGGAACAAGGTTGTTATGAAAGACAAAGATACGTGACGGCATGAGCTTATTTCCCTTTGTATCCGGGGCATCCCTCAAATCCCCTGCAGCCGGCTTTCCTTAACGTGCACTCACCATTTGTGCATATCGTGTGAGATAATTTCTGACCTGTAAGTTCCGTCTTTTCATGTTTTACTGATTTTTTTGTATGATTTTTTCGCTTCATAAAAAATATGTGTGGTAACCATAAGCACAGATGAATGAGCAATAGGACATTAAACGCGTGGTCTTTGTACAGTTTTTGTGTTTTGAAAAAAACGTTTTTTCAGGTATAATGAGCTTTTTTTTAAGACTGCCATCCCATCACCTGTTCTTACCATATAGTAAACTATATGTGCTATTCCCCTGAGTTGATAGTATGTGCTTTTCGAATAACGGGATTGTGTGTGATGGATAACGTATTCTTTGTCTTTAACGAGATACTTGTAACACCAGTACGGGCAGTATGATGAGGTGCACGGTTTAGGTGCGTTTGACAATTTAAGATTCTTGAACAGTATATTGCCATAGACCTCGTGTGAGAAACACCGGACAGCAGTACCGTTCGGGTGTATTCGTATAAAGGTACGTCCGGCATCGCATAATTTCCCGCGGTGATCGGGCGTGCCTTTTAAAAAGCGCACGTCGGAGAAGAGGATGGTCGGGGGTTCTTTCATCGTGCTGAGAACCGGATTATAGTTCTGCTTTGCTTCGAGCAAGTATTCTTGAATGAGCTTTCTCTGTTCAGGAGAATATGCAGCCGGATAGCTTTTCCCCTGATAAGTACTCTGCAGAATTTTCGGGATAAGATATAGTCCTTCTTTCTTGAAGAAACCTGAAATCTCAGGATATGTTCTGATCACGTCCGGTGTCATCAGTTGGGAAAGGAGGACCGAGAACTTCATTTTCTTGAGATCATGTACGCGCTTGATAAATGCATCGAGCGATTTATTGATTCTCTTTTCTTCGATGTGAACCCCTATATTGATGAAATTAACCCGTTCAGGATTAACCCTCTGTGCAAACGTTGTCATGGAATCAAGCGTAAGATTTGTATTAATCGACAAATAGTGTTTTTTGCTGAGATATTCACAGAGTTCAACGAAATCCGGATACATGGACGGTTCTCCACCTGTGATATGAATAAGCCATGTCTTCCCTGTGCTGTTGAATCCATCTGACCACTGAAGAGGCGATCCGTGTGTTTTTATCTGAGCACGACGGGAAGCCAGGGGAAGAAAGCAGTAAGAACAACGGGCATTACATGTTGTCAGGAGATACCAATCTGCTTCAGCGTCATATTTCACCGGTCCCGGTTCCTCTGTGGCTGTGTCTGTAATTTTTCAAGAAGCCCTTTTTTGTAAAGTGGTTGTCCTGAGGACTTCCCAAAAGCGGCCGTTCAACAAAATCTTTATAATATTTACACACAGTATAACACAATTATTTGATATACTTGACAAGTATATACTGTTTTTAGTCATGGAGAGCATTAGAACCTTTGTAAAAAAGACTCTTGGATGCAGATGTCCTGAGGAGGTATTTGAGGATATTGAGTGCCAGGCAAATATTTTCCTGGACAACATACTGGTAACAAACAAAATATATATCGGGAAAAAGCTTCTCATATATATTGTAGAATTGAGTGATTCAGATGGATTGAAAGAGACCCTGAAGTCACTTGTTGTTAAAGGGAAAAAGGAAAGAGATAGGATGTGGCTCAACAGGTTTCGACTCGTGCTGGCTGTAGAAGATCCGCGCACGGTGGGTAAACACGCATTTGCTGTATTCGATATACTTGAAAAAGATGAGCGGGTTCATCTGCACGTTGTTCATAAAGAGGAAATAAAAGAGCTTGGAGCGAAGTGAAGAGAGCACAGAACAAAACAGCCGTGAAGCGTAAATCGTGACGTGTAGAATGACAAAAAAACAGTTATACATTGTGAAAAGGCTGGCAAGCTGGACAGCTGACAGGCCAGAAGGCATTATAGAAAGAGCCCGGAGCTGTTTTTAAAGTTAAAGTAATACAACCAAAGGAATAATGGTATGATTCAGTTCGGCATAGTTGTTCACGGAGGAGCCGGCTCCCCCCGTCATGTTACAGATGGATGCGAGAAGGCCTGTAAACGGTCCTTTGGCATGCTCGAGGCCGGAGAGAGTTCACTTGATGCAGTTGCAGAAGCTGTCCGGGTTATGGAAGATGACGGGAGGTATAATGCAGGGACAGGCTCAGCGTTGAGACTTGATGGAAAGACCATGGAGATGGACGCAGCGGTAATGAATTCCGAGGGAAAGATAGGGATAGTAATGGCAATAAAGAAGATAAAGAACCCTGTAATGGCTGCGCGCGCTGTATTGCAGACGCCTCATATCGCACTGGCTGGTGAAGGAGCAACCATTTTTGCACGGCGTCAGGGTTTCAAGACATTTCGTAAACCTTCGAAGAATGCCATTGAAAGATATGAAGAAGTGATGCAGCTTATCCTGGAAAAGAGATTGGGCGAAGCCGTCTTGCAATGGAAAGGCCACGATTTGGAGTTATTGTGGAACTTCACGGATAAACCCTGTCCGGATACGTTTTGCGATACTGTCGGCGCAGTTGCGATAGACAGACGGGGCATCTTGTCTGTTGCAACATCAACAGGAGGCTTCCCGCCGATGATGCAGGGCAGGGTAGGCGACAGCCCGATGATAGGATGCGGTTTTTATGCAGGGCCGTCGTGTGCTGTAGCCTCGACCGGGATAGGGGAAGAGATTATAAGGCGGATGCTCGCAAAGACAATCTACGACGCGGTCTCGCAGGGTGAGAACATAAAGGATGCCTGCGAACAGGGAATCTCGGTGTTTCCCTCAAGAACGAAGGTTGGGGTAATAGGAATATCCGGGCACGGTCTGGTTGCTCTCTCGAATACGGGAATGTCACATTACAGTTTGATTGAAGAAATTTGAGTTTTGAAGACATCAAATATGGTTCAAAACTTTTTTGTTTCTGTCAACCCACATTTAAACAGAAATTTAATCAGAGAATTCCTCGAAGCTCAGCTCCGGGGTGTCCAATTATGCCCTCCTCCTTGAGGGGGGAGGGTTAAGATACCCCGCAGCTTGCTGCGGGGTAGTTCATTATTTTAGGAAAACAAGCAAACCGGGGAGGTAAACGTATGCCGACACCTGTCATCATTATAATAGGAGAACTACAAATCAAAGCTGAACTCAATGACTCGCCCTCTGCAGAAAAGTTGAAACAACTTCTTCCCCTTGAGTTTCCAATGTCGCGTTGGGGAGACGAGTATTACGGGGACTGTGGGATTAAAGAAGAACTCTCTCAAGATGCAAGGGAGGTAATGGAAAAAGGCGAGCTTGCCATATGGCCCGGTGGTAAAGCTCTCTGCATGTTTTTCGGTCCTACACCTGTAAGTGAGGGGGACGAACCGCGGGCAATCTCACCAGTCAATCCTGTGGGAAAGCTCGTTGATAACCCAGAGGTGTTGAAAGCTCTGGGCGGCTCAATTCAAGTAAAAATAGAAATCTTAAAATAAACTATTCCTCAATTGCTGTAAGTAGTATTTTTGTTGACAATCTTTGTAAACGGAATGATTATCGATTGCGAAAACTGGTATAAAGTCAGCATGACGGCAAGTCAAAACCGTGAAGCATGAAAATGTCCCCCCTCACCCCTCTTTGCTCTACGAGTCATAGACCAAAGAGGGGTTTTTAAAGAATGAACAGAGTCCGCTGTAAATAATGTTGGCTAACGTTAACGTTTTTATACTGTTAAGGTCTGTTCAACGTTATCATGCCAAGTCAAAATTCTTAATAAACTGCTCTATCTGGACACCGAGATAGACGCATTTGACATTCTCCATGCAATCGTCGGCATCTTTCTTCTCAAGATGCGTGGTCAGCTCGTGGTCACCTTTTTTGAACTTTACGATATATGCATTCTTCGTCTCATCAAAATTCAGGCTTGCCGAGATGCCGTGTTTTGTTATTTCCGGATACATCTCGAGTATCTTTTCTTCCAATGCAACTTTTGTATAACCCATAGTTATCTCCTTTTTAAAAATTCAAGGGAGCCAGTCAGACCCACTGGCCTCCACACTGACTATCCAACGTGTTACTGCCACCAGCAGCCCCTCGGTGCTTTCGAATAAATCTTTTCCTGAAGTTCACGGATATCTTTTTCCAGGTTTGTCAGGGTCTCAGGTGATGTCTTCGGATTCCGGTATGCTTCGTGATATTCAAATCTCTTATCGTGTAATTGTCTCCTTTCCTTTGCTGTGTCATCAAAGAATTTCTGACATTCTTCGCTATCCCTGTAACTACCTCTGCCGCCGGGATACATTCCGTATCCACCCATCATACCGGGTCCCATGCCGTAGCCTCTGCCGTATTCTCCCATCATGCCGGGTCCCATGCCATAGCCTCTGCCGTATCCACCCATCATGCCGGGACCCATACCGTACCCCCCGCGGGGCCCTATGTAACCACCGCAGTACGGACAGAAATTCCATCCCTGTTCTCCTTCTCCGCCCATCATGCCCGGGCCCTGTGCATAGGAAGGAGCTACGAGCAAGAAAACCGACAGAATAATCAGGACAACTCCAAATTTCTTCATCTTTTACCTCCTTTGTTTTATGAGCTTTTGATTTTCGTTATAGTTGCATAGACTTCCGGTGTCAGATCAGGAAGCCCTGCGATCTTCCACGCTGCTATCGGGTCGGGGAATTCTTCATACGTGCATTCTTTTGGCTGATGAACATTCTTACAGACATAACGTGGGATGGGAAACGCATAGAATTTCTTGTAATATTCCCTCATAAACTTTATTATCTCCATCTTCTCATTGATCAGCGGGCATTTCTTGCTTACTCCCTCACTGTCTGCTATTGCACATGCTACCTTTTCATTCCAGTCGTCAAAGTTTGCGAGGTAGCCGTCATCTGTTAATTCGACCTTTTTCCCTTCTACGTCAAGTGTTGGCATGATACCCTCCTTTTTCTTGTTGTGTATCTATTGAACAGCTATCTCCCTGCTGTTTTCCCAGAGACCATGGATATTGCACAAGCTGAGGGCATAGATTGTCCCCGGCTGTTTTAAGGTGACCGAAATGGTTGCTGAGTGATCAGTATATGCCGGGCCTTTGTCAGGGCCTTCGACAGCCTCACCATGTGCCGTGAATACACAGTTGGCCAATTGATAGGTAAACTTGCCATCTTTCGGATGAAAATACACCTGTATCCAGCTGATATGGTGCTCTGTTGTGTTCGGGTGTGACACTTCTTTCCCTATGGTTACCGTGATGTCAACGTTCTCCCCGCTCTTTACCGTATCCGGGCACTCAATAAGCGGGACATGCTTTTCCTTTTTCCAGTCCGCTGTCTGGAATACCTCGCCGAATTTATTCATGGTGTAAACCCTCCTTGGTGTTTATTTTTTCAGTGACTTGATATAAGCGATAATATCTTTCATGTCCTGGGAGTCCATGTCCATGCCTGGTCCTGCAAGAGCATTCTTAATGCAGCGGTTAACAGTATCTGCGATGTCACCGGAGACATTCTCAAGTCCTTCTCCACCCGGATGGCAGGAGCCGCAACTTTTGTTATTTGTGCTTCCTCCCAGTGTTGCATCATTAAAGAGCATCTTGCCCCGTTCAACATCCCCTGATCCTGCCTTGCTTCCCGAACAGCTGCTTCCCCCGCTTTCTTCCTTCATTGTTTCCTCTTTTGTGCCGGCCCCGGCACCTTTACTGCCCGCTCAACTACCCTGCGCATCGACATACCCGATCCCTATTGTGCCCGTACCTGCCAGCAGTGTGGTAATACTGAGTCCGGCGAGTATCTTCTTCAATTCTTTGCCTTTCATACTATCGTTCTCCTTTCTCTTTTCATGTAATTTTTCAATTTTATTAATCCTCGGCTTCCAGGAGGAGTTTGCGGTCTATGATCTCTACATTCACGATTTCAACATCTTCTCCGCTCGTGTCTTTACAGCTGCATTCAAGACGCTCTATAATATTCTTGAGATCAGCCTTTTCACCGACCTTGAGATCAACAAGTACCGTCAATGTTGCCGACTTTCTCGTCGTCATTATGGATCACCTCCTTGGTGAGTGAAAAATTGTTACCTATTAATTTGCCGGGCATTCACGATAGCTCCTTGAGCGCATCCATGGCTGATTGAAAATCCGGAAGGTCCGTGACTTCCCTGACAATCTCCATATATCTGATGACATCATTTTTATCTACAATGAATATCGATCGGGCAAGGAGACGCAGTTCTTTGATCAAAACACCGTATGAATTGCCGAAAGAAGCATCGCGATGGTCTGAAAATGCCTTGACCCTGTCGATCCCCTCTGTTGTACAGAACCGTGCAATCGCAAAGGGGAGGTCCATGCTGATGTTGAGTATAACGATATCGTCCGACAATGATGCAGCCTCCTCGTTGAATTTACGAGCCTGTACCTCACAGACCGGGGTATCGAGCGATGGGGTCACGCACAGGACCTTTATCTTACCCTGAAAGTCGTGAAGGCTCACTTCCTTGAGGTCTCTGTCGAGAACAGTGAACTGGGGCGCCTTGTCTCCTACCAGCACATCTGTACCTGTCAATGTAAGCGGATTTCCATGAATGGTAATGATGCCCCTTCTATCCATTTGCACTTTTTGTGCCTCCGATTCAACAATCAATTGCATAAGTCTGGTTACGTGATGCAACGTGTCTAAAAATCAAGCCATGAGCGTTTTACGGGTTCTTTTGCTCCCATAATTTCCCTGAGTTCTGCCTGCCTGTCCATAACCATTCTTTCAGCCTCAAGCCAAATTGAAAGTGCATCACTTTCTGCCTTCCCATTTTTCTCGGAGAGTTCCTGTGCTTTCCTTGCTATTTCGTCAAAATATCTCATTGTATCAACCTCGCTCTTTTATTAAATCGTTTATTTCCTTTCACCACATTTGTCATGTATCTCAACAAGTCATTTTCATCTCAGATGAACGATCGTCATCATAAATGCAAACTTTAGTAAAGCATTATGTGCTTTTAGTCTTTTAGTTCAAATAGTTACGATAGATTGTATCGTCTTCTTTTTAAACTCAAAATGGAGAACTCCCTTTAATCAGGCATCTTTTTCTTACCGGGCCAGTGCTTGAATACCTGAACTTCCTGGGCCACATCCTTGACCATTGGAGAACCGTGTGACTCAAGCAAAACCCTGTATATTTCGACAGTGGCCGTTGCAAGAATATCCTGGGCCCTTAGTATGAAGACCGGCTCGTCATCGCCGATCTTTGGAATCGCAATCTTTCCGTATTTACCAGAAAGTGCCATAAAACCTCCTGTGTATAGTATGAAAACGAAAGGGCGTGCCTTTTACGCCCTTTCGTAGAAAAACTGTGGCATTATGAGAATTCAGCCAGAGTCTTTTTCAGGTCTGATCCAAAGGTCTCACAATATTGATTGTTCTCCATGCAGGCATCGGCATCTTCTTGTTCCAGACAGACAGTCTTCTCCTGACCGTCTTTAACAAGCTTGACCATCCATGCGTTTTTGCTTTCATCAAAGCTTAAACGCGGGGATATGTTCTTATCCCTTATTTCCGGATACATGTCCAGTAATTTGTTTTCAAGTGCTACCAGTGAGTAACCCATGATTTCCTCCTTTTCATTTCTGATTCATGAATACTTGTTCCATTTATGTGATCCATGCAGATGATGCTCTTACTCAGCCCTCACTTGTCCGTATGGATATACAGCGCTCTTGATATGGTCGAGTGTCTTGAGCATGTTGTGGTGCTTGACTTCATCGTCTGTCAGCGCTGATACGATAAAGTCTACGAAATAATTCCTGCTCTCAGTAGAACATGCATGGGCCATGCCCATTGACTTTGCTTCGGCCTGTATGTGTTTTTCGAGTACATCAGCGAGCGGAATGAGTTCCTGGGGTGTCAGATGAATTGCCTCTTTCGTCAGTGCATCGATGACGAACTGCTGCATGATCTTGTGCTTTTGAGAATCATGTTTGATGATTTCCGCGATCACCTTTACGAACGGGTTGTCCGATTTCTTCTTCAGATCCTCTGCAAGACCAATGGTCTGGTCCTCCAGCTTATACCAGTCTTCAATAAGATGGAGCAATTTTTCCTCTGTTATTTTTGTAGCTGCTACTGCCATTTCTTCCCTCCTTGTTTTGATTGGTTTTTACGACGCTCCTGCAAGGAACAAAGTTCCTTCAGGAGCACATCACGCTATTCGACTGCGACCTTTTTCTCTTTTTTCTTTGCCTCCTCTGTTTTTGGGATCTTTATCTCAAGTACCCCGTCCTTGAATTTTGCTGATGCCTTATTGGTCTCCACCTCAGCCGGGAGCTGAAAACTGCGTACAAACGAACCATAGGAACTCTCTTCCCAGTAGTAGTCCTTTTTTTCAATCTTTTCCTCGCGCTTCTTCTCTCCGGATATCCGCATCGTATGGTCCGTAATGCTCACGTCGATATCCTCTTTCTTCATCCCGGGAAGCTCGGCCTTCACAATCACATCGTCTTTTTCAGTAAATATGTCTATTGACGGTGAGAATTCCTCCGTTTCCGGTGTCCTCAACCGCGGCCACCATGACGTTCCGAACGGCCTTCTGAAGACATCATCGAACCACCGCTCCATCTCCTGAAAAGAAGCAGGAACCCGTGAAGGTCCGGTCTTTGCTACCTCCTTTTTCCCCTTTGTTTCCTTTGCCATAAAAAACACCCCCCCTTTTTTTAAATCAATCAGCTGCTTTCGAATACTATAATCGAGTCACGAGGAGATAAAAATAGGCATGTTTCCTATTTTTTTGTGAAAAGGTTAAGACTAATCCTGTAGGTTTTATTCGTACAGCAGTGCCATTGATATACCCTTATCCATAGGTAGCCGCAGGCTTCAGCCTGAGTTTTTTGCCTTGTCATCCCGAACTGGGTTCAGGATCTCGTTGCTTAACTCGATAGAAAATGACAAAACCTTACCCCTGTGGTATGCTATTTTTAAGTCTATCTCGAGGGGAATCATATTGTAAAGAAAATTCCTGACAGTTCCGCAAGAGACATATTTCCTGTTTATAATATAATATGCTTATCCGTTTAATACATCTAAATGATATAATATCGTATCTCGGCTTGAAGGTACGGTATGGATATTTTATTAATGTTAGCAAAAATACCATTAATAGGAAAAATAATTATGTTTTTTTAT
>Ga0209270_1000719_pt1 | contig 61492 bp, 49 predicted proteins | sample MTBAKSrepl1MetaG_FD_187456 | JGI IMG/M metagenome (GOLD analysis project Ga0209270, IMG submission 187456) | Enrichment culture microbial communities from Arthur Kill intertidal strait, New Jersey, USA, that are MTBE-degrading - MTBE-AKS1... | ecosystem: Environmental > Aquatic > Marine >... | reverse complement strand
TGTATCTCCCCCTGTCAACCACCCTTGGAGAACCTATGGAAAGAAACTGAATGGCAAGCCTACTGCTGTGATCAATTAGGACATTTCTATTTAGCCAGCATTAGGACATTTCTATTTAGCCTTGACAAAAGCCTCTTTGCTTGCTTCTGCTGCGATGTTGCGGGCAATCATGACCAGTGCTTCTCCAGCAGGACTGAGTGGCTCTTGCATCACAACCGGGCTGCCGATATCTCCACCCACTCCAATTCTGGGATCAAGAGGAATTCTGCCTAAGAAACGTGCGCCAACCTGCGAAGCAAGGTGCTCACCACCTTTTTCACCGAAGATATACTGATGAGTGCCGTCTGGCACTTCCAGAAAAGCCATGTTTTCCACGATGCCAAACAGAGGGGTTTCCAGTTTTTCAAACATATTAACTGCCCTCCAGGCGTCATCAACGGCAACCTGTTGCGGTGTGGTCACAATCACAGCTCCGCTGATAGGCATGGATTGAGTCAAGGACAATTGAACATCGCCTGTGCCTGGCGGCAGATCGACCACCAGGTAGTCCAGATCGCCCCAATCAAAGTCGGTGATGAATTGCTGGATAGCAGAATGTAGCATCGGTCCTCGCCAGATGAGCGGCTGACCAGCCTGTACAAGAAAACCAATGGAAACCACCTTCAGTCCGAGAACTTCCGCTGGTTTGACTTTCTGTCCATCATTTGATTCAGGAAGTCTGTCAATTCCCAGCATCCGGGGAATGTTTGGTCCATAAATATCTGCATCGAGCAAACCCACTTTGGCACCATCTCTGACGAGTGCCAGTGCGATGTTCAGTGAGACAGTGCTCTTTCCAACGCCACCCTTGCCTGAACCAATGGCAATCACGTGCTTGAAGCAATTACCAGAAAGATCCAGTGCTTTGGTCTGGCTGACTTTGGACGTCATGTGTATATCCACTTCCTTTGAATCGGTCATCGTTATAACCGCTCTGCGAGCATCCGCTTCGATTTTCGACCTTAAAGGACAACTGGGGGTAGTTAATACGATGGAGAAACTGACTTTCTCATCGTGAATTTCGATATCTTTAATCATGTCCAAACTCACCAGGTCACGGTGTAAATCCGGATCCATGACAGTGCTGAGGGCATTTAGTACTTGCTCTTTTGTTATCAACGTATTCTCCTGCTTGTAATTTATGAGGTCTATTCTACGGTGACGGTTGTCTTTTTTCAAGTTAGAAGCCTATTAATATTGTTTCTTCGATTGGGCGAGGTTATTTCTATTTTTCTGTCATCCTGAGTGAAACGAAGGATCTTACCCTAACCAGGTAAAGATTCTTCCTTCGTTCAGAATGACAGATAAAATCACTCTACCGTAACTGACTTAGCCAGGTTTCTTGGCTGGTCCACGTCCAATCCATGAAAAGCCGCAATATGATAAGCAAACAACTGTAGCGGGATGATCGTGACTGCCGGACTCAGCAACCAGGGAGTCTTCGGAATCCAGAAGATTTCGTCTGCAATCGTCGGGATCAGTTCATCGCCTTCCGTTGCCACCGCAAGAACTTTGCCACTACGCGCTTTCGCCTGTTCGATCTGGCTGATCATTTTGTCATACCAGGGATCCTGGGTAGCAATGACTATTACCGGAAAGTCCTTATCCACCAGGGCAATCGGACCATGTTTCATCTCACCGGCTGGATAACCTTCCGCGTGGATGTACGAAATTTCTTTGAGTTTTAAAGCACCTTCATAGGCAATGGGCATATTTACCCCCCGCGCAATATACAAAAATCCTTTGTAATCTTTATAGCGGTTTGCGATTTCCTTGATTCCTTTTTCCTTATCCAGTGCCTTTTCTACCAAAGACGGGACTGTCAACAAATCTTTGACCAACTCAAATCGTTTCTGCTGGTCGATCGTGCCGCGCAGATCTGCCAGGTAGACGGCAATCATGTACAGGTCTAGGATGGGCGCTGTGAAAGCTTTGGTCGAAGCCACACCAATCTCGGGACCCACCTGCATGGAGATACATCCATCGGCTACACGCATGGCTTGGGACCCTATCGCGTTTACGATCGACCACAAATCCGCTCCTTTTTTCCTTGCTTCTTCCATGGCTGCCAGTGTGTCAGCTGTCTCACCGGACTGCGAGATAGCTAAAACAACTGTCCCAGGCTCTAAAATAGGGTCGCAATAACGGAATTCGGAGGCAACCATCACTTCAACCGGAATCCGGGCAATATGTTCAATCAGGTATTTTCCAATCATTCCAGCATACGCAGCCGTGCCGCAGGCTGTGATGAAGATCTTTTTTATCTGCCTGGCTTTTTCTTCGTTCAAATTCAAACCTGGCAGGATGATCCGATAATCTTCATAATCTATTCTGCCGCTCAATGTATCAGACAAAGAGCGCACCTGTTCATGGATTTCTTTTTGCATGAAATGGCGGTATCTGCCTTTTTCTGCAGAGATCGGGTCCCAAGGGATATTTTGAACATCAGCTTCAATTGGGTTTCCCTCCAGGTCCTGGATAGAAAAACCATCTCGCCTGACAGTCGCAAATTGACCGGATTCAAGGAAGATAATTTTGCGTGTTCGGCTCACGATGGCAGGAATATCGCTGGCGATGTACATCTCGTTTTCGCCGACCCCAATCGCCACTCCACCGGCATTTCCTAACCTAGCGGCGATCAACTTTTCAGGTTCGACGGTAGACATAACCACCAACCCATGAGCGCCTTTGATCATTTTGAGTGTTTTTTGAACCGCACTTGAAAGATCGTTGGTTTCGTTGTAAAAAATTTCGATCAGATGGGCAATGGTTTCAGTATCTGTCTCAGATTTGAAGTCCACACCTTCGGCTATCAATTCTTCCTTGAGCGAGAGGTAATTCTCAACGATACCGTTATGGACGATAACGATCCTGCCAGCCATTCCCAAATGAGGGTGCGCGTTGAGTTCACTGGGCGCACCATGTGTTGCCCAGCGGGTGTGCCCAATCCCGGTTGTCCCCTGAACCGGATTCTTTTCAATCAATTTTTCCAGGAGTGCAACCTTCCCAGCTACTCTTCGGATTTCAATTTTTCCTTGATCAAGGATTGCGACCCCAGCGGAGTCATAACCGCGATACTCAAGTTTTCTCAGTCCCTCAACGACGATAGGCGTGGCTTCCTGCCCGCCGATGTAAGCAACAATTCCACACATAAGTGCTCCTCAAATTTTCCTTTAGTTTCCTGGAAAAAGGGTTTTACCCTGGAGGCATCCGCCGATCTATCGATTTTCCCATGTTTCCATGGTTAGTCTCCCCTTGCGGGAAGAAACCTCCCACCTCGTCACCTGCGTAGGCAGGTCAGGCGCTCTGTTTTCCAATGTGGTTTTATTATACAGTAACGTGCAATATGCGTACCGATTCCAAAACCGACAATCTTACAAACCGAAATGCTCACGAAGCGTCCGGTAGTCCTCAGGTGTGTCAATATCCCGCGCCATCCAATCATCCAGCCAGGGCAAAGTCGTGTGCGGACAAGCCGAGACGATCTGCCTTCCACCCGCATCCCCCTCCAGCTTCTCAAATAATGGAAAGCAAGACGCAGGAAAGTAAACCGGGTTGGCACGCCTGTCATCGATGATTGGCGTAACCACCTTATCACTTCTTAAGCCTTCTTCAACGACAGCACTAACCAAATTCACTGAAAGATGTGGTTGATCGCATAGTAAAAAAAGCACCCCTTCGACAGGCTGTCCAATTGCTGCAACTGCAGCCTTGAGTGACGTGCTTTGTCCTTTGTCCCAGTCCGGATTAGTCACCACCTGAACCATGTCATTATCCAAACTCGCCTGTATAAGCTCAGCGTTAGCCCCCAATACAACAATAACCGGGTTGAGACCTGCCAATAAGGCAGTCTCAACCACGGTATTCACCAGATTTTTATCACGCCAGGGCAACAGCTGTTTGATTTCGCCAAAACGACTTGCCTGACCGGCGGCCAGGATAACCCCGGCAACTTGCAGTTTCGCCAATTCCCTACTCGTAATTCCAGAAACCAATTTCATGCGCAGGTAGTTTACCCAATCCACGCAAGACAGTTTCATCAGTCAGCGGGAAGCGATCGAAGCGCACGCCCGTCGCCTGGTAGACTGCCTCCAATACTCCTGGTGCAAAGGGCAGATAGGGCATTTCTCCGACGCCTCGTGCTCCATACGGACCAATTGGGTCAGCCAATTCCATGATCACGCTGCGGGTTTTGATAGGAATATCCTTGACCGTTGGTATCAGATATCTTGAAAGACGGTCTGTCAAAACCTTGGCATCCTTTTTCTTCCAATCTTCCATCAGGGTATAGCCGGTTGCCTGCACCACCGCTCCTTCAATTTGACCCTCTACCAATTGCGGGTTGATCGCCTTGCCTACGTCGTCAACGCTGATGACTTCACGCAATTGAACATTCCCTGTGCGCGTATCAACATCCACCAGGAAAGCCTGTGCGACATAACCATAGGTAAAGTTGGGAATACAATGACCGTCTACCGGATCCATGGGGGTCGTTTTTGGCGGTCGATAGACAAACGAACCAATTGCCGGTCGGTTGCCCTCCGCCCATTTTTGCAGTGCTAGCCTGGCAGCACCGATGATGGAATTGCCGCCCATATGGGTCATTCGTGAAGCCGAGACACTGCCGGCATTTAATGAAGTTGCTGTGTCTGAAAAGAAGGTATGAATCTTACTTAAAGGTAATCCAAGCGCTTCAGCCGCTATCTGGGTAAAAATTGTGTGTGACCCTTGACCGACTTCAGCTCCAGCATGGAAAAGCCTGGCAAACTCGATTTCCTGATCACCTTCCAACACAATGGTTGCGCCACAATTCTCCGGTGCTCCATAGGAAAAGCCAACATTTTTATAACCGCAAACCAGGCTCCAACCCGACTTGATGTTCGGGTTTTCCGATCTCGCCACCTCAGGCCGCTTCCATCCTGTCTCAGTTTTTGTCCAGCCGGCCTCAAGCGCGCAACGTTCCGTTACTTCACGAATAGTGACACCTTCTGCAATGACCGATCCCATCGAGATGATCGAACCTTCCTTAAAAAGGTTGCGCATGCGTAATTCAACCGGATCCATTTCCAGTGCGTCCGCCAACTTGTTCATCTGTTGTTCTGCCATGAAAGTTGCCTGCGGACCACCAAAACCACGGAAAGCTCCCCCAGGGATATCGTTGGTATACACAGCGTATGCATCAGTGGCAACATTGGGAATTTCATAAGGACCAACTGCCAAAAGTGTGGCATTGCCCAGCACTTTGGTTGAAGTGTAGGCGTACGCTCCGCCGTTCGCCCATATTTGGCATTGTGCCGCCAGAATCTTACCTTCCCTTGTGGCTCCCCATTTTGCTTTCATCGTGTATGCATGCCGTTTGGCGTGCCCAAGGATCGATTCTTCCCGCGACCAGACGATTTTCACAGGTCGGTCGATGCCCTTTTCCTGCAGACGCATTACAGCAAGCCCAAGAATGATCTGAATGGACATATCTTCCCTGCCGCCAAAAGCGCCACCAATGGCAGGATAGATGACTCGAACTTTCTCATGTTCAAGCGCAAGAGCATGCGCGATTTGTTCCTGATCCTCATGAGTCCATTGCCCGCCGACCACAACCGTGATCCGTTGCTCTTCGTCCAGAAAGCCTACACCTGCCTCAGGCTGAAGATAGGCATGCTCCTGGACAGGTGTCTGATATTCGCCTTCGATAATAACGTCACAGGACTTAAAAGCATCTTCCACGTTACCAAGCCTGATTACGTTGTGGTGGAAGATGTTGGATGTGCGACCAGGATGCAAAATGGTGGCGTCTTCTTTTAAGGCATCTCCCAGCGTTTTTACGATTGGCAGGTCCTGGTACTCAACTTTGATCAGTTTCAACGCCTTTTGGGCGATTTCTTCGCTTTCCGCGATAACCAGCGCGACCTGGTCGCCTTCGAATCGGACGACATCCGCACCTTCTTTAGTTGAACCAGGTCCGCAGAGAACCGGTTGGTCATTGTAGATCAAACCATACTCATTGACTGGAACATCCCGGGCAGTCAAAACCAGAACTACACCTTGAAGGGCTTCGGTGGCAGAAGTATCAATTGAAAGAATCCTGGCATGCGCCCGCCCGCTATATAAAACTTTCATGACCAATTGTTCCGCAAAAGTAAAATCACCAGGATACTTGGCTTTACCCGTTACTTTTGCCAGGGCGTCAATACGGTTGGTTGATTTACCCACTTCGTTCATTGCACACCTCCGTCATCCTGGCAAGCAGCTTCGATTGCCTGGACAATTTTGTAATAACCGGTGCACCGGCACAAATTACCTGAGATTCCATCCTTGATTTCATCTTCTGTGGGATGAGGTTTTTCTTCCAGCAGTTTTGCAGCTGCCATCACAAAACCAGGAGTGCAGTAGCCGCATTGCACAGCACCGTGGTTGATAAATTCTTGTTGAACCGGATGGAGTTGACCTTCTTCCGTCAGACCTTCAATGGTGGTAATAGTTGCCATATGCGCTCTCGGGGCTGGTACCAGGCAGCTGACCACAGCTTTGCCATCCAGGTACATCGTGCAGGCACCACACTCGCCTTCTTCACACCCTGGCTTGAGTCCGCTGTAACCTACGCGCTCCCGAACGAAATTCAGGAGGCTACCCTTTATCTCTCCATCAAATTGCAGGGCTTGTCCGTTGATCGTCGTCGCCATGTGTTCCTGATCCCATGTTCCATTTGGAACAGATTGCCAGCCAGCTCCCTGGCTCAGGGTAACTGGGTTTTCAGGAACTTTTTCATCCTGTCGATTTTCCATCAGTTCATTCAAGGCGTCTTCAACGATCACCTGCATCATGTATTGGCGGTAATCGGCACCACCACGCAAGTCAGTTATCGGTTTCGTGTCGAGTGCTGCCAATTCGGATGCCCTTATCGCAGTTTCAGTGGTCAAACGGTTTCCTCTTAAGAAGTCTTCTGCTCCAGTAGCGTGGATCACTGTTGGCGCCACCGAACCCATTGTTACGATTGCATCAAGGATCTGGTCATTCTCCAAATCCAGAAGCACACAACAATTCAAGGTTGATATTGCCTGGGTTCTTCGCAGCGCTTGCTTGATGAAACTGCCATTTTGGCTGGATTTCAATGGTGCAAAGACGATCTCTCGCACGAGTTCATCAGTTTGTTTAACTGTTTTTCGCAAGCCAGTATAGAACTCGTTCAATCGCACCTGTCGCTCTCCCCTGCTGGACACCAAAACAAGGCTGGCATCCATCGCCATCAGGGGTGTGATTGTGTCATTGGCAGGAGATGCAGTCACCAGGTTGCCAACCACGGTTGCGCGATTACGCAATTGAGGGGATGACACCCGGTAGCAAGCCTGGTATAGAGGCGAAGCGACCTTACGAATCAGATCCGACTTCAAAACATCGTTGTGAGTGACGTTAGCCTGGATATGAACCAACCCATCGTTATCCTGGTAGATGGCATCAAGACCTTGAACCCTGGAGATGTCAATCACATCCCCCAATTCCGGCCACTTACCATCCCGGATCTCGACCATCAGGTCAGTTCCTCCGGCAAGGATCTTTGTTTGGTTGTTTGCACGGCTCAATAGGTCAAGTACCTGTTCAACCGTTTCTGGCATGTGATAGTTTTTCCACATAGGTACCTCCTGGAGGTAAATAACTAGCGATTCCGGGCCTGGATAACCTCAGCCAAAATGCTGATTGCGATCTCATCCGGTGTTTCGGCTTCAATATCGATTCCAATGGGCGATTTGATCAGGTCAATTCTTTCCCGGGGAACACCTTGCTCTAACAGGGCTTTCTTGGTGGTACCCCAACGCTTCAGCGAGCCTATCATACCGATATACGCCGGTGTGTGCTCAAGGATTGCAGGAAGACCAACAACATCCACGTCGCTCCCTCTTGTAACACCCACAATGTAGACCTGTTCATTGATGTCAAGGTGTTGTGGAATCTCTTGCATAGGGATGGGAAGAAACTCAACATCGCCAGGGATCTGTTCGCTGGTACACAGCTCTGCCCTGTCATCCGAAACAATTACCCTGAAGTCGAGTAACTGTGCAAACTTCGCCATCGAGCGTCCAACATGACCTGCTCCGAGGACCAACAATACTGGTCGAACCGACTGTGGTTCAATATAAACTGTTACATCCCCACCGCAAATGCCGACCGCATTTTGTTGCTTTGGGTCAAGGGTATAACGAAGGATTTCTGGTTGACCGGTTTTTAGTGCCCTTAGGGCAGCGTCCACGGTCTCATTTTCCACCTGCCCACCACCCACTGAGCCGAAGGTTAACTTGTTGGGATAGACCAGCATCTTGCTACCAGCATGACGTGGAACAGCTCCCTTGGTTTCAATCACCACGCACAGGCAAACGGGTTGCCCTGATTTGGTGGCTTCGTACAATTTTTCGTAAAGTTCTTTCATCACACCTCAAGTAAAGATAAAATTAACGGCAATAGTTGTTTCTTACGGGAAACAACACCAGCGGCTAAAACTGTTCCATCAGGTAAGGGTTCATAAGGTAGTTCTTCCAAAGCCGGCGGAGCATCAACAAAAATCAACCGACTGCTACCCTCAACCACATCCGTTACCATCAAACCAGCAAAATCGAGCGTTTGTTCCTTAATCAGTCCAACTAAAGCCTTCCGTAATGGCTCAACGTATTCACCGATCTGGTACAAATCGGTGGTTTCAACCTGGGCAACAGCGAACTTGTACCCGCCGTTTTCGTAGACCTTCATATCCGTTCTGACGATTACATCCGGTTCCTGCGTTAGCAGTCCGGCACCAGCATGGACAATGCTCTCACCCCAACTTTGGATGTTTTCGTTTTCCAGGGGCGAGCCTGGCACAAAGGCCCAGCGTGCCAGGACATTGGCGATCGCCTTATCGCGCGCAGTAGTTGTCGGTGAGGTAAGGATGAGAGTATCGGAAAGCAAGCCAGCCAGCAGCAACCCGGCAATGTTGGGAGGTGCACTCAAGCCAGCCTCTGAAATCTGTTCAGAAACCAGCGTAGAGGTACTGCCAACGATATCTACTGTAAATTTGATTGGATTGTGGGTCGATTGGTTTCCAAGTCGATGATGGTCAAGGATTTCCAGCAATTCGCTCTCTTCCAAAGAAGCGATCGATTGCTGTGGTTCATTATGATCGACCAAAATCACCTTGATCCGGGGAGGACTGACGATGTCACGTTGACGGGTCACACCCAGGTAGCGATTGTTTTCATCCACTACCCAATACTCGTTGAATTCCTGCCTGAGCAGGCGGTTAATCACATCTTTGATACGTGTCTGTGGTTGGAATTTTGGAATATTTCGAGTGGCGGCTTCCCGGCATTGGATATCCAGCATTTCCGAGATGGTCATGTCCCTGAATTTGGGATGCGGACCAAGAATTTTTCGCAGAAAATCGAACATGCTGCCACCGGTGACCATGCCATAAGGTGTGCCATCGTCATTGACGACCGGCGCGATGCCACCCGTTCGCGAGAGGATCGTCCAGGCTTCGTTGAGCGATTTTTCAGGGGAAACCACGTCCAGCCGGCGCATGACCGAATCAAATCGAGGACTGGCATCGGTCAGGAGCAATGGCGGCTCGATCCCGAGAGTCTTCAGTACAAACAAAGTTTGCATGTTGATCGCACCAGCCCGACTGGCAACTGTTGGTTCTCCATCACGCTCATTGAGCAACCAGGCATAACCAATCGCAGAGGCGATCGAGTCGGTATCCGGGTTGATGTGACCTGTTACGTAGATACGATCGGAGGATTTCTTCTGATAGTTTCCTTTTTCCATCAATATCTCACTTATTTTTCAGGACACGCCAAATCTTTTCAGGTGTCACAGGATTATCCAAAATGCTCGCCCCACAGGCATCTAAAACAGCATTGCCAATTGCCGGTGCAGCGCCGTCCAGCGGAATTTCAGCAACCGCTTTCGCACCGAAAGGACCGGTCTCTTCGTAGGTTTGTACAAAGATCGAACGGATATTGGGCATCTCATCAGCTCTGAAAATGTGATAATCAACCAGGTCTTTTTCACGAGGCTGACCATTTGCATCATAGACCATTTCTTCACAAACGCCATAGCCTAATGCCTGGGCAATTCCGCCCTCGATCTGACCTGAAGCTGCAATCGGGTTGATGATCACACCGGAATCGACTGCCATGATCAAATCTTCAACCTTGACTTGTCCTGTCTCGATATCCACCAAAACTGTGGCAAATTGCGCCGCAAAAGGAGGTGGAGAATTCGGAGAAACGTACGAAGCGCTCGCCATGATCTGCTCCTGCTTGCGCCAATGGAGTGAATCCAGGGCGATTTCCGCCATGCCTACCCGATCACCATTGGGTGCCACAGCATGATTTCCCCGCAAGGTGATGTTTTCAGGGATACACTCGCAACCTCGATCAGCAAAAATAATAGCAGCCCGTTCTTTTACGCGCTCAGCAACTTTTTCTGCTGCTCGTTTGACTGCGGTTCCAGAGATATAAGTGGTAGACGAAGCATAAGCGCCGACATCGAAGGGGGTCGTATCGGTATCCGAAGAGGTCACAATCACGTCCTCAACCCTTACACCCAACACTTCTGCCGCAATCTGAGCTAAAGCAGTATCACTTCCGGTGCCGAGGTCGGTAGCGCCAACCATCAGGTTGAAGCTTCCGTCATCATTGATCTTGATATGAGCGCCGCCCATATCAAGGTAAGGGATAGCCGTGCCTTGCATGACCGTAGCAACGCCAATCCCGCGACGCAGATGAGGTTTGCCAGCAACCGAATGCCAGGCTTCATTCCCAAATTTCGTATCCCACCCAATGGCTGCTTTGCCCTGGCGGACACATTCTTCCAATCCAACTGTATGCACAATCTCGGGCACAGGTTCGCGTCCTTCGTTCCAGGCGGTGCTGAATGGCTGGAATTCACCCGCTCTCAAGGCATTTTTCAAGCGAAATTCGATTGGGTCCATGCCAAGTTTCCTGGCTATCGTTTCAAGGTGCCGGTCTAACGGCCAATAACCTTGCGGAACGCCATACCCACGGTAGGCACCGGAAGGAGGCGTATTGGTGTAGACGATATCCGCGTAAAAGCGAATGTTTGGTTTCTTGCGATATTCACCGTCACCAACATACAGACCCATGGATTTTTGACCGGTATTGCCAGTAACCGTAAGGGCATGGCAGCCATAAGCTCCAGTATCCGAAAGCGCATACATCTCATTGGCAGTCATGGTGCCGTCGTTTTTCACACCGGTTTTCATTCGAATGTGCATAGGGTGCCTTGAACGTGAGGAAATAAATTCTTCCTCGCGAGTCATTTCATAGAGCACCGGTCTGCCGGTGGCAATCGTGAGATGAGCAGCTACGTCTTCAATCAGAACTTCCTGTTTATTGCCAAATCCACCGCCAATGCGCGGTTTGATTACGCGGATGCGTTTGACTGGCAAACCGACCACAGGTGCGATCATCCTGCGCACATGGAAAGGTACCTGCGTGCTGGTGCGGACCACCAGGCGGTCGTTTTCATCCCACCAAGTCATCGCGACATGCGGCTCTATATGGGCTTGCTGAACTTTGGGGACCCAATATTCTTCCTCAAAGATGCGATCTGCTTCAGCAAAACCTTTTTCTACATCGTTGATATCGATGCGGATTTTAGCTGCCAAATTGATGGTTGGGTCCGATTCGGCAAAATTTACATACTCAGGTTCATCATGGATCACCGGTGAACCTGGCTTCATCGCCTCACGCACATCGATAAGCGGAGCCAGTTCTTCATAATCAGCTTTGATCAGACCAAGCGCTTTTTCAGCGATATCCGGGGTTTCAGCGGCGACCATAGCCACCCGGTCACCGACAAAACGAACTTTATTATCCAAAGAGAACATATCCAGCGGACCCGGAATCGGGTCAGACTGACCAGCAGTAGAGTGAACAACCCGGGGCAAATCTTCCCAGGTCAACACGGCTGCCACACCTTCCAGGGCTTTTGCCTGGCTGGTATCGATGCTCTTAATCCGCGCATGGGCATGGGGTGAAGTCAAAACTTTGGCATACAGCATGCCGGGTAACTGCCAGTCGGCGGTAAAGGCCGGTTTTCCTTGAACCAATTTCGCAGCATCAAGCTTGATTTCAGATTTACCGATCGTGGCTGTTGCTTCGCGCTGATCCAACGTAAATATTTCGGGTTCGTAAGCTGAAATGTCCGTGACAGAACCATTAGGATCTGCCAGTGTACGGATTTTCTTAGCAGCAGCTAATACAGCCTGGACCGGTTTCACATAGGCAGTACAACGGCAAAGCACACCAGATAAGGCATCCCGTACTTCAGCTTCCGTTGGGTCTGGATTTTTATCCAGCAAGGCTTTAGCTGTCAGGATCATCGCCGGCGTGCAATAACCACATTGCACCGAACCGCTCTCGATAAAAGCCTGCTGCAGGATGGAATAACCGTCGGTTTTCTTCCAACCCTGTTGAGGGTGCTGACCTGCGTTCTCAATGGTTTCAATTTCGTGACCCTGTGCTTGAAGAGCCAGGAACATACAACTATTGATCGGATTACCATCCATCAAAACCGTACAGGCACCACATTCTCCTTTAACACAGCCTCCGGATTTTGCACCCAGGAAGCCAAGCTGGCGCAAGACACCGAGCAGTTTCTCTTCTGGTCTTACCTCAACTTGAAAGTCTTTTTGATTAATACGAAGAGTTAGGTTCATTTCGCCTCCTGGAGTCCTGCCTGAAGGTGCAGTTTTTGCAGCGCTCTGGAAAGCAGCACTGCCCCAACTTCCTGTCGATACTCTGCGCTTGCCCATTCATCTTCCGCGTTTGTCAACATGGCTTCGATTGTTTCCTGTCCGTCATCATCATAATTTTGTAATTTGAAACCGGGGTTAACCTCGCAAACACCTCCAATGGCTACATGGATGGCTCCGTCGGCTGATTTTGCAGCAGACACACATACGATAGGCAGATCTTTGGGGCTTCTTCCGACACTTTCAAAGGCAAGGCTCACTGGGTCAGGAATTCGAACTTCAATCACGTGATCATCCAGGGATTTCTGTGCTAAAAAGGTTGCCAGCAGAATTTCTACAGTTCCGTTTAGCAAGACAACTTTGGTATTCAGCGCAATCAGACAACACAAAACTGGAGAACGTCCATTGGTTTGAGCTAAATAATTACTGAGGCTAAGGGTGTTGCGCACATTTAAGCCATACTCAATACTGAGGGCTTCACCAAAATCTGGCAGCTCAAGGCTCTCTTCCAAAGTTTTCAGAGTAGCCAGTCCGCCAATTTGCATGCCGCTCTCATTCCATTCAACCACGTCCAGCCCGGCTTCCTGCAGATCTATCAGAACCTCCAGGTTTTCTTCCAGCTTTGGTTGAAAATCACCTCCAAAAAGGAATTTTGCCTTGTCGCCGAATTCACCTTTCAACACCAAAGCTTCAATTAATGAGGCTGGACGCTTGTATTGCAGTGTTTTTTCAGTCATCTGGATACACCTTCCACCCGGAATCTTCCGGGTTGCTTTCCTGGGTCAATTTCTTGGTAACCTCCACAAAAAATGCTTCGCAGGTTGCCAGAACCTCACCATCTGTCGTTTTTATTTCACTATGTCCGACCGACAATCTGCCGCGTTTTTTCACTTGCTTTCCAATCGCAAACAGGGGGGTGTCGGTCGGCACAGGTTTGACATATTTCACTTTTAGTTCGCTGGTGACAACAAAGCGGTTTGGATCGTCGATTGTAACCGCTCTGCCGGCTGTTTCATCGAGAACAGCCACGATGTTACCACCGTGGACCATCCCTGGATAACCGGCATAGTTTTCTGTATAACTGAATTCAGAAACCACTTCGCCATCATCGTTGACAAAAAACTCCATTTTCAAAGAGATCGGGTTTTCTCTCCCGCAAACATAGCAGCCGTTGCTGCCAGGTAATTTTTCCATTAACTCTCTTTAGCAAAAGTATCGATCAAAAGCTTGGTATTTCCACCGACACCATACAGAATCGGGCAAGTACAACCATGGTCAATATATTCCTGCACTTTCGCGCGGGCTTCATCTGGAGTTCCACTGGCAGTGATGCGGTGGATCAAATCTTCGGGCACCAGGTATTTGGCTGCCTGGATTTGCTCATGAGTGGCAGGCCAGCCCAAAATTTTCTGGATGCTCTCAACAACATCCATTGAAACGCCGGAAGCCTGGGCAATGTGCGGTTGCTGTGCCAGGTATTGAGTCAGCAATTCGCGGGTTGTATCAATCGCCTTGTCGTGGTCTTCGTCAACAGAGCAAACCACCAATTGCGGGCGGTCAAAATCTTCCATCTTTCGTCCGGATTCTTTCAGACCCTTGTCCAGCTGTTCCAGGGCATAGTCGTTATATTCCACCGGCACACAATAGTTCATTACGATTCCATCTGCGATCCGTCCGGTCATTTCGATCATTTTGCCGCCTGTTGCGCCAATATAGATAGGCACATTACGGGGCTCGCGGCGGCCATGAACGACATCCAGTTCGATTCCGTGAACCTGGACAAACTCACCCTCAAACGTTACGTTTTCCATATTCAGGAGCCTGCGCAAGACGGTGATGGTTTCTTCCATTGCTTTCAAAGGTTTGGTGCGATTGATGCCCACGTTTTTTGCCAACGGATCCCACCAGGCACCAATACCGCAGATGATACGGTTGGGTGCCAGGTCGTCCAGTGTCAGAAAGGTGGACGCCAGCAAACCAATATTGCGAGTCCAGTTATTGATGACCGCTGAACCGACCTTGATTCTTTCGGTTACTGCCGCATAGGCTGCCATTGGCACAATCGCGTCGCGTACAAGCCGGCTTTCAGCCTGCCAGACAGAATGGAAACCTTTTTCTTCAGCGTATTTAACAATGTCGAGACCATCGCGCAAATCGTGGGCGTCCTGGAGGTAAAGAGCAACATTTTCGAACATGGTGAGAAGTCCTTTCTACTCAGTAAATATATGGATTGGATTAAACTTGATTTTATTATAGAAAAGCAAATCCTGAGGGGTATCAAGATCCCTTTGGATGTTTTTGTTTAACCAAACGATCAATTCTACTGACCGATTGGCTGCTTGTTGGGTATGTTTCTGAAACGAGTTCCGCCCAAAATGAGGGATGAGCAGACCAGGATGGCTAACAAGGATCGCATTGGTGCCTCTCTGGCAGTGATCAGGGACAATAATCATGAATTCCCCATCTCTGCGAAGTTGTAGTAATGCTTCCAGGTCTTCCGCCGTCATCCAGTGTAGATCAGCCGGGACGATCAAGACCATTCCCGGATCGTATTCACTGATAAAGCCTAGTGCTTGCGAGACCGCTTCGTTCAGGCTGCTTTGCTGGTTTTCTCTCAATGCGACCCCACCCAATTGACGGGTGTATTCCAATACCTCTTCATCCTGGCTGACAACCAGGATGCGGTCAATCTCACCAGAGGCATCAAGCTTATGGTAGGTTTCCTCGAAAAGTGAGCGATTGAGAGCGAAAATTTCTTCAGCATTCAAACAACCACGCAAGCGCGACTTCCCCTTAGCCAGCGGTTTTACAGGAAGCACTGCCCACAAGGTCATTTGGCTCCAGTCTGAGCAATGCAGTGTTCCAGGATCGCACTCGCGAGTTGGATCTTGTCGGCTTCATCAGTCATGATAGTTTGCAGCTGGATTGTTTGGATGCCTTCTGGGATATCAGAAAAGGACATTGGCTTTTCGCTGGCATCATAGACAAACAGGTTGAGTAAATCGGAATAGTGATTTAAAACTGCCAGGCTGGAGGGTTGGATACCAAGCTCGGCAAACATCTTTGCTGCCGGACCCTTGATGGCTTTGCCCTGGATGATTGGAGACACAGCGACAACGAATTTTGCTTCCAGGGCTTCCTTCATGCCCTGCAACTCCAGGATCGGGTCGATACTCACCCATGGGTTGGAGGGAGCAATCACCACAAGATCCGCCTCCTGGATGGCACACAACGCCTCCGGTAAGATAGTTGGCTCAAACCCGCCATGTAACAGGATTCGGCTGACCTTAGGTTGTGCTTTTTCCCTGACAAGGTAATCCTGAAAAGGCAAGATCATTCCTGACTTGGTCTCAATCAATGTCGGAGCATCATCATCGCTCATCGGTAAAATTTGGCTCAATATGCCCCAGTTGGCACAAAAATCTGCCACAATCTGACTGAGTTTCTTTCCCTGTCCTAACAGGCGGGTACGTTCGAGATGGGTAGCAAGGTCCCGGTCACCTAACTGAAACCAGGTGGGTGCTCCCAAAGCTTCCAGTGCATCGGCGACATTCCAGGTTTCGCCTTCCAGCCCCCAACCATAGCTTTTGTTCGCCAATCCAGCCAACGAGTAGCAGACCGAATCAAGATCCGGGCAGATTTTCAAGCCAAAATGGGTGAAATCATCGCCTGTATTGACAATAGCGCTCAAGTTTCCCGGGGAAAGGACGCGGTCCAAACCCAAGACCAGTTTCGCCCCACCGACACCCCCAGCCAGTACTGTTACTTTTAGCGAAGAAAATTGAGGGAAGGAATATTCGCTCATCTGAACATATCTTTCTCTTTATCGCGGATCAATTCAGCCACAGTCCCTTCACGCAGTGCATAGGGAAAACCGCGTGCATGCACAACCGGCGTACCCTCACTCGTCTGTCCCATCAGTAAAGAAGCAGCTGCAGCGAGTTCATCCGCCGCTGCGATGGTCGTGACGCGCATCTTGTAGCCGTTCATGTCTTCGGTTCCGCGCATATCGATCAAACCTGGCATACCGGATAAGCCGATAGCCGTACCCAGGACGCCATTCCGCCAGGCGCGACCATGGGAATCGATGATCAATACCGCCAGTTGTTTCCCTGTTTTTTCTTCAAGACCTCGGCGGATGCGCTCAGCGGATCGGTCTGAATCCTCGGGCAAGAGTAAGACCCAGTCGATGTCTTCACCCCAGGGTCCCTTAACGTTGGAATGATCTATGCCAGCATTCGCGCACACGAAACCAGCCTTGTGCTGAACAATGATCGTTCCGGGGCGGGTTCGCAGCACTTCTGAACTCTCTCTAAGGATCAATTCAACCAGTTCAGGTCGTTTCTCCAGGAAAGCAGCTAACTCCACTGCTTCTGTGGAAGGAATGACGGTGGTCAGATTAACCAGGCGGCCTTCTGACTTGGAGACAATTTTTTGCGCCAAAACCAGCACATCGCCGTTTTCAAGGGTCAATTCACAGTCTGTGACCGCTTGGTAGATGATCTCTGCCAGATCGTTGCCTTCCTGGATGAGCGGTATTCCGGTAACAGCACTGAGTGTAAGTTGTTTGGGTTGGCTCATTCAATCCCAGTAATGCGGATCCCGGCGGAAGGCACTTTATATTTCATATTGAGACCGATAAGGATCGAGGTCATTCCTTCGACCACAACAGTGTTCTCAATGACTCCGGCATCCCAGGCATGTAAACCGATATCCTGCGCCAGACCGATCACAATCTCACGGGCTTCTTTGTTTCCACCAGCAACCAGAACATCGCAATCAATTTCTTCACCGGAAAGCAAATGCTCAAATGAAATCGTCTGGAAAGCATCCACAACCTGGACATCAGGGCCTAAAATTGCCTTGGCTTGTAAGGCAGCGCTGCCTTCTGGAGGCATTTGGACTTTGCTGACTTTTGGCGGAACCAGTGGAACGCAAACATCGATCAGCAGTTTTCCCTGTAATTCGTCTTTAAGTCCTTCCAGAGTGGAGGCATGCACCGCAAACGGAACGGTCAAAACAGCGATTTCACAAGCTTTAACAGCCTCATCATTGGACATGCCAGAAAGTTCGACTTCCTGATCACCAATTTTTTCTCGTACGGTTTCCACCGCAGCAAGTGCTTTTTCTACCTGGCGTGATCCAATGATCACTTTATGACCAGCCATCGCCCAGCGGTAAGCCAAGCCGCTACCTTCTTTGCCTGTTCCACCAATAATTCCAATTGTGTATTTCATCTATTCTCCATTACATTTGTGCGACGCGCGCCCAGGTCTGAGCAGCAACTTCGCGTGATTTTGCAGCAATTTCCGCTTCGTCCAGGAACAGGAGTTTGCGGTCTTTCATTAATACCTTACCACCTGCCATGGTCATAGTGACCATGCCATCACGGAATCCAAAAAGAATGTGCCAGGGCAAATTTCCAGCATTCATCGGTGTGATGGGATGATAGTCGACGAAAATTATGTCAGCAGCCGCACCCGGCTCTATCACGCCTACGCGCAATCCGCCCCATATCTGCGTAGCAAGCCTGGAATTATTGCTCACCGCAACTTTGATCACATCGTAACCATTCATGGCTCTCGGGTCGCCCTTATGGTCTTTCTGCAGCAAGTAAGCAAAGAACCATTCCTGCCACATGGCATTCGAAAAGCCGTCATTACCCAAACATAGGTTAACACCACTGTTTAGCAGTTTTTCCACTGCTGCCACACCGACAGCATTGTTCATGTTGGAACGCGGTTGATGCGTCAGCCAACTTTGGCTTTGTGCCAGCAGCTTGATCTCGTTGTCGGAAAGGTGAATGCCGTGTGCCAGGATACTGCGTTCGTTCAAAATCTGTTTCTCCCAGAAGCGTTCCACCACGCGCTTGCCGTATTTCGCCAGCGAATCTTCCTGGTCAACAATTCCTTCTGCCGCGTGAACATGGAAACCAACTCTGTTCCCATTTTCTTGAACGCACTTGTCAAGTGTCTCATCCGAGACGGTCAGGCTGGCATGCAAACCAAAATGAGCCCGTACCATTGAGTCGGTCTCCCCTGTCTGGACCCGGCTGATGAAGCGACTGTTTTCCCGGATACCTGCCAGGGCACGTTCCTCACCATCACGATCTGTTACTTCGTAACATAATGCAGAGCGCAAACCGGAGCGTTTGACTGCTTCGTAGACCACATCCAGCGAGCCGTCGATGAAATTCGGCGAAGCATGATGGTCGATGACAGTGGTAGTACCGTATTTGATGGCGTCAATCAACAGCGTCAGGGCAGAATAACGGGTGCCCTCTTCATCGAGCGCTTTGTCCAGTTTCCACCACAGTTTTTCCAGAATCTGTTGGAAATTGACCGCCGGCTCACCTGGAATCGCCATTCCACGGGAAAACGCGCCATAAAAGTGAGTATGAGCGCAAATATTGCCGGGCATGATCAGCTGACCCTGCGCGTCTAATATCTCTTCCTGTGGGAACTTTTCCGTTAGCTCCCCTTCTAATCCGATGGATTTGATGATTCCATCCTGGACAAGGATCTCATGCCCCTCAAGGAGCTGGTTAGGTTCGCCCCAAGTGACAATGTTTCCGTTTTTGATGATCATATTCGCCTCCTTGTGGCTCAAGAAATCAGTCAGTTAGTTGGTAAAGTTCAATCAAAACACCATTGCCGGCTTTAGGGTGGATAAACGCCATCTTTCGACCAGGCAGAACTTCTGGGGTCTCATTGATCAGGCGTACGCCTTTTTCCTTCAATTCTGCCAGTTTCTCGTCAATGTTGTCCACTTCCATGCAGAGGTGATGCATACCTTCGCCCCGTTTTTCCAGGTAGGCAGCCAAACCAGTTTCATTGCTGGTAGGCTGAACCAGCTCGACTTCGCTGTCTCCAATGGGGATGAAAGCGACCCGGGAATTCTGCGAAGGAACCACTTCAACATGGTCCAGGGTCAGACCCAGGCTTTCTTCCCAAAACTTGAGCGATTCCTCGATATCCCGCACAACGATCGCTACATGGTTAACTTTGGTAATTTTTGCCATCTCTCTCCTATAGATGTTTTTTAGATGAAATTGGGGGCAACGTATTCACCCCAGACTTTCCGTAATCGATTACAGATCTCACCCAGTGTGAGTTTGTTTTCAACACATTCAATGATGACTGGCATCAGGTTGGCATCACTATTGGCAGTCTCCTCAAGTTTGTTCAACAAATCGTTGACCATTTGTGCGTCACGGGAGGAACGTAGTGCCGCCAGGCGTTCATGCTGGTCTTGTTCTATCTTGGGATCAATCCTCAGTGATTCCAGCGAGATTTCTTCTTTCACCTGGAATTTATTCACACCAACCACGATGTCTTCCAGGTTTTCCAGGTTGCGTTGCGCCTGGAAGGCGGCTTCCTGGATCTCGTTCTGAATGAAGCCATTTTCAATAGCTGCCAGTGCCCCGCCAACCGCATCGATTTTCTCGATGCATTCAGCTGCTTGCTTCTCAATTTGATCGGTTAGGTATTCCACCAGGTAAGATCCAGCCAGGGGATCAACAGAATCGGCAACCCCAGATTCATACCCGATGATCTGTTGGGTGCGCAGTGCTACCTGGACAGATTTTTCCGTCGGCAACCACAGTGCTTCGTCCATGCTATTGGTGTGCAGCGACTGCGTACCGCCTAAAACGGCAGCAAGCGCCTGCAGGGTGACCCTCACAACGTTGTTTTCTGGTTGCTGGGCAGTCAGTGTCGAGCCCGCCGTTTGGGTATGGAACCGCAAATGTTCCGATTTGTTTTTCTTGGCGCCAAACCGTTCGCGCATGATTTTGGCATAAAGCCGTCGTGCAGCTCTGAATTTGGCTACCTCTTCCAGAAAGTTGTTGTGGGAGTTGAAGAAGAAGGAAAGCTGGTCGGCAAACTCGTCCACATCCATACCCGCCTTGATAGCAGCATCGATGTATGCAATGGCGTTTGCCAGGGTGAAAGCAACTTCCTGAACAGCCGTTGAACCGGCTTCGCGTATGTGATAACCGGAAATGCTGATTGTGTTCCAGTTCGGCACTTCCTGCTTGCAATATTGGAAGATATCCGTGATCAGGCGCATGCTGGGTTTCGGTGGGAAGATATATGTTCCGCGGGCGACGTATTCCTTCAGAATGTCGTTCTGGATCGTACCTCGCAGTGCTGTGGAGGGAACTCCCTGTTTCTTTGCCACGGCAATGTACATAGCCAGAAGTACTGCGGCTGGTGCGTTGATGGTCATACTTGTGGAAACTTTATCAAGCGGAATCTGGTCAAAAAGCGTCTCCATGTCTTCGATGGAAGAAATTGACACGCCCACTTTTCCTACTTCGCCCAGCGCGATTGGATCGTCCGCGTCATAGCCGATTTGAGTCGGCAGGTCGAAAGCCACGCTCAAACCGGTTTGTCCCTGATCTAGCAGGAAACGGTAGCGTTTGTTGGATTCTTCCGCGCTGGAGAAACCGGCATACTGTCGCATCGTCCACAGGCGTCCACGGTACATGGTCGGTTGGACTCCGCGGGTGTAGGGGTACATTCCAGGAAGACCAAGTTCTTCAAATTGCTCCGGGTTGATTTGCTCAGGTGGTACTACCGCTGGAACAGGGATATTGGATGAAGTCTTGAATTGCGCTTTTCGTTCAGGGAAACGCTTGACGGCGGGATCATAGCATTTCTCCTGCCATTGATCAAATTGTGTTTGGTCTGTCATACCTCTCCTCAAGAATGGGTTAATGGTTAACACTTTAAGTATACCTGATGGAAGCCTGAAGCGGTGAAAAAATGCGAATTTTGACTATTAGCGCAGGTCTCCTGGCAGAAGAGTTTTTCTCTTCGAATGTTGGGAGAAAGCCTTGAGATTACCCTTGCGAATCCAATTTTGTGGTAATATTGACCGGCTTGGATGTTGTACCCTTCATCCATCGAAAAAATTACTTAGCACAGAAAGGGCTAGAAATGAAAGTTTTGTTAATTAAGGACGTTTACAAATTAGGTCGTGCCGGCGATATTAAAAAAGTCGCCAACGGTTATGGCCGCAACTACCTCATCCCCCAGGGTTTAGCAATTCCTGCTACCGAAAGCTCATCCAAGGTCGCTGAAGCAATCGCCAAACGAGCTACCGAACGCCGCGCTGCTCTCAACATAGAGTTGAAAAGCGTTGCCGATGTTCTTGCCAAGCTGGAGCTCTTCTTCCCGGTCAAAGCTGGCGAAACTGGCAAACTCTACGGTTCTGTCTCTGCTCAAGCGATCGCAGACCGCATCAAAGCAGAAAAAGATATCGACCTGGAACGCAACCAGCTGGTCACGGAACCCATCCGCAACCTGGGTGAATACATGATCCCGGTTAACCTCACGCTCGACCTGGTTCCTGAAGTTCGTGTCGTCGTTCATCGTGAAGGTGAAGTCTTCGTGCCGGCAGTTGAAGTTGAATATGTCGAAATCGAAGAGATTGAAGTCGAATCTTCTGAAACCGAAACAACCGAAGCATAGTATTCTGGAATAAAAAAGGGTAGCAGCCTGCTGAGTTATTTCAGCAGGCTATTTTTTTGTTAGAATCAGCATCATGGCATATTCAGGCTCTCAACTCAAGAAAATCCGGGAAGAACGCAGTATCTCCCTGGAGCAGGTTGCTACCGCAACCCGCATCCGTTTGGCGATCTTGCAGGACCTGGAAGACGAGGAATACTCTGAGCTTAGTTCAACCACACAAACCAAAGGTTTTCTCAAGCTTTACGCTGACTTCTTAGGATTACAAGATGAACCCGCAGAAGAACTTCCGATTGAAGAAAATATCCCTGTGCCGAAGCAAGAGGTTCCTGAGGAAAAACCAGCAGTTGAAAAAGAGAAAAAGAAAAGAAACCTTCTTGTCCGACCTGCCAAACCCTCGAATCAACCCTCGGTAACTCCTAAAAACGAACCCGGGGAGATTATTGAGCAACCCGAACCACCGCCTACGGTCAAAGAATCAACAGGATCTACTGAGGCTTTGATATCAATTGGGCGGGAGTTGGCAGCCCGTCGCCGTTATCTCAACATCACCTGGGATGTCATTGAAGAAGAGACCCATATTCCGAAAGATCAACTGAAAAGCATCGAACGCGGCGATCTGGATGCCTTTATCAATCCGATGCAATTCAAAGGTCACTTACAGTCCTACGCCCGCTTTCTGAACCTGGACGTGGCAGGGATCATGATCCGCTATGCAGATGCAATCCAACAACGCCGGCTCGAAAAGAACAACAACAAAACGCGTCAGTTCAAGCCTCCCAAAGTTCTTCCGCCGTTCCTGGTTAATCTGAAACGTTTTTTCACACTCGATCTTTTCTTTGGCAGCCTGATGATCCTGGGTATAGTCGGTTTCCTTATTTGGGGCATCTCCCGAATGACATTTCTGCAGGAGGAGTCACAGGTCACAGGTACCTTACCAGCTGTAGCTGAAGTTCTGCTTTCTGAACCGACTGAGATAGCCACAGAAACCGAACCAACCCAGGAAGTGGAAGTTGAGCAAGTTATCCCAACCGCAACACCCTTCTACGCTGCCTCGGAAACCGATTCAAATATCGAAATTGTGCTCCTTGTCCGACAAAATGTGTGGTTGAGGGTCACCTCGGATGGTGATGTGATCTTCCAGGGCAGACAGTTGGCAGGCAATGTTTTGACTTATACCGGTGACGAAGAAGTCGAATTGAAAACTGGCAACATATCAGCCATTGAAATCATTTTCAATCAGCGCTCTGTCGATCCAATCTCAGATTCTCTGGGCACCCCTGCCCGGCTGCTCTTTACGACCGAAGGCATGACAGAACTGTCTGTGCTTGACACCAACGAAAACCCATAGGAATTTAAATGAAAAAAAACACATTTCACCTCGTCAGCCTTGGCTGTGCTAAAAACCTGGTCGATTCCAATGTCCTGGCTCAACTTCTGGAAGCAGAAGGTCTGACCTATTCAGATTCACCCGAACAGGCTGAGTTTGTTCTGATCAACACTTGTGGGTTCATTCACGATGCCCGCCAGGAATCCGAAGAGACGATCCGGGAACTTGCAGGTTTGAAAAATTCCCAACAAAAGCTGATTGTGACCGGTTGTTTGGCTGAGAGATGGCGCGATAACTTACTCAAAGCGCATCCGGGCATCGATGGATTGATTGGCACCCGCCGGCTGGAAGACCTCGTTCCCATGGTCCGACAGCTGAAAGCGGGGAACAAAGTCAGCCCCTACCTGGATTATCCTGCCCTGAAGTACGCTCCCGGAGCCTCCTATACCACCATCCAGGGTGGCAGTAGTTATCTGAAAATTGCCGATGGCTGTCACCGTTCCTGCGCTTTTTGTGCAATTCCAGGCATCAAAGGCAGCCTGGTCAGCCGTCCGGTCGAGGACATCCTGCAGGATGCCAGGTTCTTACAAGAGGTTGGAGTCAATGAGATCAATCTGATTGCCCAGGATGTTACTGCCTATGGTGCTGACCGGGGCGAGCAGGATGGCTTGTTTTCTCTTCTTCAAAAAATGTTACCGGAGATCCCTGATGTTCCCTGGCTGCGCCTGCTTTACACCTATCCAGGGATGATTTCGGATAATCTGATCAATCTGATGGCAAGTTCAGAACAGCTTCTGCCCTATCTCGACATTCCTCTTCAACATGCCAGCCCGGAGGTTTTGAAAAGCATGCGGCGACCCTCGGATATCGACTGGGTCAGGCGCACGATCAATACCATGCGCGAGCGAATTCCTGATTTGGTAGTGCGAACAACCTTGATCGTTGGCTTTCCAACGGAGACGGAAGAGAGTTTTGAAGATTTGTATAAGTTTGTCGAGGAGATGCAATTTGACAACATGGGCGTCTTCACTTATTCGCCTGAGGTGGGTACTTTTGCTGAAAACCTGGGCGATCCTGTGAGCGTGGAATTAAAAGAAGCACGTCGGGAAAAGTTGATGGAGATCCAGTCCCGCTTAGCATTGCAAAAGAAACAAGCACTTATCGGTAAAACGCTGGATATCCTGGTTGAAGGGGTGGATGAAGAGCAAGAAGTCATCATCGGTCGCAGTTATCGCGATGCCCCCGAAATCGATGGCTTGGTAGTGGCCAATGGCCGTGCCGAGATTGGCGATTTGACACAAGTCACCATCGAAGGTGTCGGACCATACGATTTGTTTGGCAGCCAGGAGTAGGGCGATTTTTAGCCGCTACCCTGACCCCCGCTTACACGTTCGTTTCACGGACCCTCCCCAAATGGAGGGCTTGATTATAAGAAAAACCGGAGTTTAACTCCGGTTTCTTTGTTATTACAATTGTCTCAAATTGTCCAAATCCTGCCGAATTACGACGGCGGCCACTGCCAACCCCAAAACTGCTCCGGCAACTGCCCCAATCAGAGTTCCTGCAAAACGTGGAGCAAAATTGAGGACTGCGAAGGCAACCCCTCCACCCAGCAGCGCACCGAGCAGTGCCAGCAACAGGGATTTGGTAAGTTTGAGTTTGGATGTCAACTGAGGATTCAAGAGTACCAAGAGAAAGACTGCTTGCAGCGAATAAGCAAGTGTATTGGCAGCAGCAATACCTTTCGCCTGCAGAGCGGGTGAAAGCACCAGGCTCAACAAAATAAACACAATCAACGTGGCAACGGCACCCATAAGAGGATACTTTGGTTTCTGCATGGCATAAAAGCTGCGCACGAACAATTCAACTATCGAATGAGCCACAATTCCGATCAGAAAGATGCGGGAAACATCGACCACGCGGGCGGTATCAACGGCATCCAACCCAAGTAAAGCTTGAACTGCAGGTGTCAAAACTACGCCTGCGATAATGGCAACCGGAATGGTCAAGGCCAACATTACCTTGCCGGCTCGTTCAATTTTTTCTTTTAGCTCGTCGAAACGATCACTACTGAATAGCTCAGAAAGTGTCGGTAAAATGGCTGTGGCGATCGAAGTACCGAGTAAGGTCTGGGGAACCTGCATAATCCACCAACCGTAGGTCAGGGCTGTGACCGAACCAACTTCAAGCCTGGAAGCAAAATTATCTTGCGCCAGGAAGATCATCTGGATACAAAACATACTGATCAAGCGGGGTGCCATCATACGGAAAACCTTTCGTGTGTCCGGATCGTGGATATCAATTTTGGGGCTCCACTTGAAGTGAAATTTGAGCAATCCAGGCACCTGGATGAGTAAATGCAAAGCAGCTCCGATAATGACGCCATAAACCAGCCCATCCACTCCCAGTCCAAAGGCGGGCAGTGTGATGCCACCAATCTTAAGACCTTCTGTCGGTGCCAGGAAAATTGCACCAAAAATCTGACCCAAGTCATAGAGAATCGGTGCGAGAGCCGGTAGGAGAAAATGCTGATTCGACTGTAAACCTGCCATCACCAGACCGCTCAACGAGAAGATAAGCGTGGAAATAAGATTCAGGCGTAATAAGCGCACTGTCGCGTCCGTTTGTGCCACGCTAAAACCAGGGGCTATACCAAGTTCATTTGTGATCAAAGGTCTTGCCAGAATGGCGACCACAATTGCCGCAATCGCAGTGACAATAAAAGCAATATTGAGAATGTTGGAAAAAAGTACCCAGGCTTTATCCCGTCCTTTTTGAGTCAATACTTCCGAGAGGATCGGGATAAAAGCAATCGCCAGAGCTCCACCCGAGATGAGCATAAAAAGCATGTCGGGGAGGTTGTTTGAGGCATTAAAGACATCCAGTTCAGCAGACAAACCAAATTGCCTTGAGATGATCATCTGCCTTGCCACACCAAGGATCTTATCAATTCCAAAGAGAACAGCCAGTAAAAGCGAAATCTTAGTAAGTCGACTTAATTTTTTCATAGCGCTCCAATTAATGCCCAATTATGCCATAAACTCATTATTCGAAGAGAGAAACCCAACCGTACGGCGGGGGCTTGTCTCCCGCCTAATGATTGATTGTACTGGCGCCCTCGCCTATCGATTGATCGTACCGGCGTCCTTACGATGTACCCCAGCACCGAAGGTGCCTGTGGGCTGACCGAGTACGAGATTTGACCGTGAAGGCTCCATGAAAGGACTCCTGCGGAGAAATCCTATGCTCGGTCCTTACAGGAGGCTTCGCACTCAGGAGACCGGCACAATTGAAATTCATATTGTCATCCTGAAACCCAACCGTACGGCGGGGGCTTGTCTCCCGCCGAAAACGTTTGCATCTGCTGGTCTGATCTTACCGGCGCCCTCGCCTATCGATTGATCGTACCGGCGTCCTTACGAAGTACCCCAGCACCGAAGGTGCCTGTGGGCTGACCGAGTACGAGATTTGACCGTGAGGGCTCCATGAAAGGACTCCTGCAAAGAAATCCTATGCTCGGTTAGAAGACCAGCACAACCGCATTTCATTTTGTCATCCTGAAACCCAACCGTACGGCGGGGGCTTGTCTCCCGCCGAAAACGTTTGCATCGGACGGTCTGATCTTACCGGCGTCCTCGCCTATCTATTGATCGTACCGGCGTCCTTACGAAGTACCCCAGCACCGAAGGTGCCTGTAGGCTGACCGAGTACGAGATTTGACCGTGAGGGCTCCATGAAAGGACTCCTGCGAAGAAATCCTGTGCTCGGTCAGGAGACCGGCACAATCGAAATTCATTTTGTCATCCTGAAACCCAACTGTACGGCGGGGGCTTGTCTCCCGCCGAAAACGTTTGCATCTGCTGGTCTGATCTTACCGGCGCCCTCGCCTATCGATTGATCGTACCGGCGTCCCTGCCGAGTACGAGATTTGACCGTGAGGGCTCCATGAAAGGACTCCTGCGGAAAAATCCTATGCGCGGTCGCAAGTCCGGCACAATCGCAAAATCACCACAATCGACAAGCAATGCCAATGTATGCTTTATAATCTCAGGATAGAAAGCAGGATATCCATGCCAAAGAGTACAGGAACTCTATTCGTTGTTGCCACCCCCATCGGTCACCCGGGTGAAATCACCTCAAGGGCGATCGAAGTGCTTTCGCAAGTCGATCTGATCATTTGCGAAGAACGAAAAGTTGCTTCCCGTTTACTGAAAGGTCTGGATATCTCCAAATCCCTTCTCGAGCTTAATGAACACAACGAAGCCGAGATGGTGGAGCAAGTGTTATTGAAACTATTTGAGGGTCAAAACCTTGCCCTGATCTCCGATTGCGGTACCCCTGTTTTTTCGGATCCGGGACGTAAATTGCTCGAGATTATGTATGGCTCAGAAATCCCCGTTGTGCCGGTCTCTGGACCATCTTCCCTGATGACTGCCATTTCAGTCTGCCCATTCGACTTGAAGCAGTTCCACTTCCTGGGCTTTTTACCACCCCAAACCGAACAGCGAAAACAAGTATTAATGCGTCACAGTTCCTCCCAGGAAGCCTTGATCCTGATGGACACGCCTTACAGAATGGCAAAATTACTCGAGGAAGTTGCCAACGCCTTTGGGAAAAAGCAGAACATTTTTCTGGCAACCGATCTGACTCTACCAAGCGAGCATATTTATATTGGAGAGGTGCAGGAGATCCAGGCAAAAGTTCAGCAGCGTAAAGCTGAATTTATCCTCATCATCGAGAAAACTCAGCGGAGGCGCACATAATTCCTCCCCGCACTCTACAGATCCGTGACAAACAGGTAAAGCTGCCAGTCTACATGCCCGATGCGACCTACGGTTACGTGCGCAGTCTCACCAGCCAGGATTTACGACAGGTGGGCTTACCAATGCTGATGATGAACGCCTTTCACCTCATGCAAAAACCGGGTTCAACCATCATCCAATCCTTAGGTGGACTGCACCAAATGTCCAACTGGGATCGTCCCATCATGACCGATTCCGGTGGTTTCCAGGCATATTCCCTCATCCGCCAAAACCCCAAATTCGGCAGTCTTTCACCCAAGGGCATCCTATTTCGACCTGAAAATTCTGACCGCAAGCTCAATCTCACACCCGAAAAGAGCATCCAGCTCCAATTCGGGTACGGTTCGGACATTTTGATCTGCCTGGACGATTGCACCCACATCAATGCCAGCTACGAAGAGCAAAAGCTTTCGGTGGAACGAACGATTGCCTGGGCAAAAATCGCCAAGAAAACCTACCTGCAGCAACTGCGATCACGAAATCTCGCAGAAAACGAGCGCCCGCTGATCTTTTGTGTGATCCAGGGTGGCGCAGAAAATGATCTCCGCAGGCAGTGCGCGGAAGCTCTGCTGGAAATTGGCTTTGACGGCTTTGGTTTTGGCGGCTGGCCTCTGGATGAGAATTCCAACCTGATCATCGACATCCTTGAACTGGTACGTTCGCTCGTGCCGATTGAATTCCCAATCCACGCCCTCGGCATCGGTCACCCGGAAAGCATTGTCACCGCATATAACATTGGCTACGAAATGTTCGACAGTGCCTTACCCACCCGCGATGCCCGTCATGGACGTCTCTATCGCAAAGATGGTCTGAAGTTGACCCCGGGTACCCCACCAGGTTGGCTCAAATTCACCTACATCAACACGGAAAACTTCATTCGCGACCCAAATCCGCTCGAAGAAGGCTGTGACTGTCCCTGCTGCCAGGATTACAGCCTGGGCTATCTCTATCATCTTTATAAAATGCGTGATCCCTCCTATTTTCGCCTGGCAACCATGCACAACTTACGTTTCATGACCCGCGTCATCGAAGATTTGAAGGAAAGCAATGTCTGAGGACGAGGAGATCGAAAAATTCATCGCAGAGGTTCAGGAAAGCGCGAAGTATGCTCAACTCGAGAATGGACTTGTCCGCCAAATTGCCCTGGAAGAGCTAAGAAACCAAAAAGACCAGCGGATCGCGCTCAAAACTACCCGAACCCGTCTGCACCGCCTTGCTGGTGCCTTCCTGGCTCCTAAGTTAGACTACGCGAAGTGGCTCGATAATTTCAGGTCTTTATCCCTTGATGATTTTGTAGCCTTTAAAGAGTCCAGCAAACGCATACTGAAGTTGCATGCTTCGACACAGGAGCGCCTGCCCTTCCTCGACACTTTTTATCAAACATGCCTGGCTCCCATCGCCCCAATCACCTCCGTTCTGGACCTGGCATGTGGGCTCAACCCGCTCGCCATGCCCTGGATGCCGTTACAAAAAGACTGCATCTATTTCGCCTGCGATGTGGTGGAACCCCTGATCGATTTTCTTAATGGATACTTTCCCCTCTCAAAGCAAACCGGTAGCGCCTTCACCTGCAACTTGCTCCAATCCATTCCCCAGCACAAGGTACAGGTAGCCTTTTTGTTGAAACTTCTGCCCATTCTTGACCAGGTCGATTCAGGTGCTTCTTCAACTCTCCTGGATGAGGTGCAAGCAGACCATCTTCTTATCTCATACCCTTCCAAAAGCCTGGGCGGACGGTCCAAAGGAATGAAGCAAACCTACGCCGATCACTTCGAACGAATCACTTCGGGCAGGAAATTCGAAGTCCATTCCTTCGATTTCCCCAACGAAACCGTTTATCTTCTAAGCCGATGAACACGATCACTGAGAACGAAGTGATGAAGTTAGTCGAAGCGGTGCATAGTTCGCGCAAGTACCGTGAGTTGGAACTGCCCGAAGAAATGCTGAGGGATTTGATAGCGGTCAACCTTCCCAATTCCAGAAATATGACTGAGTTGAAAACGAATTTTCGGACAGCTTTACATAACGTCATCGCCCCCTATCTTGAAGACATCGATTACGACAAAGAAATCAATGCACTGCACACAGACAATCCTGGCTTACAACAACCAGAAAATCTCGAGGCGTATTGCCTGAAAATGATGGCAAAACACGCCTCAACCAAAGAGCGAATTCCACACCTGCAAGAGTTTTTCAACACAATTTTTGAGATCATCGGCAGCCCCCATAGCATCCTGGACCTGGCTTGCGCCTTGGATCCGCTTTGCTTGCCCTGGATCAAGCTATCACCTGGTGCCAGCTTCAAGGCCTTCGACGTCAACGGTCCCCGTATACGCTATTTACAATCCTTTTTCGCCTTAGTCTACCCAAATTACCAGGCAATTCAGCAGGATATCCTTCTCCACCCTCCCACGGAAACGGCTGATTGTGCTTTTTTCTTCAAAGAAGCTCACCGGCTTGAGAAACGCCAGCCCGGTTCTACCCGCATCTTGTTAAATGGGATCAATGTTTCGACGGTCGTGCTCAGCCTACCCGCCATGGATTTGAAGGGTCATCACTCTTTAGAGAACTACCACCGGCACCTGGTAGAAAAAGCCCTGGAGGGCACGACCTGGCAGCAAGAAGTACGCCTTGTTGGCAACGAGCTGCTCTTTTTTATTCGCAAGGAACTTGCCCAATGAGCCCTCTTGATGAATTCACTGCTGCCCTACAGCGCTACCAGCCATACCTGGATGAGGCGGACTTTACCGCTCTCTTAGCAGAATCGGAACAGATTGCCCCGTCTGCGGTGCGCTTGAATCTATTAAAGGCGCAAACTTCATCCCTGAAAAGGCTTCAATTCTTAGGTGAAAAGTACTCCTGGAGCATAAAAGAGCTGCTATTTTCCAGTGACTCACTCCAGGTTTGCGATTGGAAGGTTTCACCAAGCCAAACGCGGGAATTTCAACTGGGTCAGTATTACTTGCAGGATGCTGCTTCGATCCTGCCGGTATCCCTTTTCAGTCCGTCTGATGAGCCCCTGCTAAAACTCGATATGGCAGCCTCACCGGGTGGCAAAACCACCCAGTTGATCGATGCTTCGCATGACCGAGATTTCGTGATCGCTAATGATTCGGCTGCTTCGCGGCTATCTGCTCTGCGGACCGTCTTGCAGACCTGGGGAGCCGCCAATTACGCCATCACCAACTATCCAGGTGAACGCTGGGGCGATTGGTTCCCGGAAACTTTCGACCGGATTTTGCTGGATGCGCCTTGCAGTATGCAGAGTTTGAGGGCATCCTCCAGCCATCCTCACCGTTCGATCACGGTGGATGAACGCGGTCGGCTTGCCAGCCGCCAGCAAGCGCTGTTGTTTTCAGCGGCAAAAGCATTGAAGATCGGTGGTGAACTGGTTTATTCCACCTGCACGCTTGCGCCTGAAGAAGACGAAGCTGTTGTGTCAGCCTTGCTTGAAACTTACCTGGGTGCTTTCCACATCGACCCTGCTCCTGCCAAACAATACAAAGTATCGGGGTTGGCTGAATTTGAAGATCATAGATTTCATCCTGATGTAATTCATGCCTTGAGGATCTGGCCTTTTGTTTTTCAAACCAATGGATTCTTTGCCGTAAAACTTATTAAGGACAAGGCAATTGGAACTGAGCGAATTGAACCTCCAACCCGGGATTTCAGCGCTACAGGATTCAAGCCATTATCAGCCAAGCTATACCAGGAACTAAGTGAGACCATCCAGATGAATTATGGTTTCGACTTCGATGCTTGTTTACAGGAATTATCCTTAGTGCCTATGCGCAAAGTTGATGCAATCCAGCTTATTCCCATGGGTTATTTGGATACATTCTCCAGCCTTCCCTACAATGCGATTGGAATGCCCTTGGGTCGATTCATTAGAGATCACTTTGAAATCAGCGTTGAATTTTTTCTGCGCTTTGGTTCATATTTTTCTCGAAATGTTTGGCAGATACCGGAAGATTTGGTCGACCAATGGATGAAGGGATTTGACATCCGTAGTATCGACCCGGAGGGTATCGAACCCGGGACGGTCATCGCAATCAGGGATGAAGAGGGCAACAACCTTGGCGCGGCAAAGTATTCAAGCAAACGCTTGCGTAACTTGCTCCCAAATCGCCATCTCAGCCAATGATACGGAATTAGTATTTGTAAGCAAGCTAAAATTGAAAACTCTTGGTGCGATGAACAATATGATTCTAATGAGAAATTCGAAATTCATTATTTGGGGCGGTGTTTAATTCTTCAGACTGTCAACAATATTCCGTAAAATAGCACTGCCGGCGATGCAGGCTGTTTCCATCCGTAAAATACTATTCCCGAAGGAGACCTGCTGGAACCCATATTCCTCAGCCAGCTTCACTTCTTCCACACTGAAACCGCCTTCTGGACCAATTAACAGAATCAACGATTGTAGATCGGCATTGATCAAAGGATGTAAAGTATCAGCACAAATCCGCTTTACGATTGCCGTGCCTTCCCATGCGATCAGTTTGAGATCATGATTGGAAGTTTGTTTGAGCATTCCCTCATATGAACTCACAGGCAGCATCACCGGTAATTTTGCCCGCAAACTTTGCTCTGACGCCTCTCGTGCAATCGATTCCAACCTATCCTGGCGCGCCCGGTTAGTTTTCAGATCCTGAACCAGGGAACGAGAAGAGATATAAGGGAAAAACCTGGCAATCCCAAGTTCGGTCCCCTTCTGGACGATCAACTCGATCTTTTCTCGTCGGGCAAGACTGTAAGCCAGGCTAAGGCGGATGAAAGGTTCTTCACGACCTGCCTGTTTGTCCATAATATGTCCAGTGACCAGGTTGCCGCTCAAACCATCCAACTGAACCAGGTATTCCCAACCAGTATTATCCAGTACGGTCACGGCATCCTTTTTGGGATCAAGCCGCAGGACTTTACGTATCTGTTTGGATAGGTCCTCTGGAAATGTTACTGCCCCCTCAACAATTTGCTCTGGGTATAAAAAGAATCTTTCCATGACTCGATTTTACCTGATAAGTGAGGAAATTGCGTTCATGTTATCTGCTATCGATCAAACTTGCGCCTACAGCCGTAGCAAATTCGGCATGGTCAGGGAGTAGAAAGGATAAATTGTATAATTTGGAGAAACCATCAAGGACTTTTCTTCCGAGAGGTAGTTGTGAAAGATTGCCGGTAACAACAACTTTATCCAAACCTTGCAGCCGGGCAGCCAGTACCGAAGCCGTGCCAACCGATTGAAACACCATGTTCACAATTCCAGCGGCAATGTCTTCGGGGCGTGCCAGATCTTCCAGTTTGCCAAAATTAGAGGCAGTGGCATCTGGTGTCAGACCTGGAATCTCGGCCGAAGTAATATCTCCGATGGTCAAATCGACCATTCCCAGATCTCCCTGGTCCGCAAGATCGGAGATTGTTTCAAAATCACGGACGTTGAGCATCCGTTCTGCCAACCCTTGTAGCGTACCTCCGCCCACACCAGAACCAATAATATGTTCCACTCTTTTATTCCTGGCAGCTACGATCGAGGTTCCTGTGCCCATACTAACCACAATTGCCTGATCCAAACCAGTAAGGTAGAGCCCTCCCAGACCAACACAGTCGAACTCAGGCACAATATTTGTTGGACAGCCAAAAATATCTCCCCCAAGCTGGGATGCACCTACCCCGGTTGCATGGATCCTTTCAACATCACGCAAGTCTTTGCCGATTACATTGAGGAACTTCCCCAAGCCACCACTGGCAGAGGTGAAAGGATCGCTCGCTTGTACCCGGACGAAGCCGAACAGCTTGGCATTTTCGTAACCGATAATTTTCGTCGTCGTTCCACCGATATCCAACCCGACAATTAAGCCCATTATTACTCCTATCTGTCATTACATCCGTGTTGAATAGTAGTATACAATATGCCTTATGGAATCAAATACTGACATAACAGAAAGTAAGTCCTCTCATTTCAAATACCTCGACCTGGTTATGGTTGCTTTTACCGTCATCCTGATCCTCAGTAATTTTGCCTCTTCAGCAAAAATAATCGATTGGGGGTTCTCCATTGGGAAAATTCCCCTGGCTTTCGATGCGGGAACCGTGTTTTTTCCCTTTGCATACATTTTCGGCGATGTTCTTACTGAAGTCTACGGTTACTCCCGCGCCCGCAGGGTTATCTGGGTTGGTTTTGGAGCACTGGTTTTTACCTTCCTCATGTTCTGGCTGGTAAGGGTGCTTCCAGGTGAAGCGGGCTGGCAACAAACCGTAGGTCAGGAGGCGTTCGAGTCCGTCCTGGGTGGTATTAGCTTTGGCGGCATCGTTTTAGCCAGCATTTTAGGTTACCTGATCGGTTCGTTCGCGAACTCGATAATTATGGCGATCATGAAAAAGCTGACCAACGGCAAATATTTATGGATGCGCACCATCGGTAGTACGATCATCGGTGAATTCCTCGATTCGGCAATATTCATCGCCATTGCTTCACTGACTGGCGTCTTTCCCTGGGACATTTTCTGGAGTCTAACGCTCACCAATTACATCTTCAAAGTCTCGATTGAGGTTCTCTTCACTCCAGTTACTTATTGGTTCACGAGAAAACTGAAACAAGCAGAAGGCGCGGATGTGTTTTCAGACCTTAAAGATCTGAGTCCTCTGTCGTTTTAGCCTTTTCTTTTCGAAGCCCCTCAATGCTAACCACAAACTCTCCTCTTATTCTATCGGTGGAGAGTTTTTCAATAACTTGAGAAAGCGTTCCGCGATAGTTGCGCTCGAACTTCTTGGTCAGGTCGTTGGCCACCACCGCCTGGCGATCCCCAAGGATCTCAAGACAGTTGTTCAAAAAGGCGATCAGGCGATACGGGCTTTCATAGAACACCAGTGTATGTGGGGATTCCGCTTCCATGGCGATAAAGCGTTTTCGCGGACCTTCCTTGTTGGGTGGAAAGCCTTTAAACGTAAAGGAGTGCAGGGGCAGGTCTGCCAGCGTTAGTGCCATGATCACCGCCGAAGGACCTGGGATGGACTGCACCTCGATGCCGGCTTCAAAAGCGGCATGTGCAAGCAAGTAGCCAGGGTCCGAAATTCCCGGTGTACCGGCATCGGTCACCAGGGCGATCGTCTCACCTCGCTCCAGCCGTTCCAACAATCTTGGCACCACTTTTCTTTCGTTGAAATTGTTCAAAGCCGTCTGGGGCTTGGAGATATCATAATGCTTGAGCAGCACGCTCGTCTTACGTGAGTCTTCGCTGGCGATCAGGTCAACACTCTTTAAGACTTCCACCGCCCGAAAAGTCATATCGCCCAAATTTCCAATAGGGGTTGCTACAAGGTACAGCATCTGGTTTCTCCTTAAAACCAATTATAAGTGAGACTCAGTGAAATTTATGGTTCTGGGATCAGGTATGTTTTCTTAATAGTCTTCGTAAATTTCTTCGGCGATTCCTAAGGCACAGAGCGAGCGTCCTCCTATCTCTCGGTCACTGCGAGACCCTTTGCCATAAGTCTTTTACACTTGAGAAACCTTGACTTGGCAAAGGGTCGTGGCAGTCTGCCTTTAGGTCTTGTTTTCATCAAGCGACGACTGAAAAAACTAGATTGCCGAATCTGCTTGCAATGGAAATTTCTTACTAGTTACTTCAACAACGGAGGTATGCAATAACATTTTTTTGAAATCTCAACTGGTCACAAGTAATTAATCGACTCTCTCTATACGTGAGACCAGGGATAGATGGCACGTGATAGAATTCCTTCAACTCAAAAAAAGGTAACCATTATGGAAAGAACAGTCCCAATCCGCTCCTCCGAAGAAATCGATCTCTATCTGCGCACCATTTACTCCCTGCTGCGTTCCACCAACGAAGTTAACATCCGTACGCTGGAAGGTGTGCACGCCAGTACTGATTCTTCTTTACATATGAACGCCCTCGGCGACCAGCCTGACGCATCTGCCCTCATCTATACCCTCCTGCGTCTACCATCGGTCATTACCAGGGTCAACAAGGTCATCCTGGGGCAATCGGCAAGCAGTTTCACAGAGTATGGCTATGCCAATATCGAATCATGGCGGGAAGTCTCTGCCAAAGCTCGCCGCAGAAAGTGTTTCTATGATGGCAAAGAAAGGTTAGCCTGCTACATTGCCTCTCGCTCGGATATTGACGACGTTGTTCCCTGCCTGACTGCCCTTCAAATCGAGTGGACCAAGCTGCACTTTTTATTGAACACCCTCGATCCTAAACTTCTTGATGAAGCCCTACCAGCAAACGCTGATGCTTTCAGGCAACTCGGAGATCATTTGCATCTTTCTGAAGACGACCTTGCCCGTTTGTACACCGTCCTGGGGGATCAATTTACTGAAACTTTGAAAATCTTCAGAGCTCGCCGGGCGGATTTTACGATCCAGTTGTTAAGCGGTTCGCTAAACGACTACCGCCGGGCAACCGTGAACTGGTGGAACAATATTGAAGAAAACGCCCTTCAACTGATTGATCGACCGATTTATTTTGTTTCATCAAATACACACAGTCTTACTAATTTGCTCTCCGGATATGCCTTGGGGAAAAAGGACGAGCTTCTGCACTACATCCATGACCATGAACCAGCTTTACAGGCAGAATGGGAAGAAATCAACAAGCAGGAAAGCCCCTCCAATCCGCAAAATTTTTACTATTATGCCATGAAGAAGTACGTAAGCACCGAGGCAGGGAGACCTCTTATCGAGGATCAGCTTCAATTTGAGAAAAGTCGGGGTATCAATCGAATTTCCAGCAAACATTCTTTTGACGTGGAAGCCAACATCATTGAACTGGATAAACTGGATCCTTGCACAATCGACGACCGCCTCATCCCAACCGAATGCGATAAAAACCTTGATTTCCTCAAGAAGAGTGATGCGGTAATTTTGAATATCGACTATCCTCTGGGTTATGCAGCCTACAACTTGCTAAGCAAAACTGCCGAAAGTGTCTCAGAGATCCTGGGTATCTATATCATGGGTAAAGCTGCCAGCCTGAACGGCGTACGCGGCGATGTGATCATCCCGGAAGTGGTTTACGACGAGCACTCCCACAACACTTACATCTTTGCCAATCAATTCAGCGCCAAAGACGTCGCCCCTCACCTGACCTTTGGAACCGTCCTGGACAACCAGAAAGCTGTCACAGTGATGGGGACCTTTTTGCAAAATAAAAACATCATGGATGTCATTTACCGGGAAGGCTATACTGACATAGAGATGGAAGGCGGGCCCTACCTTTCGGCGGTTTATGAGCTCTCACGACCGCAGCGCTATCCCGTTAACCAGATAGTCAATTTGAACAAACTTCCCTTCGATCTGGGCATTATGCACTACGTGTCTGATACCCCTTACACAAAAGGCAAGAACCTGGGTGCTGGCGCAATGTCGTATTTTGGTATGGATTCGACCTACGCTGTCTCATTGACGATCTTAAAACGAATTATTGCTCTGGAGAAACAAAGAATCGAATCGATGTAGCCTCATTACCTGTAAGCAACGGGCACCGACCGCTCCAATTGACCCTATGTAGTGAACGGGCACCGACCGTTCTATTCGATCCTATGTACGGAACGGGCACCGAGACCGCTCCGCTTGATTCTGTGTACGGAATAGGCACCGACCGTTCCGTTGTCCTATTCGCATATGAATATTTCCTCCCTATTAAAAAAATCTGGCCATTCTTTTAACAGAACGGCCGGATTTATACTCAATCAAAATCGCGAATTATCCGTTCAACCGCTCCTGTAGCTTTTCAGCACTGCTTTTATAGCCTGCCAGTTTTTCTCGTTCAGCCTCCACCACATTCGCCGGGGCTTTCTGGGCAAAGGGAGATGCCAGAAGTTTTTCCAGGCGCGCGATATGGCTTTCTGCTTCTGCCAATTCCTTCTCCAACCGTTCCCGGTCCTGTTCGCCGCCAGTACTGGCAGTCAAGTCCAGGTAAACCTCAATATCCTCAATTACCAGGACCGTCATGCCTTCTGCCTGCGTTTTACCAGACAGAATTTGAAGCGACTCCTCGTTCAATCCAGCCAGATCAACCAACAGGTTCAGATTGTTGGTCAGAAACTCTGTTTTACTCTCGCTCACCAGGATTGTATCGATGCGCTTGCTTGGTTCAAGCTTGAACTCCGAGCGAAGATTTCGGATGGCACGCACCATTTCCTGAACCAATTCAAAGTCTTTGATCGCGCCTTCATCCCAATCTTCTTGCGGCATGCGCTCAGGCCAGCGTGCGACGATCAGGTGTTCTTCCCACTCCCGTTCCGGGTTATATATGACTTCATTTGTCTCACAGGCTTCTTTCAGATAGCCGTAAAGCGCTTCGGTCACGAAGGGAGTGAAGGGGTGCAGCAATCGCAGCATCAATCCGAGCACATCTGCCAGGATAATCGCCGTATACGCAGCCCGGTCTCCGCCTTCCGCCAACTGTCGCTTGGATGCTTCCAGGTACCAGTCCGCAAAATCGTTCCATAAAAATTCGTACACCTGCCTGCCGGCCTCGCCAAACTGGTGACTCTCGAACAGTTTATTCACACTGTTGACTGTTTGCCTGGTACGTGCCCAGATCCAGGAGTCAGCTAAAGTCCATCGGGGTTCAGCTTTGATCGGTTCTCTGACATTATTGATCGCGTTGATTACAAATCGACCAATATTCCAGACCTTATTGGCGAAATTCCGATTGGCTTCCACTTTTTTCACGCCCACATTCTGGTCGTTGCCAGGGCTGGAGCCCACCACCAGCGAAAAGCGGAGGGCATCAGTGCCATACTCGTTCATTAAAACCAAGGGGTCAATCACATTGTTCTTGGTCTTGCTCATTTTCTGACCCTTGTCATCGCGCACCATACCGTGCAAATAGACGGTGTGGAAAGGAGCTTTACCGGTGAAGAAAAGCCCGTCCATCACCATGCGTGCTACCCAGAAGAAAATGATGTCGTAACCAGTTTCCATCACGCTGGTCGGGTAAAAATAGCGGAAATCAGGCGTCTGCTCGGGCCAGCCAAACACAGAGAATGGCCAGAGACCAGAAGAGAACCAGGTATCCAGCACGTCCGGATCCTGTTTTAGGTCAGCAGATCCACACTTCGGGCATTGGATTGGGTCCTCGCGGGCTACAATCACTTCGTGACAATTTTGGCAATACCAGACCGGGATGCGGTGACCCCACCACAACTGCCGGCTGATGCACCAGTCCTGGATGTTATCCATCCAGTTCAGGAATACTTTGGTAAAGCGTTCCGGTACGAAGTTGATTTCACCTTTACGCACCGATTCAGCTGCCATCTCTGCCAGGCTGTCCATCTTCACAAACCATTGCGTGGAAACAAGCGGTTCAACAATCTCGCCACCCCGTTGCGAACGCGGCACATTCATCAGGTAAGGTTCTTCTTTGATGACCAGACCAGCCGCTTCCATATCAGCCCAGATGGCTTTTCTGGCTTTAAAGCGCTCCATGCCCAGGTATGGTCCTGCGTTCTCGTTGAGGGTGGCATCCTTGTTCATGATGTTGATCAGTTCCAGGTGGTGGCGCTGACCGATTTCATAGTCATGCGGATCATGCCCGGGGGTGATCTTGAGCGCGCCAGTGCCGAACTCTTTGCTGACGTATTCGTCCGCGATCACCGGGATTTTTCTGCCCAAAATCGGCACCAGCACTTCTTTGCCAACAAATCTGGCATAGCGCGGATCCTCAGGGTGCACAGCCACACCAGTATCCCCAGGAATGGTTTCGGGTCGGGTAGTTGCCACAGGTAAAAAGTCACCGGAACCGTCAGCCAGCATGTATTTGAAGAAATACAGCTTGCCTTGCTCTTCCGAATATTCCACTTCCAGGTCCGAAACAGCCGTCTGTAAACCAGGAGACCAGTTGATCATGCGCGGACCCTGGTAGACCAAACCTTTTTCGTATAATTGCACAAAGGCTTCCCGCACAGCACGGGACAAACCCTCATCCAGCGTGAAACGTTCGCGCTCCCAATCGCAGGAAGCCCCTAAGCGCCTCAGTTGGTGAATGATCTCACCGCCATATTTCTCTTTCCACTGCCACACACGCTCTTCAAAAGCTTCGCGTCCGATCGCCTCACGGGTTGTCCCTTCCTTGCGAAGCAAATTCTCCACCTGCAACTGGGTGGCAATGCCAGCATGGTCGGTTCCCGGCACCCACAAAGTCGGCTCACCCTTCATACGGTGATAGCGGATCATAATATCTTCGGTCGCCACAAACAAAGGGTGACCCAGGTGCAGAGCGCCGGTCACATTGGGAGGTGGAATGACAATAACAAAGGGCTCGACGTTGGGATCATGCCCGGGCAAGTTGGGATCATTGGTGGGCTTGAAATATCCCTTCTCTTCCCAAACCTGGTAGATTTTCTCTTCGTATTCTTTAAAGTCATATGCTTTCGGCAGTTCAGTCATTTTCTTACCTCTCAATTCGACATTTTAAACAAAAAACTTTCGCTCTTAAAGAGGACGAAAGTTGCTTCCGTGGTACCACCTCAATTCGGTCATTGACCGCGCTTGGGTTGAGCGCTAACGGGCTCTCCCGGGAAGGTCTACTCTCTCACGATTTCTTCTTCCACATTGCTCCGGCGACTTCAGTCTGTGGTTGTTGTGGGCTTCTCAGCAACTGCCCTTCTCTGCCAACACCTGCATACGTACTAATCCGTGTCAGTATTTTACACCATTTTTGGGTAGAACAGATAGAAAATTCAATGTAAACAGAAAAACTCTTTGGGGATTCCATGGATGGTCACGTATATGGTTTAGCTGAAGATCCTTTGCGCTGCTCAGGATGAAAGATAAAAATACCCCCTCTTTCGAGGGGGTTTTAAACTATTATTTATCCATCGTAATGACCTGGTCTTCACAGTAGCCGTAGGGCGAGATTGAGGACGTTAAAAGTTAAACTTTTTTAACAATTTACCGTCCTCAATCCGCCGTACCCTTCGTGGACCCTATGGACTGCTTGTTGTTTTTCTTCTATGCTGAACTTTGTCATAAAAAACTGCACCTCCGTGGTTGGATTTATTGTCCAACTTTTGGGGTGCAGTTCACCATGCCGTCCCATAACATCGATTCTTTCAAATTGCGGGAGACCATGGACCCTCACCAGGGCAGGGGTCTCCCCTACAACAAATATTCTCTTTCGCCTATTTATCCATCGTAATGACCTGGTCATCCCAGCGGTGCCAGCCATTGAATTTCTCGTTGATGATCTTGCGTCCTTCACCGGGGCAATTCAGTCCCATTAGTTCCAGGTCCGCATCCACCATAATTCTGACCAGTTCGTGGAATTTCACCTTGGGTTTCCAGTCCAGGTTCTCGTTGGCTTTCTTTGGGTCTGCCAGCAGGTAATCAACTTCTGTCGGGCGGAAATAGCGCGGGTCAATTTCGACGTATTTTCTCCAGTCGAGGTCAACATAGCCAAAAGATTCATCCAAAAAGTCACGCACCGAATGCGATTCTCCGGTTCCAAGCACATAATTGGTGGGCGTATCCTGTTGCATCAGTTTATGCATCGCTTCCACGAATTCCGGAGCGTATCCCCAGTCACGTTTGGAATCGAGATTGCCCAAAAAGAGCTTGTCCTGCTTTTTCGCCAAAATTGCCGCGACTGCGCGGGTGATCTTGCGGGTCACAAAGGTCTCGCCTCGGCGTGGGCTTTCGTGGTTGAACAAGATGCCATTAACAGTGAACATCCCATAGCCATCCCGGTAATTTTCGACCATCCAATAGGCATACAGTTTTGCGACTGCATAAGGGCTTTGGGGATGGAAGGGGGTATCTTCATTCTGGGGTGGCTTGGCAGAGCCAAAAAGTTCACTGGTGGAAGCCTGGTAGAAGCGTGTTCCCTTACCCAAACGGCGCACTGCTTCGAGCATGCGGGTGGTACCCAAACCGGTCACATCGCCAGTGTATTCGGGCATGTCGAATGAGACGCGTACATGGCTTTGAGCAGCGAGATGGTAGATCTCATCCGGCTTGGTATCATAGATCACATCGCCCAACACTCCTGTAGCACCCATGTCACCATAATGCAAGAAGAGGCGGGCAGAGCCGTTGGTTACGTGAGGGTCACGATAAAGATGGTCGATCCGCTTGGTGTTAAAAGTGCTTGCTCGGCGGATGATACCATGCACCTCATAGCCCATGCTCAGTAGGTATTCTGCCAGGTAAGAGCCGTCCTGTCCGGTTATTCCCGTAATAATCGCTTTTTTCATTACTCACCTCGTACTAATGTTGAACCGATAGTATACCATTTACTCATCCTCCCGAATCTTGCCAGAAGTCAATCAAATCCGTGAGATTGTAAAAGGATATCGGACAATGAAGAGCGCTGGGTTATAATTTTAAGTTGTTTAGTCTAAGTAAACTATCTTCTTAAGGAGAGATGATGAAAAAATTCCGTTTAACAATGATTTTGGTGCTCACTTTTGTACTCATTTTGAGTGCCTGTTCCAGTCCTGCTGCTCAAACCACTCCCGAAGAGCCCTCCGAGGAAACTACTCTGGTAGTCTGGGATCAGTTCTACCGGGAAGAAGAGAGCAAAGTGATCGAAACCCTCAATGCCGAATTTGAAGCCGCTCACCCTGGTGTCAAGATCGAACGGGAAACCAAGGTGCTGGCAGACCTGCAAATGACAGTCAAGCTTGCCCTCGGCGAAACCGATGGTCCTGATGTCGCCCAGGTGAACCAGGGTCGCAGCGACATGGGTGCGCTGGTCGAAGCCGGTCTCCTGCTGCCGTTGGATGAGTATGTTGCTACCTACAGCTGGGGTAACGTGTTCTCCAGCAGTGTTGCCAGCCGCAACAGCTTTACTCCTGATGGTAAAACTTTCGGTCAGGGCAGTCTCTATGGTGTCAGCCCGACTGCCGAAGTGGTTGGCGTTTTCTACAACAAGGGCATTTTCAAGGACAACGGCTGGTCTATTCCAACCACTTTCGAAGATTTTGATGCCCTTCTGGCTGAAATCAAAGATGCCGGCATCACCCCCATTTCTTTTGGTTCGCTGGACGGCTGGAACGCCATCCACGAATACAGCGCTATCCAGCATCTTCTGGTCAGCCTGGATTACATCAATAACCTCACTTATGGCGTCAACAACGTCTCCTTTGACACCCCTGAAAATCAGCAAGCTGCCCAGATCCTTTCAGATTGGGCAAAAGCCGGCTATTTCAGTGAAGGTTATGCCGGCATCGGTTACGATGACAGCAATAACCTCTTCAAGTCCGGTCAGGGTGCCATGACCATAACCGGTTCCTGGTTCGCTCCAGAATTAATGACTGGTACTGACCAGGAATTTGGTTTCTTCCTCCTGCCTGGTTTCAGTGGAAAAGCCACCATGGCGATTGGCGGCGTAGGCGTGCCCTTTGCCATCCGCAAGACGACCGAACATGCCGACCTGGCTGCTGAATACCTGAACTGGATGATCAGCCCCCGTGCTGCTGAACTCTGGGCACAGGCTGGTATGGTCCCCGCCATGTCCTTACCTGAGGATAGCAAAATCGCGACCGATAACCTGTTTGGTGAGACGCTGCTAGCCTGGGACACGATCAACAAGAACAATGCTGTTGGTCATTATATCGACTGGGCAACCCCCACTTTTTATGACACCCTGGTATCCGAACTGCAGAAATTGCTTGGCGGTGTAACCACACCCACCGATTTCACTGCAGCCGTCGAAGTTGATTATTCCAACTATTTGCTGGAAAAATCGCAGTAAAGAATTATTGAAGAGTCCGCTCATCATCGGATGAGCGGACTCTTTTTCAAAATGACCACTGGAAACCATATATACCCAGGAGAAAGCAGGTGGAAAGGCTTGCTTTACCTGCTTCCAGCCTTCCTGATCTACCTCCTTTTCACGTTCATTCCTATCCTGGAGACCTTTCGAGCCAGCTTTTTCGATTGGAATGGCTTCTCTGAAAGTCGTACTTTTATCGGTCTTGGTAATTACCTCAACCTCTTTTCTGACCCGCTCTTCCTGAAGGCGATCTCCAACAACCTGGTCTTTATCATTTTCTACAGCATCATCCCCATCCTGATCGGATTGTTTTTGTCCGCTCTTTTATCAGGTCAGCCGATTCCCGGTTTTAGCTTTTTCAGAACGCTATATTTTCTCCCTCAAGTGATCAGCATGGTGGTGGTCGGTGTGATTTGGCGCTGGATGTTCAACCCGGTCAGCGGTCCAATCAACCAATTTTTATCCCTTATCGGTCTCGACCAACTCCGTCAAGCCTGGCTGGGCAGTTTCCAGTACGCCCTCCCAGCGGTCGGCTCGATCGGTACCTGGGTACAGTACGGCTTTTGCATGGTGCTCTTCCTGGCAGGCATACAGCGCATTCCCATGGAATATTACGAGGCTGCCAGCCTGGATGGCGCTAATGGTTTCAAGCAGTTCCTACATATTACCGTTCCTGGTCTGAAGTCGGAAATTGGTGTGGCAATGATCACAACCATGATTGCAGCCCTTCGTGTTTTCGACCTAATCTACTCGACCACACGCGGTGGTCCAGGGGATTCGACCCTGGTAACCGGATTTTTAATATATCGCTCAGCCATTCTCAATAACCGAATTGGATATGGTGCAGCCATTGCTATGGTCTTAACGGTTATCATTTTGGCATTATCTTTCCTGATCCGTCGCCTTATGAGTGAAAAGCAGGAGGAGCAAGCATGACCGTGCGCTGGAAGCGGCTACTTCCTCGCTACCTGGTGTTGACGATCTTCATGCTGATCGTTCTTTTGCCGGTTTGGGGAATGCTGATGAGTGCCTTTAAGACCGACACCCAGATTGCATCCTCGCCCTTCAGTTTGCCAGAAACCTGGACTCTGGAAAACTTCCAGCAAGCCTGGACGATAGGAAAGTTCAATATATTCTTCAAAAACAGTGTGATCGTGACGACCGCCGTGGTCATCAGCAGCGTATTTCTTTCTACTCTGAGTGGGTATGCTTTCGGTCAACTTCCAATGCCAGGAAAAAACCTGCTCTTCCCGTTCATGCTGCTGGGATACATGGTGCCGTTTGAGGCGGTCATCATTCCGCTTTACAACTGGCTGGATGCCCTCGGTCTGCGCAATACCTATTGGGCACTGATTTTGCCCCAGATTGGTTTGAGTGTGTCCTTCGGCACGCTATGGATGTCCTCATTTTTTAAAAACACCCCCAGGGAGCTGGTGGATGCGGCTACAATCGATGGTTGCAACCGCTGGCAGACGCTTTGGCAAATCCTTTGGCCATTAGCCAGGCCTGCCACAACCACTTTGGTTGTGCTCATCTTCATGTGGACCTGGAATGAGTTCTTACTGGCCTTGGTCATGGTTCAGACAGAAGCAATGCGTACCCTGCCAGTCGGTCTGGCGTTCTTCCAGGGCAAATACACCTCCAATCTCTCCCTCATGGCAGCTGGGGCAATCATCGTTGCCTTGCCCACGGTCCTGATTTACATCCTTTTCCAACGGTTCTTCATCCGCGGCATGCTCGGCGGCGCGATCAAGGGATAAGTTCTCGATCTTGAAGATACTTCGTCCCTCAAGATGTCAGATGTCATCCTATTTTCCACCTATCAGCTAAGAGCTATGAGCTATGAGCTTATAACATTAACAATCCATAAGACCAACCTCCACCTCTATACATTCCGTTGAAATCGCCTCGTTGGTTTCCTATAATGACTATAAATAATAAAAATTGGAGGCGTATGTCAGACAACATCCCTGAATTGCCCTTAACAAATGAACAACTAATCAACGATTACCGCCTGGGTTATCGCTCACGCCAGGCATCAATTATCGGTCGCCGTGAGGTGTTGACCGGCAAAGCCAAGTTCGGCATTTTTGGTGACGGTAAGGAGCTTATCCAGCTCACCATCGCCCACCACTTCCGCCCTGGCGACTGGCGCTCCGGTTATTACCGTGACCAAACCTGGATGATGGCGCTTGACTTGATCAACCTGGAGCAGTTTTTCGCGCAACTCTATGCGCATGCTGACCCTAATTTCGACCCTCACTCCGGTGGTCGCAACATGAACGGTCATTTCGCCTCGCAGCTCATCGATGAAAATGGAGAATGGCTTAGCCAGGTTGACAGATACAATTCCTCCGCCGATGCCGCCCCTACCGCCAGTCAGATGCCCCGCTCAGTCGGTTTGGCTTATGCCTCGGTGCTCTACCGGCAACTCGAAGAGCTAAAGCAATTCGACAAATTCAGCAACAACGGCAACGAGATCACCTGGGTTTCCATTGGGAATGCATCCACGGCAGAAGGTCCATTCTGGGAAGCGGTTAACGCCATTGGCGTGCTAAAAGCACCAGCCATCATCAGTATTTATGATGATGGTTACGGTATTTCAGTCCCAAATGAATTCCAAATGGTGAAAGAAAATATTTCTGCCATCCTGGAAGGCTTCCAACGTATCCAGTGTCCAGCAGACAAGTGCGACCGGGGTTACGACATCTATCATGTGCGTGCCTGGGACTTCCCCGCTCTTTGGGATGCCTACCAGATGGCAGAAGAAACTGCCCGCGAGTTCCACATCCCTGCCATTATCCACGTCACAGATGTTACCCAACCCCTGGGTCACTCAACTTCGGGTTCACACGAACGCTATAAGTCCAAAGAACGCCTCGAATGGGAAGTGGATCATGATAGCTTGCGCCGCTTCAGGCAATACCTTGTAGACCATGGTGTCGCAACCGATGAACAATTTGATAAGTGGGAAGTTGAAGACAAGCAAACCGTCGAACAGGCTCGCAAAAACGCCTGGGATGCTTTTCAAAATCCAATTAAAGAAGCTCGCAGCAAAGCAAGTGAGCTCATAAAGAGCCTTGCACAGAGCGAAACCAATAAACAAAAGGAATTGGGAGAGATTGAGAGTAAATTGGTCTCGATCCCAGACCCGCTCTTCCGGGATGTCGCCGAAGGTTTGCACAAGGCTTTAGTACTGACAGCAGATTCAAAAAGCGATGAAAGGAAGCAGACTTTCGAATTTAACAGGCAAATCAAAGATGAGAAGACAGCTTATTACGACAAGTTCTTCCTCTCTGATTCAAAGCATTCACCTCTGCTCGAAATAGGTGTACCAGCTCAATTTAGCGGCAATTCACCAATGGTCATGGGGTTTGAAATCGTCAATAAAGCCTTTGATGAAATGCTAGCCCGCGATCCACGCGTGATCGCCTTTGGCGAAGACGTAGGCAATCTCGGTGATGTCAACCAGGGTTTCCGCGGGATGCAGGACAAGTATGGTCTTTTACGTGTAACTGATACCGGCATCCGCGAAGCCACCATCCTTGGTCAAGGCATCGGATTAGCCTTGCGCGGTCTGCGACCAATTGCCGAGATCCAATATCTCGATTATCTGCTTTATGCCCTTCAAATCATGGCTGATGATCTTTCCAACCTGCGTTGGCGCTCTGCCGGCCGGCAGCAAGCCCCAGTAATCGTGCGAACCCGTGGTCATCGACTCGAAGGTATTTTCCATTCCGGATCACCCATGGCAGGTATCATCAACCTCGTGCGCGGAATGCACGTCTTGGTTCCTCGTAACATGACTCAGGCTGCCGGTTTTTACAACACCCTGATCGAAGGCGACGACCCTGCACTGGTAGTTGAGGTCCTCAATGGTTACCGCTTGAAAGAGCGCATGCCTGACAATATCGGCGAATTTAAATTGCCGCTGGGAGTCCCCGAAATTTTGCGCGAAGGGAAAGACCTCACACTGATCACCTATGGTGCCACCGTTCGCATCGCAGAAAATGCAGTTGATATGCTTTTAAAAGTCGGTATCAATGTGGAATTGATTGATGTGCAATCACTTTTACCCTTTGACCGATTTGGCATGATCAAGGAATCGATCAAAAAGACGTCGCGTGTGCTTTTCGTGGACGAAGATGTTCCAGGTGGCGCCAGCGCATACATGATGCAGCAGGTACTGGATGACCAGGAAGCCTGGCAGTGGCTCGATTCCGCCCCACAGACGCTTTCGGCTGCCGCCCATCGTCCTGCCTATGGAACCGATGGTGATTACTATAGCAAGCCAAATGCGGAAACCATTTTTGATAAAGTATATGAGATCATGCACGAAAGCGACCCAAAACGCTTCACGATGATCGGATCAGGAGAGTAACATGGCAACGAAACTAATCGCCCCAAGAACTGGCGAAGGCGTTGAAGAACTGACAGTCACCAATTGGCTCAAAGATGTCGGCGATCAGGTTGGTGAGATGGAATCGATCCTCGAAATTGAGACCGACAAAGTCGTAACTGAGTTTCCCAGCCCGGTCGCTGGCACCCTTTTACGGATCGACGTACCAGCTGGCAGTGTGGTCAAAGTTGGCGAAAGTATGGGCTTGGTCGGTAAGCCAGGTGAATCACCTGACGAAACAGATCAACCAACTCCCGTCGAAGAGCAACCTGCTCAAACTGAGAAACCTGAGGAGGTGCAGGACGAGACATCCAGTCAGCCAACCACGCCAACGGTTGAGAAACCTGTCCAAAAATCCGCTTTCCTTTCACCTCTGGTCCGGAAAATGCTGGATGAACACCAACTGTACCCAGATCTGATCGAAGGAACCGGTTCAGGTGGAAGGATCACCAAGCAGGACGTGGAAAGTTACCTGGAGAACCCGAAAAAAGTAGCACAATCCGCCACTGAACCCAAGGCTGAAGCGAAAGAGAAGCCTGCGCAATCATCCGCAGCAGCTCCAATTGCAGCGGACATTCCAGGCATGCTCATTCCGCATACCTCCACACGAAAACAAATCGCTGCCCGCATGCTGGATTCTGTTCAGACCTCACCTCACGTCTTGACGGTGATGGAAGTGGATATGAGCCGGGTTTTGGCGCACCGCAAAGCCAACAAAGACAAATACGCTGCCGATGGGGTCAACCTGACCCTAACGGCTTACTTCGTGGCTGCTTTGGCAAAAGCTTTGGGCGATCACAAGACCATCAACGCCACCTGGACAGATGATGGAATCTATACCTACTCCGATGTGAACATCGGTATGGCTGTTGCCTTGGGTGAAGGTGGGTTGATCGTGCCAATCATCAGGCAAGCCCAAAACCTGTCGTTAAAAGGCATTGCCGCTCAGATCATTGATCTGAGCGAGCGCGCCCGCAGCAAGAGGCTTAAACCAGAAGAAGTGCGTGGAGGCACGTTTACGCTCACAAACCACGGCACAGCCGGCTCGCTGTTTGCCATGCCCATCATCAACCAACCTCAGTTGGGAATTTTGGGAACTGGTGCCATGCAGAAACGCGCGATCGTTGTGACCGATGAGAACGGAAATGATTCGATCGCCATCCGCACGATGGTCTACCTCTCCCTTGTCTTTGACCACCGTGCTATCGACGGCGAGAGCGGCGACAACTTCCTCGCAGATGTGAAGAAAACACTGGAATATTGGTCAGAATAATCCCTTAACGGAACATCTGTTTACAGGCTCTCTTACGAGAGCCTGTTTCTTTAGCAATCCACTTTGATTCCGTCATCGCGAGCCTCTTCTGTGAAGCGATCTCAGATCAATCGGAGAGACCCCGGAGGTAAAGAGGCATCTGTTTATTGGTGCCTGCAGCCAACCCTATCCAACCCTTCTTCCTGCCCTGGCATGGCGTGGGTTGGGCGGAGTGACCGCTTACCTGCAGAAGGCTTGGGGATTGAGTGGTGATTTTTTTGTCCACAAAAAATCATTGATCGGATGAAAAGTAAGTCTGAATGAGCCCGCCAACTGCAGTCAATTTCATCTGGGTTTCTGCGGGCTCACTCTGACACAATACTGGGTAAGACTAATCGTAATAATCAAGCAACGCTTCTTACTTCAGGTACAGCCCCGCCAGTTTCATCTCCGAATCGAAGCTGATCGTATAAGTAATCTCACTCTTCTCATATTTCACTTTGGCAACCACCACCGCATAGGTGATCTCATTCTGTATGCTGCCGCCTGTTTTCATCTCGCTGATTTCCTGAAAAGCGCCTGCTGCGTCCACCAAAGCGAAGATTTGTGCCTTCACGTCGTCGGTAATAGCAGCCTTCATTTCGTCGGTCATCAACGCTGTCAAACCGTCGCCATCACCCTGGTCCAACATGCTGATCACATTTTCAGCAGCTGTTTTAACCTCAGCCTCATTAAAGCCTTCAGGTAATTTAGCGGCGCAGCCAGCCAGCATCCCCAGGCAAATCAAACCGATAAGTAAAACGGAAATAACTTGAGAGAATCTATTCCTGAACATATGAGTCCTCTTTTTGATAGTACTTTCTTGAGTAAATTACGTAGATCAAAAGCAAAGCGGCAATACCGGCTAACATCCCCTCCAGTTGCAGCACTCCCCACCCGAACTTACCAGCCAGTGGGATCAGAGTGTCTACCAAACCATGTGCCAAAATTGCAATGAGCAAATACCGGATGCGTTTATCCAGCTGAAAACCATTCCAAATCATCACTGAAAAGCCAATGTGCATTGTGATTGCCAAAATTCCTTCTACAATCGGCAGGATGATCTGAGCAGGCTCCAGAATACCGATCATTGACCACATCGATGAAAACAACCAAACAGCCTCACACAATCCATGTCCCAAACCAAATACGATCGGTTCCCAAATTCGGGTCCGGGCTGGTTTCAATATAAACGATTTGAAAGCAAAGCGACCACTCTCCTCAAAAACGCCAGCACTCATAGCAACGAATATGCCACTTAGCAGTGGAAATGTCATTACCCAAAGCATAAAACCTGGTTGTTTTTGCAGCCATCCCAAAAGTGGCACGCGTGTGAGGATCTGAGTTAACAGAAAACACAGAACGCCAAGCAAAAAAACGAGGACAATTCGCCAGAATGATAGGGTTTTAACAGGTGCTTGCACAGTTGGATTTTCAAGGAACATGGATCAATTTTAGCACTCATAGTACATATTGAACGAAGCAGTCAAAGACGATGCGACGATTGACACCAACCTCTGATAAAATTCACTAAAAGGAGACTAACATGACCCAAAAGCAATGGACAAAAGCCCCAGATTTCAAGCTGGACCTTACAAAAAAGTATTCCGCAACATTTAAAACAGATAAGGGCGACATCAAAGTAGCGCTATTCGCCAGTAAAGTTCCTAACACTGTCAATAATTTTGTTTTCCTGGCACGTCAAGGCTATTACAACGACACGATTTTCCACCGGGTGATCCCGGATTTCATGGCTCAGGGCGGCGACCCCACCGGCACCGGTCGCGGCGGTCCTGGTTATTCCTTCCGTGACGAGTTCGACCCCTCCCTAAAACACAATAAACCTGGCATCCTTTCCATGGCAAATGCTGGTCCAAACACCAACGGTTCCCAATTTTTCCTGACCCACGTTCCCACCCCCTGGTTGGACAATAAACACGCTGTTTTTGGTGAAGTTGTTGAAGGGATGGATGTTCTCCTTTCAATACCTCCCCGGGATCCCATGTTATTTGGCTCTCCAGCAGTAAAACTTAACAGTATCGAAATCAGCGAAGACTAAAAGGGAGGCAAGGTGGCAGAAATATCGATCAATGGTCGTGATCTGACAATTGAACAGGTAGTGAGGGTCGCAGACGACCCTGGTATCCGCGTTTCCATCTCGCCAGATGCAGTCCTGGTCATCAATCGCGCAGCGAAGGCTGTCCAGCAGTTCATTCACCAGGGACATGTCGCTTATGGCATCACGACCGGCTTTGGAGCCTTCAAAGACAAGTTGATCCCGGTTGAGGATGTTGAAAAGCTGCAGGAGAACATCATACTTAGTCATGCGGTTGGCGTCGGTCCCTTGCTGGACGATCGTACTGTCCGGGCGATGATGCTTATCCGTGCTAACACCCTTGCCAAAGGTCACAGCGGCATCCGTCTTCAAACCATTGAATTGCTGCTGGAACTGCTCAACCACAATATCCTGCCAATCATTCCCTCCAAAGGATCTTTAGGCGCCAGTGGTGATCTGGCACCCCTTGCCCACATGTCGCTGCCCCTGCTGGGGGTTGGACAGGTGAAAATGGATGGTCAAGTTTTGGATGCAAGTGAAGCTTTGCAAAGAGCAGGACTTGCTCCAATCAAGCTGGCTGCCAAAGAAGGGCTGGCGCTCACCAACGGCACCACCATGATGACTGCTATTGGCGCTTTGTTGGTACATGCGGCTGAATCGCTGATTGAAACCGCCAATTGTGCTGGTTCACTAACCATCGAGGCACAAAATGGCACTCTTCGCGCCTTTATGCCCCAAATCCATTCTGCCCGTCCGCAAAAATTTCAGGTTGAAACCGCAGCACAAATCCGTTCTCTTTTGCAGGGATCCCAGCTGACCCGTCCCGACAATTCCAGTAATGTCCAGGACGCTTATACCCTGCGCTGCATTCCCCAGGTCCACGGTGCGGTAAGAAATGCAATCGACTATACCCGCGATGTCGTGGAAACAGAGCTCAATTCTGTCACCGATAACCCATTGCTTTTCTTTGAAGAAGAGGAGATCGAGGTTTTATCGGGCGGTAACTTCCATGGTGAGCCGCTAGCTCTGGCGCTCGATTTTATGGCGATTGCGCTGGCTGATCTGGGTAATATGTCAGAGCGACGAATCGCCAAACTGATTGATAACCACACCGAACAATATCCCTCTTTCCTGGCTGCCCAGGGCGGGTTGAATTCCGGGTTTATGCTTCTGCAGTACACTGCAGCTGCATTGACCTCTGAAAACAAGACCCTGGCGCACCCATCCAGCCTGGATTCGATCCCATCCTCAGGCAATGTGGAAGACCACGTCAGCATGGGTGCTAACGCTGCCAATCACTGCGCGATGGTTTTGGAAAATGTGACCACCATTGTTGCCATCGAGTTAATGGCAGCCGCCCAGGCAATTGATTTCAGACTTTCGGAAGATCCAACACTTCAACAAGGATCAGGAACGGCTATGGCTATGCGCAGCATACGCGAAATTGTGCCCTTTTTTGAAAAAGACGCCTTCTTCCAGCCTTATTTACTCAAGTTAGTTGCTGCCGTCATTAATGGCGCCTTTTGCAAATTGAGATAATCTCCACGAACAAGTTTTAATATCTCCTGTGGCTTTTCGTAGGCCGGGTTGCGATTTCCAACCCGGCTATATTCTAGTAGGGATAGGGCTCGACCCTATCCATATTGCTGGCAAGATTCATATTTGGACTTGTAGGGCTGAGGCCTGCCTCAGCTAACACCTACTACGGATAATATTTTTTTGTCGTAGGGATAGGGCTTGACCCTATCCGCAACCTGCTGCCAATCATCTAATGATGGAACAGTAGGGCTGAGGACTGCCTCAGCTAACACCTACCACGCATAATATGTTTCTTGTCGTAGGGATAGGGCTTGACCCTATCCATATTGCCGGCAAGGTTCAAATTTGGACTTGTAGGGCTGAGGCCTGCCTCAGCCAACACCTACCACGGATAAAATGTTTTTTGTCGTAGGGATAGGGCTCGACCCTATCCGCCACGGCCTACCTACTTATTCAATTGTGAAAACTCACGGACGTTTTTCTTCGTACGGGAGGGGCTTGCTCCTCCCGAAATTATCGAATTTTTTCGATGTTACGGAGGGAGCGGTAGGGCTGAGGCCTGCCTCAGCCAACACCTACTACGGATAATATGTTTCTTGTCGTAGGGATAGGGCTCGACCCTATCCGCAACCTGCTGCCAATCATCTAATAATGGAACAGTAGGGCTGAGGCCTGCCTCAGCCAACACCTACCACGGATAATATATTTTTTTGTCGTAGGGATAGGGCTCGACCCTATCCGCAATGTTTATCCGCTAACGGACATTGGAACGGGACAAGCCACGTTCCCTACAAATACATCCTCACATTCTTACTATTCCCAAACCCCAGTAATCTTCGTCCCGCATTTCGGGCAAGCACCTTCCTCAATTTTTTTCCCCGTCAGCCACAAAGAACTCCTGGCAACCAACAGCTCACCACAAACCGGGCAATTGGTGTCTTCATTTCTGCCCAGATTTCCCGCATACACATACTTCAATCCTGATTCCTTGCCAATTTTCAAGGCATTCTCGATGGTTTCCGGAGTCGTAGCTGGAATCTCCCGAAACTGCGGTTGCGGAAAATAACGACTGATATGCCAGGGCGTATCTTTCCCCAACTCATTCACGATAAACTTCGCCAACCCTTCAACTTGCTCCGGCGAATCGTTGATCCCGGGGATAAGTAAGGTGGTCACTTCCAACCACACCCCTGCTTTTTTCAGCATTCTGCAATTATCCAGGATCGGCTGCAAATGAGCCCCGGTAAACTTGTGGTGTACGCGCTCATCAAATGCCTTGATATCCACATTGATGGCATCCATGAGCGTTAAGTATTCATCGAGCATTTGTCCACTCATATAGCCATTGCTGACCCACACATTCCTCAGCCCTGCCTGCCTGGCCAAAACCGAGACGTCCCGGGCGTACTCATAAAAGATAGTTGGTTCAGTATAAGTGTACGAAATGCTTTTACAATCGCTCTGCACGGCAGCCTTCACCACCTCCTCTGGACTGGTAAAGGGTAACCTGTCAGGATCATTGCGGTCTGAAAGTTGGGAAATATCCCAGTTCTGACACCACGAGCACCGTAGATTACAGCCTGTAGCAGCAATGGAATAGCTGTGGCTGCCCGGAAGGAAATGGTAAAGCGGTTTTTTCTCGATTGGGTCAATATGAGCAGCAATCAATTTGCCATAATTCAAACTGTAAAGCTGCCCACCTACGTTCTTTCTGACTTGGCAGACACCCTTCTTACCTTCACGGATCCTGCAGTAATGGTTACAAAGCTGACATTCAACGATGCCATCAGTGGATGTCCATAGACGTGCTTCGTTCATAGGTCCTCCTACTCTATTTCAAGCACCTCGTTGTTCAGACCTTCGATGATCTGGATCACAGCCGAATTATCAAGCTCGCCGCCGCCTGCTGCCACCATGGCGTTAAAAAGTTGCGCGTTAATGGCTGTGCCAGGTAAAACGGCGTCGTAATCGTGGGCGGTTTCCATGATAATGTTGAGGTCCTTGGCTTGTAAGCTCGATTTAAAACCAGGTGCCCGATTGCCTGCCAAAAGTCGCTGAGGTTTGACATCCAATGTCCAGCACTGTGCTGCGCCGCCTTTGATTGCTTCGATCACTTTTGCCACATCCACACCGGATTTCTGTGCAAAAATCATCAGTTCGGCCTCAGCCACCATTTGCGCTGCAACCATGATCTGATTGGCAGCCTTCGCGACTTGCCCTGCGCCGGCTTCCCCCACATAAGTGATCTTCTTTCCCACAGCTTCCAACGCCGGCATAACCTTCTCAAGCGCGTCCACAACCCCACCCACCATGATCGTAAGGGTTGCATTCCTGGCACCGATATCCCCTCCGCTGACAGGAGCATCCAGCGCGCTGACACCAACTTCTTTCATTCGTTGGTAGATCTCACGACTGGCACTGGGTTTAATAGTCGAATGATCCACCAATATCATACCGGGATGTGCTCCCTCAATGACGCCATTCTCACCAAAAACCACTTCCAGAACGTCAGGTGTATCAGAGACATTCACAAAAACAACCTCCGACTTCCGCGCAACCTCAGCCGGACTCTCAGCCAACTGAGCCCCCAAAGCAATGAATCTCTCTGCTTTACTGGCAGTGCGGTTGTAAACTGTCAGACTGTAGCCGGCTTTGATCAAATTCTCCGCCATAGCCCCACCCATGGTTCCAAGCCCAATGTATCCAAGTCTCATTTTTGTCATAAGAAACTCCTTAAGGATATTATAGCCAGCAAATTCGGAAAAACAGGTAAATCGAGTATGAAGGCGATAACATGTACAACATAATCAGCGAAATTCAAACCAAATGAGGTCAATCGAAAAGGTTAACCTTGTTTGATTCATGATAGCAAGAAGGTGTCTTCTTGAAGGTCATTGACAGGTAGATTTTTTCGATGGTATAAGGGTTTCAGTTTATGACAGCATTGCTCGTTCCGACGGGACTCCACAATCCTCCTTCATTTCGTGCCTGGAAGGATACATAGTAAGGTTGGTCTGGCAGCAGTGAAAGGCCAGCGTAAATGACTTGGATTTGGGATGAGACTTTCTGGACAAACGGCTAAGACGCTCTTAAGAACTACATTTGTGCCGGGTTATCCCCTTTATTTGTTATTCGGTTGGAGCAATCACTGTTTGCCTCGTTTCGAGCATCCTGACCTTCACCGAACAAGATCTCTTACAGACAAACCCACAACAATCTAAATGGACATCTGAAATGTTGAGCAGTTCCTATAATAGCAGGCCAATTATTAGCGTAAGGTCATAGGTAAGTAAAGATTATTTAGTTTAGCACCATTCACCACCGGGTTGCTTACCCCAATCGGGCTCCAAAGACCTCCTTCGTTGCGTGCCTGGAAGGATACATAATAACCTTGGTCTGGAAGCAGAGAAAGACCGGTGTGCGTGACTTGGTTTTTGCTGATGTTGGTCCAGTTGACCACTTCAACACCGCCAGGAGTAGTGCCAATCGCATACCGATAACCAACGATCAACGAGTCGGGATCATTCGCCTGTGCCTGAGCGGAAAGCTGTGTAAGGTTGCCATTTCCCCAGGCAAGGACATTCGGTTGGCTGGGCGGGGTGGTATCCGAAATCTCCCCGGCATAATCGACTACAAAATGAGCGCCTTCGGATGGAGCGGTTAGTATGCCATCACTTCCCAAGCCCCCCTGAGTAGTTACAAAATACTCTCCGCGCGGAACAATGGAGGTGAAATCGTAACTAACTTGGAAGTGGGTTTCATCCAACCACTGGGGATTGTAACTAATATTTTGGACACCCCAATCCGATATTGTGTAAGCCTCTACGATATTTTCCCCACCAAGACCTCCAATAGCATATATTTTGCCATCGCTCGAATCTGTCAAAGCCAGAGCGTCACGCCCTGTCGGCATAGGCGCTTTGACGGTCCAGGTGTCTGTTGACGGATCGTACTCCTCAACCTGCGATGTATGATCAATGCCACTTCCGCCTCCAATAGCGTAAATTCTCCCATTGCTGGCAGCTGCTACACCCAGATAAGACCGTCCCGTCGGCATAGGCGTCTTCGTCGTCCAGGTGTTAGTGATTGGGTCATACTCCTCCACCACGTTTTCACCTCCAGACCCTCCAATGGCATAGATCTTTCCGTTGTTGACGGCTGCCACACCGAGAGCATAGCGCCCGGTTGGCATAGGTGTTCTGGTTGTCCAGGTATTGGCCAGAGGGTCATATTCCTCCAATACGGTCTCGCCACCCTCACCTCCAATGGCATAGATTTTGCCATTGTTGGCTGTTGCAACACCCAGAAACCTTCTCGCTGTCGGCATAGGCATCTTGATCGTCCATGTGTCCGTGTTGGGGTCATACGCCTCAACTGCTGAAGAAAAACCTTCATACCAACCACCAACGGCAAATATTAATCCAGAATTGCTCAAGGTTGTACCCAGACCGAAACGGGGCGATGGCATGGATGTTCTAGTGGTCCATGCATTTACACCTTGTGGATAAGCAGTAAGGTGCGGATACGTACTTACATACATCGGTCGGCTGTATTCAACCGTGAAGTTCACCGTCTGGATACCCACCGGACTATCAGGGTCCAGGGTTACGCTGCGCACATACCCTGGAGCTGTCTGTGATGGTTGCTCCAGTACCGGTGCTGTTAATAGTTTTGCTAAATAATATTCGTCATAAAAATCCCGGGTGCGGGTTTTAATCAGGTCTGTATCAGTCGTTCCCCACCAATTGTATTGTGCTGGTAAATCTGTAATCACACTGTTGGGCACATCAACATACACATCAAAGCTGCCAAGATTAAACTCAAAGTTGTTAAATTCAAAGGCGGCGGGCACATTATCCAGATACACCCCATTGCCTTCAACCCCTATGAAGGTGTTGCTGCATATACTGGCAGTTCCAGGGCGCAATCCATCTCCATTTGTATTGGCAACCAGGTTGTTTTCCACTATGCCAGCACTGGCAACAATGCTCTGTGCTGCACCGACCACGCGGTTAAAGGTAATGGTGCTACTGCCGCTGGTGCTGATCCCGTTTCCGGATGTGTTTTCGACATTATTATGGGTTATAGTGCTGCCCTAGCCTGTGCTGATGCCGCCACCTGAAATTGTACAATTAGAAATTAAACTGGCAAAACCTGCAGAAATGCTCCCTTGTTTTACTTCTGAGTCTAATACCTGGCCTGAAGATATGGAAATGCCAGTTGTCGAGGCTACCTGCTGAACATCTCCTAGACCTTGAATAGACAGGCTGCCTACCGTCGTATAGCTGACCTCTCCATTGCCCTGGATGGCCAGTGCTCCGCTAAATACGCTTTCTGTCGCTGAGCTGGCAGTTAGTGTGGCATTCCCTCCGTGCAGTTGCACATTCGTCAGGTGTTCAGGGTTACTTCCCCCTTGGCTGATGCTAATTGTTCCCGTTAGTTCTGAATTTGTCAGCCAAAGGTCGGTGCTTCCCAGACTACCGGTAATTCCACCATAATCAGCTGTCACATGATCCAGGAAAGGTGTGGTATTCGTGAAGCCAATACCCGTAGATGCCCCAACGAGCTCAACATATTGCAGGATATTTCCAGATTGGTAAACGCCTTCTGCGGTGGTTTGCGCATCCAAACTGGAGTCAGCAAAGAAGATCTGACCCCAGGTGTTCCCTGACGTGTACGGTTCAAATCGAATCGGCTGTTCAGCAGTACCCTGGGCAACCAGCGTCCCCCCGATGTTCAAACTGAAATCCCCTGCAAATTTGATTGTAGTTCCCGGTTTAATAGTTAATGTATAGTCTGGAGCCACCCCCACATTGCCAGTGACCTTGTAAGTCTTGTCATTCTTCCAGATCGTGTCTGTATCAATGGTCCCGGAGACAGGTTCCTCACTGGAGCGGGTGGTGATGGTGAAATTCAGGGTTATGGTATAGGCACCATCATTGGCGAAAAGTGCCAATTCAAAGGGCATGGCGTGGTTGTAGCCCGCACCAGAAGCAATCTCAAAGCTAAACGGAAGCGCGTTGGCTTTGGTTTCGCCTGCCAGGATGCTGCCAAAGTCAGCATAAGGTGTCGTGATGGTTACATAGCTATCGGTGCTCGAGAGCGTTCCAGTCACACCCACAGCATCAGACCAATCATTGAAAAGCGAGACGGTCAAATCAACTGTCGAGCTAAAGTCAGGCCTGAAATTGGCAACCCCATTCCCGCTATAGGATTGGTAGGTGAGGATGGGCAGTGGTGGTTGTAATGCCAACGTTGCATCTAAACGGCCTTTACCCAGCAAGCCCTCAAAACCAGGATTCAAGCCGTCGATATTATCAGAGGTATGCAAAAATTGTGAGCGGATCATGGCAGGCGTCCACTCGGGATGCAAGCTTAGTAGCAGCCCAGCTGCCCCGGATACAATGGGTGCAGAAAAAGAAGTACCTGATGTCAAGCTGTAATCTCCCAGTGTGGTCGATAGAATATCAATTCCCGGAGCGCTTACATCCACCCAAGCACCAAAATTGGAGGAAGTGGTCTTGAGGTCGTTTTGATCAGTACCCGCCACCGCGATCACATTCTCATACGCTGCAGGATAGAATGGGCTGCTGCTGTTATCGTTTCCTGCGCCTGCTACGACCACGATATTCTGGGAAACTGCAGTGGATATGATATTTCTGAGTGTGGTTGAGTTGGCATACCCGCCCAGGGAAATATTGATGACACGCGCCCCTTTTTGTGTGGCATATGCCACACCAGCGGCAATATCCGAGTAATTGGCAAAACCTGAGATCTGGCTGACCTTCACTGGCATAATGTGACAATTACCACATACACCTGCGATACCAACCGTGTTGTTGATTCTGGCAGCTGCCACGCCTGCGACCATGCTGCCGTGACCGATGTAATCCTGGACATTATTGGTGGAATCAACATAATTCCATCCCTGGACATCGTCTATCAAGGCGTTGTTGTCATCATCCAAACCATTCCCAGGAATTTCACCAGGGTTGACCCACAGGTTAGGGGCTAAGTCCTCATGGGTCAGGTCAATGCCTGAGTCGATGATTGCTATGACGATGGAAGGAGAGCCCATGCTTTGATCCCAGGCTCCTTCGACCGCAATTTTAGACAAACCCCACTGCGCGGTGTATCGGGGATCATCCGGGATGCTGGCAAACTGGGCGAGATAATCTGGCTCAGCATATTCAACTGCCGGATCTTTGTCGAGAGCTTCTACGGCAGAGATGATATTCTCTGTAGGATTCACCTTTACAATATAGGTTGAATCCAACCCAATGATTGGTTTAAGGCCGACCGCCTGGATTGATGAAAGTGTATTATTAAGGCTGACAACTTGCGTAGAGAGGTTGTCTGGCTCGAGCTTGACCTCGGGTCTGAATTTGACAATAAGTTGGTCTGAAGCGAAAGACACTTCATCATCGATAAGGTTTCCCGTAAAAGCCTTAGCTTCTTGTGTTGGCATAATCCCGAAATTGTTAAAAATGAAAACAACAGAGACAAGAATAAAGAGAATTTTCTTGAACATATAACCCTCCTAAGGATACTTTTCAGTATCAAATACTTTGCTGAGATTATTGGTGATTATATGACGATTATCACCATAGCGTTAGAAGAATTTTTTCGTTTTTCCTCAGCTTTGCATGCAACTTCTGCACAGGTCTCTACCAAATGGGCACCCGAGGCAATAAATCTCTCCGTTTTGCTGGTAGGGAGGTTATAGATAGTCAGAGTGTCGCCATGCTCAGTACGATCAGTAACAAACCGATGAGATTTGTGCAATAGATATCTAAAGATACTGATAATCTTGTCCATACCCCTACAATCATGTCAAGGCTAAATAGAAATGTCCTAATTGATCACAGCAGTAGGCTTGCCATTCAGTTTTTTTCCATAGGTTCTCCAAGGGTGGTTGACAGGGGGAGATACAGGCATACGGGCAACATGTTTCAAGTCAACGACGGGGGCAGGCCTGGCATACTGATCCACCTGTTTCAATTCCAATCTAACACCATCCAACCAGGCAGAGACAAGACCTTCGTCATTCACGGTCACCAGCACTTCGCGCT
>Ga0209270_1000715_pt1 | contig 61997 bp, 57 predicted proteins | sample MTBAKSrepl1MetaG_FD_187456 | JGI IMG/M metagenome (GOLD analysis project Ga0209270, IMG submission 187456) | Enrichment culture microbial communities from Arthur Kill intertidal strait, New Jersey, USA, that are MTBE-degrading - MTBE-AKS1... | ecosystem: Environmental > Aquatic > Marine >... | reverse complement strand
CCCCGCATCCCCGCATTTCCGCATCCCCGCATCCCCGCATTTCCGCATTTCCGCATTTCCGCATTTCGTCTACTTGAGAGTCTGGTCAATCCAGACCCACCTGACGTGTTGCAGCACATTTTGATAACCCACCACCTCTTCACCATGGTAATTCTTGACCCGTGGCTGCCAGAAGGTATAGCTGTACCAGCCCGGCATCTGCACCATGATGGCCTGTTCCAGCTTGTACGGGGCGATGGCCCGCTCCCTCTTCTTGGCCTTGGCCATGTCAAAATAGGTGGCGGTCACCTCCTTGAAGTGGGCGTTGATCTTCGGGTCGTTTATCTGGCTGAAGTTCCAACTGTTCTCCGGATCCGTATAGATTGCCTTGAAAATCAAGTTGCCATCAGTGATTTTCATATAGGCATCATAGGTCTTCTTTTGTCCCATGGTAGTATACACACCCGATTCTCTTACCTGAATATCCAGGTCAACACCCACGTTGGCCCAATTGGCTTTCACTATGGACAGCAAATCGACATAGGCCGCCTCCGTGATCACCGACAGCTTGAATCCGTTGGGATAGCCCGCTTCGGCCAGCAGCGTCTTCGCCTTTTCCGGATGGTACTCGAACATTTCCTTTATGATGCCCCCGTACTGCTCGGGGGATCGGTAGACGTCCTTCCATTCCGCTATGTTGGCGATGGGGTACGTCAGTATCTGCGCATTCCCGCCGTAGTAACTGTCGCCTATTGCCTTGTTGTCCACCGCCATGTTCAGGGCCTGCCGAACCCTGACATCATGGGTCGGCAAATCCGACCGATCGCATCGCAGGTAGATGGCCATGGCATAACCCGGACAGTACCGCAAGTAAGGCAGTTCAGGGTTGGTCCTTCTCAGGGTCGCCGCATCTTCCCAGGTAACGCCCATCCGGTCGATTTTGCCCGTCCGTAACGCGGCCATCCTGGTAGCCGGGTCCGCGATGAAGAGCCATTTGACACCGTCGAGATAGGGCAGCCGGTTTTCGGGATGGATGGGGTCCTTCATCCAGTAGTTTGGGTGCCTTTCAAAGGACAGGGAGCTTCCGGGCACGTAATCTGAAATGACGAAGGGACCTGTGCCGATGCAGTGCTTCCAATCTCCGAGATTCCCGTAATGCTCCACCGCGTCACGCGGCACTATCTTGAGGAATTCGCAGAGGATCTCCCATATCCTTCCCGTCTTTCCGGGAGCCGTCTTTACCACCACCGTCCACTTGTCAGGTGCCGTTATCGATTCATCAGGAGGCCCGGTTAGATGGGTTTCCCACGCATAAGCGGATCGGTGGTAGGCTGTCTTGGCGGTCAATTGGCGCCTGAAGGAAAAGGCCACATCGTCGGAGGTCATCTCCCTCCCGTTGGTGGGAGGCTTGTCATGGAAGTGCACTCCCCTGCGGATGTGAAACACGATGGTCGTCCCGTCGACCAGTTCCCAGCTTTCGGCCAGGCACCCGGCCATCACATCTTGACTCTCCATCATGTTGATGACCCATAGGGTTTCACCCGTGCCGGCCTGACCTTTGGCCCAGTCTCCTATCATCATTTCTTCGTTCGTGAGCTCCAAGCTTCTTGCGTTGTGCGCCAAGCTGAAGCTCTCATCAAAGTAGAGGGGCTCAGGCGCCACGGCTTCCACAAACACTCCGCCGTACCTGGGCGCCTCGCCCGCTGAAGCTTGTTTCTGCGGTCGTGAAGGTTTCGTCTCACTTGCAAACGCACGCACAGATGGCGCCAGAGCCAAGGCCACCACCAAACCGCCCACCATAGACCAAACGAGTTTTCTCCTCATCTTGCCTCCTTGTCGTCGGTGCAGCAATGTAAGGACGTCGCAACTTCCCCCCTCTCTCCTCGGGCATCACCTCCTTTCTACGTGGTGCTGTGACTCCCGATCTTCCGTGTGAAAAATCGGCCGGTTGCTCCCTCTACCCAATACGTGGGGCAAGGGCCCTTGCCCTGCATTTTGATGGGAGAGCCCTTCAGGCCAGCGTGGCTTCTCCGGGTTCGGCGCCTCCCATTTGTCACGATGAGCACTGGCTTTCATGACGGCTATTTCCCTGCGGGTCGCATTGGATCTCACACCGGGTGACAATCCCCATTAGCGCATCCGGTGTTACCGGGTGCCGGGCCAAGAGGAGGACCGGCAGGCCAGCTAGGCCCGACAGGAGCACTTTGCCTTTCGAGGTAAACGAGGCAGTTGACCGTTTGCTGGTGCCTGGGAGCGCGGGCGGCTCGCCCGATTTTTTGGGGTGCGGGCACGATGCCCGCGCTCCCAGGAAAGCGATGAACCATGGCCCGGGAGCACCCGGGCAACACCGGATGAGAGCCCTTCTTTATCGACTAACATACCGCCGGCCATGATGCACGGAAAATTCCCATGCCCCGCTTCGAGGATCTTTGTCTTCTCCGGTGCAGCCTTGAGGATGAAAGGACCGTCATAAGCTCCGTAGGTGGGCTCGGGCATCCCGGCTTTCCCGGTCTTCAGCTTTTTAAACAATGAAAGGGAGTCGTCGGGCAGGGCTTGCCCGTTTGGAGAACGTGCAGGAAGGTCCCTTTGTGCTCGACAACGCAGGGAGGGAACCGTTGCCTTTACGGCGCGGCCATCCTGGGGACGCTGAGGACTCGGTGACCGAACTCTCAGACCACCCCAGTCACCGTGGGGTCCAGCGCCTTTCGTATCGCCTGCGCCAGTTCCCGGATGACCAGCGGCTTCATGATGTACCCTTTGATGCCCATGGCAGCGGCCTTCTCTTCGCTGATCTGCTCACTGAAGCCCGTGCACAGGATAATGGGTATTGCCGGCCGGATCCGCATCAGCTCCCGGGCAAGTGCGTCTCCGGTCATGTGGGGCATGGTCATGTCGGTGATGACCAAATCGAACTTGTCGGGCTGGGCCCTGAATGCCTCCAGGGCTTCTATGGAGCTGCTTCTGCCGACCACCGTGTAACCCAGACGCTCAAGAAGCTGTTTTCCCATTTCCACCAAGGCCTTTTCGTCGTCCAGGAACAAAACGGACTCCGTGCCTCCGGGCACGGGCCCCAGCGGTTCCCGGTGCGCCTCCTCTCCCCCTTCCAGGGCGGGCAGGTACACGTGGAACGAACTGCCCCGGCCCGGTTCGCTGTAAACGGTTATGGCGCCCCCATGGCTTTCCACGATGCCGTGCACCACGCTGAGCCCCATACCCGTTCCCTGGCCCTTCTCCTTGGTGGTGAAAAAAGGATCGAAAATACGATCGACTGTGTCGCGTGTCATCCCGTGTCCCGTGTCGCTCACTTCCAGCCGTACGTACCGGCCCGGTTGCAAATCGGACAGAATGGCCACCGACTCCGGCGTGTAGTCGATCACCCCGAGGCCCAACTGAAGGGTTCCGCCCCCGACCCGCATGGCGTGTGCCGCGTTGGCGCACAGGTTCATGAGGACCTGGTGGATCTGGGTGGAATCCCCTTTCACGAGGGGAAGGTCCGAGGGGATGTCCTGCACGATTGCGATGGTTGTGGGAAGGGACGCGCGCAAGAGGTTCAGGGCCTCCTTGATCACGAGACTCATCTTCACCGGCCGGAATTCCTGTTCGCTCTGTCGGCTGAACGCCACGATCTGCTTCACGAGATCCTTGGCCCTGTAGCCGGCTTCCAGCACATGTTTGAGGGTGGTGCGAACGCGGGTATCCTCGGGTATGTCGAAAAGCATCAGTTCCGTGTAGCCGATGATGGCTCCCAGGATGTTGTTGAAATCGTGTGCGATGCCCCCTGCAAGGGTTCCCATGGCCTCCATCTTCTGGGCCTGCCGGATCTGCGCTTCCAGTCTCTTGTGCCGGGTTATGTCCGACAGGAAGCTGAGAGTGGCAGGCTCTCCTTCCCACGTTATGGGGACCTTGTGGCAATGGAACCAGCGGTCCTCACGGTTTCCTTGCTTCAGACGAAAAACGCAGGTTCCCACCCCCCCTTCCGCTTTCGGGTGGTTGGTCATCAGCCCCAGTAATCTGTTTCGGTCTTCCGGATGCACGAGGTCCGTGATGGGGGTCATTGCCATCTGTTCGGCCGGACAGCCGGCCATCTCCGCGGCCTTCTGATTGGAGAACTTCACCACACCGTTCTGCAGGATGACCACGGCGTCCCTGGCATTTTCCACGACGAATCTGTACTTCTCCAACTCCTCTCTCAGGGCCTTTTCCACCTCCCGGAGGGCCTCCATCTCCGAAAAGACCTCCCGCCCGGCCTGTACCAATGCCTTGCAGCGCGCACAAGACCTGTTTCGCATCCCCTGGCTGCGCCCACTCGTTCCGGCCTTCCTGCACCGACACGGGCGCAAACGCCTTTCAGGTTTCCTGGACTTTTTTCCCACGTTGTGGGACCGTAGAAGCATACCCATCCACCACACCTTTTATCCACCTGTGTTGACGACCGCGCCCAAAACCTGCTTGGCCCTCCAAACCGCCCACGGCAGAGGCGACCTCGGGCAACAACCCGGGCAGGCGGAACCGGCGCCTTTATCGGCCCCGTCCGCCGCTCCGGTGCGCCGGACAAAGGGCACATCCTTAAACCCTTGATAAGAGTGCAATATGGATACCAAGATCGGCCCTCGAGTGGCTTTTGTAACACTTCATGATTATTGGTAAATTTTCGTGCCCAACCGGCGTTGTTCCGGCACTGTAACAAAAGGTTACACTTCGTGCCTTTTTCCCACAGTGGAAGTGTAACGTTTTTACACACCTTGAAAATGCAGCCCTTCCGGGCCTTATAGACAGAGACGATCGTATTTGGTAATTCCATCCCCATGAGCGACAAGCCGAAGGTGCTCCTCGTGGACGACAATGAAGCCTTCCTGGAGCTGTTTCCAAACCTGGAAGGGGCGCGGGGGCTGGACATCACCCCCCTCTCCTCGGGACAGCAAGCCCTGCAAATCCTCAGGACGCAGCCCGTGGACCTCATACTCTCCGACGTGCGCATGCCGGGTATGAGCGGAATAGAGCTTTTCAACAAGGTGCAGGACATCTCCCCCGAAACCCCCATGATACTGATCACCGCCTACGGTTCCACCCAAGAGGCCATAGAGGCCGTGAAGCGTGGGGCCTTTCATTATTTCGAAAAGCCCATCGACAACAAACTGGACCTTATCTGGGCCACCGTCAGAGAGGCGCTGGCCAAGCGGCAGATGCTCAAGGAACTCGCAACCCTGCGCAAGGAGCGCTCCCTGCAGATAAGGGACCCGGTGACCATCATCGGACAATCGGAAGGGATCAAGACCGTGGTGGGGGCCATAAAGGAGGTGGCGGGCCTCGGCGTCACGGTCCTCATACGGGGGGAAACGGGCACGGGCAAGGAACTGGTCGCCAGGGCCATCCACCAGTACAGCGAGAGGCGCAGCAAGCCGTTTTTCGCGGTCAACTGCAACGAGTTCGCCCCGGGTGTCCTGGAAAGCGAACTGTTCGGGCACGAAAAGGGCGCCTTCACAGGCGCCTTCGAAAGGAAGATAGGCCTTTTCGACGTGGTGCACCGCGGCGTCCTTTTTCTCGATGAAATCAGCGAGGCGCCGCCGTTTTTTCAGTCCAAGTTGCTCAGGGTGGTGGAGACCAAGACCTTCATGCGTGTGGGAGGGATCACTCCCATCTATTCGGATTTTCGCCTTCTCGTGGCCACCAATCGGAACCTGGAATCCGAAATCGTCGCAGGCCGGTTCCGAGAGGACCTTTACTATCGCCTCAACGTTTACACGATCCAGATCCCCCCCTTGAGAGAGAGAAAGGAAGACGTCCCCCTGCTGGCTTCGTTCTATCTGCAAAGGTTCTCCGAGGCTTACCGCCGCCCCGTGAGGGAAATATCGGCAGACGCCATGATCCTGCTCAGAGACTATGAATGGCCGGGAAATGTGCGCGAGCTCATAAATGTCATCGAGCGAGGGGTGATAACCTGTCCGGGACCCGTCATAACCACCGCCCAGCTTCCCTTCGGCGTGAAGCAGTACCAGGGCGCGTCCGACCTGAACCTGAGGGATGCGGAAAAGCTCTTCATCGAGCTGGCTCTCAAGCGCACCCAAAGCAACAAGACAAGGGCTGCAGAGCTGCTGGGAATAAGCCGCAAGACCCTTGGCGAAAAACTCAAGGCTTACGAAATGAACGATGACTGCGAGATGTAGGCCCACCCTTTCTCTGTGCCTGGTCCTCCTGATCCTGGGAATAGGGCATGGCCAGGCGGAGCCTCAGACGTCCTCTCCCGAGGCCCGGGAATTGCCCGAAGTGGTGGTGACCGCCACAAGGACCCGGACTCCCGTGGAACAGGTCACGGCCCCGGTGACGGTGATCACATCCGAACAGATGGCGCGTATGCCCGTATCCAATGTGGCCGAGGTGCTCCAATACGTCTCCGGGGTCCATGTGGAGTTCAGCGGGGGGCTGGGCAGCCAGGCAGTGGCCCGGCTCCAGGGCTCGGAAACGAGACACGTTGGGGTGTATCAGGACGGAGTTGCCCTCAACCAGCTCGCCAACCCTCTCACGGATCTGTCGTCTCTGCCCCTGGATGCCATCGACAGGATAGAGATTTACAGGGGCACGGCCTCGGCGGCATGGGGCAGCGCCCTCGGCGGCGTGATCAACATCATCACCAGGTCGCCGGACCGACGCCGGCCTTACCGCTTGCATGCGAAAGGCTCCTACGGCGAGTTTGGAACCTTCAAGAGCGCCGGTGGGGCAAGCTTCACATCGGAGCGCTTCGGAGCGCTCGTCTCATTGGTCCACGACCGCAGCGACGGCTTCATGGAGCACACGCAGTACAGGCAGGACGCCGTCTATGCAAGAGTCGACTTCCGTCCCGACCCTTGGAACCGTTTCGACTTTGCCTGCAGCTACGATGAAGGCCGAAACGCCGATCCGGTTACCGACGCTCCGGATTTCTGGGATGACAACCGCCGCAGGCGGACCTACCAGAGGCTGCTTTTTGAGACGAGCCCCGAGCAGGACCTCCACGTCACCTTGGAAGGGCGGCACCACCGTTTCCGGAACCGGATCGACGACGTCTACAGCGACCGCAGGGAGCTCTACAACGACTATGTGGACGAAACATGGGGAACAAGCGCCCGTATGCGTTTGGACACCGGCACCGTGCATACGCTCACCCTCGGTTTCGACCAGGACTGGGGAAGGTACGACTGGGCCTTCTTCACCCGTGAGTACGCGACACGCAACTGGGCGTTGCACCTGGGTGACACCTTCACCCTGGGCCGGCTCACCCTCAACGGGGGCATCCGGTACGACGACAACGCGCACTTTCCGCCCCGATGGAGCCCCTGCGCAGGTGCGGTGTATCGATTCGATCAACGGGACACCCTGATCCGCGCCCAGGTCGCGTCGGGCTTCTCGGCCCCTCCCGCAGCCTGGCTGCACGATCCCCGGTTCGGCAATCGCGACCTGAAGCCCGAAACGGCGGTGAACGTGCAAGCAGGGGGCCAGTGGCGTGTGTATCCGTTTCTTGTTCTGGAGCTGAACGGGTTTCGTGCCGGTGTGGAGGACCTGATACGGTTCAACACCGACACCCTTCGTTACGAGAACGTGGACGAGGTAACCAGGCAAGGGGTGGAATGGGGTCTGCGGGCATCGCTGGACATGGGGCTTGCGTTTTCCGTGACCGGCAGCGCGCTCCAGGTCAGAGACGAGAAAGCCGGCAAGGATCTCAAAGACATCCCCAGAGCCGTTCACAATGTGTCGGTCGCTTACACCCATGGAGATTTGACCCACTGCCTGGTGGGCAAATACATGGATCACCATTCCAGTTTTCCTGAAACCCGCGATAAAGTCTTCCTTTTTGACTATCTCCTGCAGGTGCGGCTGCCTGTACCCACCAGCCTGGGCGCCCCGGTCTTTTTTGGGGCCGTCCACAACGTGGCGAACACGACCTACCTGTACCGCGCTGTTTTTCCCCAGCCGGATCGATGGGTCGAAGCGGGGCTGCGCTGCACCTTCTAATCTCCTGCAGGGATCGGCTTTGCGTCTTCGCCCCCGGCCCGCGGTTCTCTCCCGAGGCTCAAGGCCGGGGGTGTGAATGAGGAACGGGAGGTGCGTATGGCGTCACATGGGGTTTCCTGGCACGGCCTTGTCCCCAGGATGGTCGGAAACGGCGAGGCCATGACGGAAATTCGGAAGTTGATCGCGGCCGTGGGGCCCACCGACGTGCCGCTGCTGATAAGGGGTGAGACGGGTACCGGAAAAGAGCTCGTGGCAAGGGCCTTGCACCGCAGCAGTCGTCGCAGCGGGGGGCCCTTTCTCCCACTCAATTGCGCGGCCCTGGCCCCCGGACTGTGGGAAAGCGAGATGTTCGGCCACGAACAGGGGGCCTTCACGGGCGCCGCTTCCATGAAAAGGGGACGGTTCGAGCGGGCCAACGGGGGTACTTTTTTTTTGACGAGGTTTCCGAGATGTCCCCGACCCTCCAGGCCAAACTGCTGCGCGTGCTGCAAGAAAGGGAATTCGAAAGGGTGGGCGGCGCGAGCAGCATCAAGGTGGACGTGCGCGTCATTGCCGCCACCAACAAGGATCTGAGGGAAGGAATCGACAAGGGGTGGTTCAGAGACGATCTGTATTATCGTCTCAACGTCATCACGATACAGGTGCCCCCCCTGAGAAAACGCCGCGAAGACATCCCCGCCCTGGTGCGGCACTTCGCCGAAGAATGCGCGCGGAAAGTCGAGAAGAGGGTCCCTGATGTGGAACCCGAATTTCTCGACGCCCTCCTGCAATACCCTTTCCCCGGCAACATCCGTGAACTGCAAAACATCGTGCAAAGGGCCGTGATCCTGTCTCAAGGCCCAAGGCTCACCCCGTGGGACCTGCCCGAGGAGGTGCTGGGCGGGTCCCGACCGCAGAAGGCAGCGTCCCTTGTGCACGATGTGAGGGACGAAGAGCTTCTCGGAGCCCTGAGAAGGGCCACGGTCTCCAACAACGGAGGCGGGCCAAGATGCTGGGAGACCGCCGTCAAAGGAGCGACCCTGAAGACCATCCACGAGTTCCTCCTGAAAAACAGTCGAAAGCCCTTTTCCCGCACCGAGTTCGCCGCTTTTCTCAGCCGCAGGAACGGCTCACGGAGAAGCACGTACGGGACAGCCGGCAAGTACCTGGCCATCTTGAAAGAGAACCGGATCTGTGTCCATAATGCGGAAAAGGCAAACAAGTCCCGATACCGGCTTTCGGATATGTTTCTTGCGAATGCATAGATACCTGGCAACCCTGCTGTCCTGCCTTGTGGCCGGCACCATTTTCGTCGGCTGCGAAATAGAGGAGAGTGCCTGGCAAGGAAGGGAAAAGGGGGGCGGGAACGTCCTGCGTTACGACGTGAACGCCCCTTTTACCTCTCTGGACCCGACCAAGGTGGAAGGCTCGGGGTCCAGCCATCTGTTCCCCCTCTTGTATAGCTTCCTCGCCATACCCGACAGCAAGGGCAGCCTCAAACCGGACCTTGCCTCCCGCTGGCAGTACGAGCCCAAGGGCTTCACCTGGACCTTTCACCTGCGGGAAGATGCCCGGTTCCACGACGGGCGTCCGGTGCTCGCCGAAGACGTTCGCTTCTCCCTGGAAAAGGTGCTTCGTGCCAATCGCCCTTCCCTTCTTGCGCTGATCGAGCACATAGGGACGGTGTCCGGAAAGGCGCTGCGCGTGACCCTGAAAAAGGACGATCCCCTTTTTCTTGAGAAGATCTGGGACATGGAGATCGTGCCCAGGGAGGGTGCGGGAAGGACCGATCCGTGCGAACGTCCCATCGGTTCGGGGCCTTTCAAGTTCAAACGCAGAGAGGCAGAGCGGCAGGTCGTCCTGGAGGCCAACCCGGCCTATTACAACGGACCGCCATCCATCGAGGCCGTGGTGTTTTCGTATGAGCCGGACAAGGAGAAGACCTGGACCCGGCTGCTTTCGGGAGAGACGGATATCGCCCAGGAAATAGCCCCCAAAAACTACCAGATCATGAAACGGCTGGAGAACAAGTTCTATTTCAATCTCTACACGATGCCCTACTACACAATCCTCTTATACAACACGGAGGACCCCCTCTTCGCAGACGTGCGTGTGCGCTGCGCCCTTTCCAAGGCCATAGACAGGCAGTATATCGTGGACAAGATGCTCAGGGGGTACGGGCGGGTGGCCGTGGGCCCCATGGGAGTGGATTCTGCCTACCGCAACCCGAGGGTCGAAGCGGCATCCTACGCACCCAGGCAAGCTTTGGACTTGCTGCGGAAAGCCGGCTGGTCCCAGGATGCCGCGGGCCGCTATCTTGTCAAGGAGGGGAGGCCGTTTGTCTTCACCCTCCTTGTTTTCAAGGAAAGCCAGATCGAAAAGCAGGTCGCCAGGTACTTGCAGCTCGCCTTCAATGACATCGGCATCACGGCCCGGGTACAGGAGCTTGCCTTCGACGAGATGAAGCGTCGCTACTTCGGAAGCAGGGACTTCCAGGCCGCGCTCACCGAGTTGCGAGGGGTCTACCGGGATACGGAAACCTTCGCCGAGCTCTGGTCCTCCGAACCGCGTACACGTTCCGTCGCGGGGTGTTTCACCCACCCCGGTGTGGAACGCCTCGCCGAGAGGGCCTTGAGGGAAACCGACCCAAGAAAACAGATAACCGTGTTGCAGGAAGCCGATGCTCTGATCGCCTCCCTTTGCCCAGGCGCCTTCCTGTTCCACAAGACGGCCATCGACGTGATGTCGAGACGCTTCCATATCCCCATGCCCTTCGCCCTCACCCACGAGGGAATCCATCGCCTCAGAAAGAGCAGTGTCCGATAGCACCCCAAGGCCGGGGGCAACGAAGATCAAGGGACCCCTCGCCGCAAGTGCGCACTTGGAGCTCCCAGCATCGAACCCCCATCCTGAAGTTCCCACTTTCCCTCGGGTCCACCTGACCCCGCGCAACGGACAACCAACGATTTTCTACTCCAAAACAGACAGTTCCGATGCTGAGAGAGAAAGTGGGCTCCCCGGCACGGATCTTGATACCCTCCCATGGGCCAGAGAGGCGCCTCCAAAAACCTACCATCACAGATCGTCGGAAAGGAGGGACAAACACATGAAGATCGTCGTCATCGCAAAAGGCACCTACACGCCGAACACGTCCGGATTGATGTGCTGTCTCGGCGGCCCCAGCTCCCGCCACTAGGACCATAAGGAGACAGGTCCCCCGGGGGTCCCTCGGGATCCCCGGGGCCTGTCCCACAAGGAGACCTTGCAAATGGCCCGCTTGAAGAGATCACAATTCGTCGTGGATGTTTCCCTGGAACACGGGGGCGAACCGATGAAGGCGCTGTATCATACCATGACGGCAGGGTTTGTTCTGATCCCTGAAAGAGCCTGGTCCTATGCGCTGAGCGATCCGGTAGCCCCGGCAGACACCCAAACCCTGGACGTGCTGCGAGAAAGCGGCTTTCTTCTGCCCGAAGCCGTGGACGAAGCCCTTGTCTACGAAAACTGGAAAGAGCAGCAGGTCCACGACTTTTCCGCCTTGAAGTCCAAGGTCCTCGTGACGCGCAAGTGCAACAACCGCTGCCGTTACTGCATCCTCGACCCCGAGCCCGCGGAGATGACTGCCGAAACGGCAAGGGCCATGGACCGATTCTACATCGAAACCATGGGCGAGAAGAACCCCGAAACCGTCCGGGACGATTACCTGGGGGGCGAGCCCCTGCTCCATCCGGCGGTGATAATGGAAAGCGCCGCAAGACGGTATTATTACTGTCTGGGGAAAGGGATATCCTACGGTTTTTGCGTAACCACCAACGGAACGCTTCTTGCCCCGGATCTCGTCCGCGCCATGAGGCAAGTCGGCCTGGATTCGGTCCGCGTGAGCATGGCCGGACCCGCAGCGGTCCACGACCGGCTCCGCCCCTCGGCAGGAAACGGGAAAACCTACGACACGATACTGAAGAACCTGCACGCCGTGTCGGGCCTCATCCCCCTTTCCATCGAGTGTCAATACGACAGCGGGTCCCTGGACTTTCTCAGCATCCCCGAAATGCTCGACGATTTCACCGAAAGGGGCCTTCGGATCGAGAACATCGTCTTCACCCCCATCCTGCCGCGGCGGGGGGAAAACCCTTACGATGCAGGCCCGGGCGATCCGAGAATACATGTCTTCTTGACCCGGGAAGCGGGGAAAAGGGGCTTCCCCGTCCACCAGGAGGCACCTTCCAGTTCCTGCATGGCCGATTTTCGATCCCTTTTCGTCTTCGATACGGACGGGTCCATCATTCCTTGTCCCTCTCTACAAGGGGGCGAAAGAGCCTACGGCCACGTCACCACAGGGGTGGATTTCGTGGCGGAATCCCAGATGCGCCGGCGCAACCTGCCCGAGAAATGCCTCAGGCAGTGTGCCCTGCTCCCCTTGTGCAGGGGGGGATGCCGTTTGCAGGCCCTCATCGGGGAGAACGATTTTGACGGGATCGACTGCCGCTACGACACCTACCGGTTTCTCCTAGAACACCATATCAGGGAAAAGGCCGCCGCGGCCTTGCCGGACAAAAGACCCGTGGCCCTGAGGCAAGCCGCGTGAAGGGAGGGGCGGTATCTGTCCAAAGCACCGCATCATATGGGCCGAGCTGCTGTCGGACCTGGGCAACCAATGCGTCCAGCTCACCCTCATGGGCCTTCTGGTTTTCGGATCGGGAGGCGCTGTGCAGAATCTTTTCCTCCTGTGCGTGGTGCAGCAGGTCCCGTCCATCGTTCTCAGCCCCCTTGCCGGATGGTGGATCGACCGGTCGGGTGCCAGGAGGTGGCTGCTTCACATAGGCCTGACCAGGTGCCTGCTGGCCGGAATGCTGTGCCTGGGACCCGACCCGTGGGTCGTCTTTCCCGCCTACTTTGGCTTCACACTCTGCTCCCTCTTTTTCCATATCGGACGCCTTTCGCTGACCCCCACGGTGGTGCCGAACGGGGAGCTCTTTTCCTTCAACGCACTCAACGAAAGGGTCTCCCTGGCAGCCGGGGTGGCGGGGCCCTGGATCGTCGGCCGTCTCGTGCGGGCAGCGGGGCCGACGGCCGCCCTCCTGACGGCCGGCTTTCTTTTCGCACTGACGGTCCACTGCGTAAGCGCACTGCCTGAATCTCCCACCCCTTCCGGCGCCGCAGCCTCCCAACGACGGGCTGAGGCGCCATGGCGCCAAGCATTGTCGCGGCTCGGTCACCCGTTCCGGAACCAACCGGGTCTGCCGTTCTGCTTCACGGTCTTTGCCCTGGCCCTTGCCGGGGGGGGCATGCTCAATTTCGGGCTTCCCCTGCTGGCACGGGAAGCAATGGGTGTGGACGTGGCGGGCTGGGGGTTGATCCTTTCGGGGTTTCAGGCAGGCTCCTGCCTGTCCACCTTCCTCGTTGCGGCATGTGCCAGGAACATGGAAGGCCGCGCCGTTCTGTCGATCACCTTCCTCCTCCTGGCCGGCGCCATGGGGGCCCTGAACAGTGTCACGTCCGTCGTCCAGATGACGCTTCTCATGGCCGTTTTCGGCTGCGGCCTCACACTGGTACACGTACTGCTCGAGACCCTCATTCAGAAGGCAAGTGCCAGGAACCACCTGGGCAACACCATGTCCCTTCTCGCCGTTTCCAGGGGAGGCGTCTATCTGACCACCACCCTTGGGGGTGCCGCCCTGGTACACGCGTGGTCGGCAAAGATCGTTGCCGTCCCTGGCCTTGTCTTCATGCTGTCGGCGTTCTTCCTGACCCAATGGCGCCGCCGCCTTTTCCGCTCGGCAGTCGCTTCGCATGCCCCTCCAGGATGACTGCCGTTTCCCGTCCGGCCCCCCGCCCTGAATGCGAGGCATTTCAGAGACAGGCTCCTGCTGAGTCCCGGACTGCCGACTGCCCGCCGGCCATGCCTGTTTACAACCTTCTGCAAGTACTCTAATATGCACATTGTTCGCATCGGACCCGGCGTCAGATGCCTCCCAGGCACTACCATACGGCACGAAGATTCATGAAACATCCCGTCAGAAAAAGGATTGTTTACAGATTTCTTCTCGTGGTCCTGCCCCTCTTGATCGTGTCGATATTTGTCACGGGTCTCGCCCTTTCGTGGACCAATTACACCTATTTCAAGAAAAACATCGACCGCAACTACGCAGACATCATAAGAAGCTGTGCCGGAGAGATAGATCTTTACATCGAAAACGCGCAGAAGGGGATGGAGAGCCTCGCCCTGATGATATCCGCCGCCAAGCTCGACCCCTGGCAGAAAGAGATGGCCCTCACGGCGTTCCAGCACACCGCCGTCGAATTCCTCTCGGTCTCCCTCATATCACCGGAAGGCAGAAAAACCGCCTCAACGGCCTCGGAGCAGGAGCCAATCGATGTGCTCGAAAACGAGACCTTCCTCAAGGCCCTGGGCGGGCAGGACGCACGCTCGGAGGTGATGCTGACAGTGCAGAGTATCCCTTATTTGCACTTGGCCGTCCCGGTGGTGCGGATGGGGGAGGTGGTGGAGGTCCTTTGGGGCGAGCTCAATCTCAAGTCGGTGTGGGATGTACTGGACGGCATCCATGTGGGGCGCACGGGCAACGTTTTCATCATCCATGCCTCGGGAAGACTCCTGGGCCACCGGGAAATGGACAGGGTGGTTTCCATGCCCCCCCGTCGGATACCCGAGTGGGTGACGACCCTGCGTGACGCCGATGGACCGATCCACTGGTCCGAACGAGGAGACCACAGCAAGCTCTATTGCCTGGGGTATTATGTCCCCCGCCTGGAATGGGCCATCGTGCTGACCCAATCCCAGCCGGAGATCTTCGCCTATCTGCACCGCAACGTGTATCTGGCCTTGGCGGTAACCTGTATGATCTGTGTGGGTGCGGGCCTGCTGGGGTGGAACTGGACGCGAGGGCTTTTGAAGCCGGTCCGTCTGCTGCACGCTCAGGTGCGCAGGGTGGGCCGGGGCGATCTGGACCAAAAGGTCTCGGTGGATTCACACGATGAAATCGGCGATCTGGGCCTGGCCTTCAACGACATGATCGACTCCTTGAAAAACCACATCACCCGCGAGGTGGAAACGGCCAAGGAGCTTGTCCATGCCAGGAACGTGGCCGTGCTCGGCATGACCTCCAGCAAGGTGACCCACGAGGTGGGAAATCTTCTCAACAACCTGGGGTTGACCCTTTCGGTCCTGAAAGGCGAAGATCTCTCCTCGCGAGGGCAAAAAGCCGTGGCGGTGATGGAAAAGGATGGGGCCCGCGTAAGGGCCTTCATCCACGACTTCCTGCAGTTTGCCAAGAGGCCCGAACTGCAACTGGCCCAGGTTTCCCTGGCCTCCATCGTCGAGGAAATCGTGTTCGTGCACCAGCCGGAGGCCGAGAAAAGGGGCATCCATCTTGAAGTCCATTGGGGATCAACCCCTCCCGCCATCCAGGCAGACCGCCGTCTCCTGCACCAAGTCTTCCACAATCTGATAAAAAATGGCCTCGAAGCCCTCGAGGGACCCGGGACCGTCCGTATCGAAAGCACGGCGGAGGCGGGCCACTGCATCGTCCGGGTGAGCGACACGGGACCTGGGATGGACCCCGCAGTACGGGACCAGATATTCGATCCGTTTTTCACCACCAAGGGAAAGAAGGGCACGGGCCTGGGGCTGTCCGTGGTGCGGAGCATCGTGGAGGCGCACAGGGGAACGGTGCACTGTGAAAGCGCACCTCAGAAAGGAACGACCTTTTCGCTGCGCTTTCCGCTCCGGTGAGGCAATACGGGGCACGTCAGGTTTCTCACGCCCCGCAGCACCTCTTGTATTTCTTGCCGCTGCCGCACGGGCAGGGCTGATTCCTGCCCACTTTCTCCTTGGCCGGTGCCGGCCCGTCGGCAGGGGGCGAAAGGCCAGGAAAGAGTTGGGACCGCATCCTTTCAAGGGATTTGGCGGCCTTTTCCTCCAAGGCGTTCAGTTGTTTTTCGACGGCTGCCGCCTGCTCTCCCATGCCGCATTTGCCGAAGAGGCCCGCGGCTTCTCTCAGACAGGAATACGCCTGCCCATACTCCCCTTGCGTCTCGTAGACAAAGCCGAGGTTCCTGAGCACCGCGGCCACCCCCGGCTCGTTGTTCATGGCCCGGACCAGGGACAGGGCCTTGTTGAGACTCGTCCCGGCCAGGGCCAGCCTTCCCGTGAGGTAGTGCAAGCTGCCCAGGTTGGACAGGACCGCTGCCTGGGAATCGGCGTCTTGCTTTTCCTCAAAAACCGCGAGGGCATCCTCGTAATATCGGCGCGCCTCTTCGTGATGGTTCCTTTCGTGTTCGAGAAGACCCAACTGGAAACGGACTGCGGCGTTGGCACCCCTGTGGTCTTCTCCGTTCAAGAGCCCTTCGGCCTTGTGAAGGTTGTCGAAGGCCCTGTCCGGCTGACCCAAACCCCTGTGGGCCTGGGCCAGGGAGACAAGGCAGGAAGCCTGTCTTTCCCGGTTGCCTATCCTTTCGTATATTCCCACTGCCTGGCTGTGGCACTGGACGGCACCCTCCCAGTCCTCCTTCTCCAGGTACATGCTCCCCAGATCGGCAAGGGTCCCAGCCTCGCCCATGGGGTATTGGAGCGCACGGTACGCATCCAGCGCCTTGCGGTAATGCTCCTCGGCCTCCCCGTGGTTGCCCTCTGCCTGCCGCAGGTGCCCCATGTGCAGCAACTGGGCTGCCTCGCCCACAGGGTCCCCCATCTCGGCGTAGAGCGCTGCTGCCTGCCGCAGGTATGCCATGGCCTTCTCGAAGTCCCCCATGTTGCCGTGGGCGATCCCCAGGTTGGAAAGCTGTGTGGCTTCTCCCTCCGGATCTCCGAGTTCATGGCTCTTTTCCAGGGCCTTTTCAAAGGATCGTACGGCAAGATCGTGCTTTCCCTGGACAAAGAGCGAATGCCCCACATTGGCCAGCCGCTGCACCGCTCTTTCCAGCTCCCCGCGCGCCTCTTCCATGGCCGCGGCACGCTCGTACGCCTCGATGGCCCCTGCAAAGTCCTGGGCGGCAAACAGGCAGTGCCCGATATGGCCCCACTGCGCGGCCGACCCGATTCCGTCTCCCAGGGAATCGAATATGGCCAGGGCCTTGCGGTGGTGCTCCTCGGCTTCGCCGAATTCTCCCTTCCCATAACAGGTGTGCCCCAGGTTCGCCCACTGGGCCGCCTCCCCCTTCCTTGCCTCCGGTCCGTCTTGCTGGGAAAGGGCCTGGTAGGCTTCCAGTGACAGGCGGTAACGCCTCTGTGCCTCTTCAAGGTTTCTCGAAGAATAGGCAAGGTAACCCAGTTGGCTGAGCAGGTCCCCGATCATGTCCCCACGCCCCGTTTGCCGGGCCAGCTCAAGGGATTCCTCCAGGGATGCCTTTGCCGTGTCCAGATCCCGAATGGAAAAGGCCGCCCTTCCTTTGAGCTCGAGTGCACGGAGCAGATCGGCCCCATTCGCCTCTTCCCGTAGAAGACCGATGGCCGGTTCCAGGGCCGCCAGGGCCTCCTGGTTCCGCATGCGCTTCTCCCGCACTTCTCCCAGGCTCAGCAGAAGCCGGGCGCGAAGGCGGCGGTCGTGATCGGGCGCCAACTCGAGGGCGCGGCCAAGCTCCTGTTCGCACAGGTCACCGGCCCCCATCTCCAGTTTGCTCCGCACGGCGCCAAGGACATGGGATGCGAAAAAGGAAGGGTCCCTTATCCGTAACAGATCCATGCTGTGGTAAACTGCCTCGAGACAGGGCCGCCTGCGGTCTTGCAGTCCCTGTTCCAGGAATTGCACCGCCTTCCTGTCCAGTGCCTCTCCGTCGGGCGCACCGCCTTGCGCCGCGCCATGGGCCCGTGGATACGCCAGGCGGAAACTCTCCTGACCGTACTTTTCCACCAGGCAGGCAAGATCGTCACCGTGCAGGGCCTGCTCTACAAGCGATGCCGTCTCTCCGGCAAGGCGCGCCAAGAGGGGCAGGGGCACCGGGTGCTCCAGCCGACCCAAGATTTGGAGAATCCTTCCCTCCAGGCCCTTTCCTTCTTCCAGTGCCGCGTAGCGCTCCCCGATACTTTCCGCAGCCGCACCTTGCCCTCTTGCCAGAACGAGGCGATTGGAGGGGGCGAATTCGGTCTGCCGTGCCGGTGCGTCTTCGTGCATGGCCCCCACCAGAAACTTGACGTGAAACGGTGCGAGGCCTACCAGCGTCCGAAGCAGATTGACAAAGGAATCTTCCGCGACCCCGGTGCGGGGCACGAAGTGGAAGATCATCCGTCGCCAGGGGTCCCGTATCCTGGATAGAAAACGCACGGCCTCCAGAAACCGGATTTCCAGGGGACGGATGTCCTTTTCCAGCAGCAGGGACAACCGGCCGGCGAGCCTGGGTTGGGAACGCTCCAGCTCCGACCACCCGCCGGGGGCTGCAAATGCCGGCCCTGTCGCCGTCTCCTGCAGCCACCGGTACAAATAGTGGGAGGGATGCTCGCCTTTGCCCACTTCGTACCGGAAGACAAGGTATGCCTTGTTCGCAGCGGCAAAGGAGACGCTCGCATCCATGAAACCGTAAAGGCCCGGTTCCTCGCTCCCGATGACGAGACAGACCTTGTCGGTCTCCGACTCGAAGAAGTCGGCCAGTGCCGGTCGGCAGGCGTCCCAGTCGGCCTGGTCCAGATAACCCATGAGTAACTAGACCTCCCTCCCCCGCCGTTCCCCCATGCGCTTCCCGTCCATTGGGAGCGATGAAGCGCCGGGGGCGACGGGGCGCGAACGTCTTTGTCAGAGCTTGGCCAGTCTCGCCTGGACCTCCATGGCCTCATCCACAATTCTCTGAACCAGGTCGGCGATGGTCGGAATGTCGTAGATCCGCCCGATGACCTGTCCCCCGGGATACATGCCCTCGTCCACCAGGCCTTTCACCCATCCCTCCCTGCTCACGTTGCCGGTGATCATGGGGGCCAGATCTTGCAGGGTGGCCCCTTTGCTTTCCATCTCGATGATCTTTTCCGACCACGGGTTGCGCATCACCCGGGCAGGGTTCATGAGTGACTTCATGACGAGCAGGGTGTCCTTCTCGTCGGCGCTGATCATCTTCTTCTTGAAGCTCTCATGCACGGGAAACTCCGCTGTGGCCATGAAACGTGTGCCCATGTTCACGCCGGCCGCACCGAAAGCGAGGGCGGCGATGAGCCCCTTTCCGTCGCAGAACCCGCCTCCCGCTATCAGGGGGGCCTTGATGGACTCGGCGGCCTTGGGAATCAAAACGATGGTGCCCACCTCTTCAAGGCTGGGATGGCCCCCGCACTCGGTCCCCACGATGCTCACCATGTCCACCCCGAGCTTGTCCACCTTGATCGCGTCGCGGACCCGCGCGCATTTGTGAATGTGGATGAGCCCAGCATCGGTGATCATCTTGCGGTACGGCTCCGGGCTTCGCCCCGCGGTCTCCAATATCTTCACGCCGGAGGCTATCACGCGCTCCACATGCTCCTCGGGTTGGATCGGGCTGAAGCCCGGGAAAAGACCCACATTGACGCCGAACGGTTTGTCCGTCAAATCGCGCACCTTCTTGACCTCATCGAGAAGATCCTGCTTCTTCTCGAAGAAGGACCCGGGCAGGCAACAGAATCCGCCGGCGTTCGCCACCTTGGCCACCACTTCGGCGCGGGTCAGCCCTTGCATGGTTCCACACTGGATCGGGTACTTGATCCCCAGAATCTCCGTCATTCTCGTCTGAAGCATTTTCGTTCCTCCCTTCTTGCGTTTCCGGTTGGCGCCGAGCTTCCCTCGTTCATCCTGTTCCATGGGCTTGGTCGTGTCCTGGACCGGCCGAGACATGTTTCTTCGCCCAGGGCCAAACCCCACCGTGCTGACTCTCCGAAAGGCCCTAACTAACTTTTGTTCCCCACAGAGTCAATGACATAGATTCCCCTTATTCCCGGCCCAAGAAGCGTGTTGAAATGCATCCGGCCCGGTGGTATGTTTTAAGTCTTTATGCTGCGCGTGAAAATAAACGGTGCTTTCAGTCCCCTCACCCCGGTCCTCTCCGAGAGGGGGGGGATGCAGGAAACCGTAATGTGTGACCGTGCACGCTATGTTGTGCATCTGTTTCGCTCAACCGGCTGGGTGCGTCCCGCTCCGATCGCGACGGAAGGGACCTTCTCTTGCCAAAACCACGAAGCTTTCGAGGTGTAGCCATGTTCGAAGGTGCGATCTTCATGCTAGGGCTCGGAGGGGTCTGCGGGTTGATCCTCAGTGCCGCCTCCCGAATATTTTACGTGTACGAAGACCCCCGTATCACGGAGGTGGAGGGATGCTTTGCAGGAGCCAACTGCGGCGGCTGCGGATACGCCGGATGCTCCGCGGCCGCCGTAGCGGTGGTTGAGGGCAAGGCCCCCCCGAACGTGTGCGTTGTGGGGGGTGCAGAATCGGCCTCAAAAGCCTCCTGGATCATGGGGGTGGAAGTGGGTCTCGCCGAGCCGGCCAGGTCCTATAACCCGTGCACCGGGGGGGACCGGGCGTCCGAGAAATACGAATACATGGGGGTGGACAGTTGCCGGGCCCAGGTGTTGATGTTCGGCGGCAAGAGAGACTGCGGCATCGGGTGCCTCGGATATGGAGACTGCGTGAGGGCCTGCGTGTTCGATGCTCTCAAAATGGGACCCCAAGGTTATCCCGTTGTGGACAGGGACAAGTGCGTCGGTTGCGGGGCGTGCGAAAACGCATGCCCCAAGGGGATCCTCAACGTCATGACCCAGTCCGAACGGTTGCTCCACTTCAACCAGAAGAACGAGTGCCTGGCCCCCTGCCGCCAGGCCTGTCCGGCCGAGATAGACATTCCCCAGTACATCGCGCAGATCCGCAGCGGGGAATACGCAGAGGCCGTGCAGACCATCAGGGAACGCAACCCCCTTCTGCTCGCGTGCGGCCGGGTATGCCCCCATCCGTGTGAGACCAAGTGCCGCAGGGCCATAGAGGACGACGCGGTTTCCATCAATCAGTTGAAGCGCTTCGTCGCCGACTATGAGATGACTTCCGGAAGGAGGATCTCCGTGCCCACGGCGCCGCCCACCCACAAGAGGATCGCCGTGGTGGGCGGGGGGCCGGCCGGTCTGAGCTGTGCCTATTTTCTGCGCAGACTGGGCCACGAGGTGACCATCTTCGAGGCCATGCCCAAGCTGGGCGGGATGCTCCGCTACGGGATCCCGGAGTATCGGCTCCCGAAGAAGGTGCTGGACTGGGAAATCGAAGGGATCCTCAATCTCGGCATCGAGGTCCACTACAACGTGCGCTTCGGGTTCGACTTCGACCTCGGCTCCCTGGTGGCGGCCGGCTACGACGCGGTCTTCCTCGGCGTGGGAGCCTGGAAGGACGCCAAGCTGCAGGTGGAAGGAGAAAACCTGGACGGGTGCTACACAGGAATCGACTTTCTCTCCAGGCTTGCGAGCGGGGAGGAAATCCCCATCGGGCGAACCGCAGTGGTCATAGGCGGGGGGAACACCGCCATCGACTGCACCCGCAATCTGATCCGCCTGGGGGCCGAAAAGGTGTACATCGTCTACCGCCGCACCCGCAAGGAGATGCCCGCCAACGAGGTGGAGATAGAGGCCGCGGAGGCCGAGGGCGTCCAGTTTCACTTTCTCGCCGCCCCCGTTCGGGTTGTGGGAGACGAAAACGGGAAGGTCACCCACCTGGAGTACCTGAAGATGGAACTGGGTGAGCCCGATGCCAGCGGCCGTCGCAGACCGGTACCCGTTGAAGGGTCCGAGTCTCTGATCGAGACGGACATGGTCATCACCGCCATCGGGCAGGCCCCGGACGTTTCGTTCACCGAGGAGGCGCGCCAGCGTTTGGCCCAGCTCAAGACCACCCGGTGGAGCACCATCGAGACCAATCCCGCCACGCTGCAAACGGACATCCCCTATGTGTTTGCGGCAGGGGATGCCGCAACGGGTCCTTCCCTCGTTGTGGAAGCCATCGGGGGGGGCCGCAGGGCAGCCCGGTCGATCCACCAATACGTCATGGGCCTGCCGGTGACCGCTTCGTCGGATGAGCTCAACAAGGAGATGATCGAGGAATCCCTGTTCGATCATGTACCGGGAATCACACCGGTCCCGCGGGCGAAGATGGTGGAGCTGCCCGTGCAAACCAGGATCCATTCCTACGAGGAAGTGGACCAGGTCCTCACCGAGGAGTCGGCCCTGGCCGAGGCCGACCGGTGCCTCTTTTGCGGACGCTTCTGTTACAACCCCGGGGCGGCCGCCTTCGGCGCTTCGGCGATCGAGGTGGATGCAGGCAAACGGGAGGCTGCGTGAGACCGCCGGAAACGGATGGTTCCCCGAGGTCTGAGGTTTCGGCCGGGGGCTCCCTGCAGCGCGGGGGCGGGGAAAGCGGATGGAATTTTCACAGACCCTCTAAGATGGCGGGGCCGTTCATCGAGAGAGCCCTTCGCCCGGGGGCCAGGTTTCAGTGGGAGGCTCTGAGGGCTTCATCGGGGCAGAGCCATTGGATATGGAAAAGAGGAGAAAGACTATGAGCGGCAAGATGCAGTACAGACCATTGGGACGCACGGGGATAATGGTGTCCGCAGTGGGTCTCGGGGCCATCACCGGGGCCGGCGGGTTCCAGGGCGCCTCGGAAATCATCAATACGGCTGTGGACCTTGGCGTCAACTTCATAGACACCTCCCGGGCCTACGCCAAGAGCGAAGAGAGAATCGGACCGGTCCTAAAGGAACGGCCGGAAAGGGTCTATGTCTGCACCAAGACCCACCTTCGGGACAAGCAGGGGGCGGCGCGGGAGGTTAGGGAGAGCCTCGAACTGCTCCAGAGGGACACCATAGACATATACATGCTCCACGATGTGAGCGGAGAGCAGGCCTGGGAGACGGTCAGGCGTCCGGACGGAGCCTTGCAGGCCCTCAAGGAAGCCAAGGCCGAGGGCAAGATCGCCCACCTGGGCATGAGCTCCCACAGCCTCGACACGGCGGCCAAGGCGCTTCGCAGCGGCGATTTCGAGGTTCTCGAAATGGCCTTCAGCGCCGTGGAAAACAGCAAGCAGCATATGGACACCATCAAACTGGCCGGCGAGCTGGGTGTGGGGGTCGTGGTCATGAAGCCCCTTTCCGGCGGGAACCTGTCCAACACAGACCTGGCCATCCGCTACGTCCTGCAGCACGATGTGGCCTGCGCCATCGCGGGCGTGAGAAAGCCCGAAGAGGCCGGCCAGAATGCCAGGGCCGGATGGAACACCGATCCCCTGACCAAGGAGGAGGAAAAGGTCCTGTTCGACGAAGCGGCCACCCTCGGTCAGACCTTTTGCAGGCGTTGCGGTTACTGCCTGCCCTGCACCGTGGGCATAGACATCCCCTTGACCTTTACCCTCGACACCCAGGCCCGGGCAGCGGTGAAGCGGGGAGAAACCAGGATACTGGAGATCATCCGCAAGCAATATGCCATGGTCCCCGTGAAGGGAGACGCCTGCGTGGAAGACGGGGTGTGCGAGGAAAGGTGCCCTTACAAGCTGCCCATCCGGGAAATGCTCAAAGCCGCCATGGAAAGGTTCCAGGGGTGAGCCCCCCGGCCAGGGGCCGCCGGAGGCCCTGGCCGGAAAACTCGAAATCCTGACACCCGTGGGATGGGCTCTGTCCCGCGGGTGCCTTGCCGGGTATCCGGCGCCGGGAGGTTGGTTCCGCGCACGCGTGACGTTGGCCTCCCATCCGAGGGGGCCGGCCGCCGGGTACGGGCAGTGCGTCACGGGCTGCAAGGTCGCGGGAGCGCTGGGGCTGGAACTCGTGAAGGGAGGATGACGAATTGTTCATTTCCCGGCATCAACCTTTAGCCGGCCGGAGCTTTTCCACCATGGCAGTCATTACATCCGTTTGGTGATGGAGTCTATCCACGAGTACGGAGATCAGTCTTCTCAACTGCGGAGAAACGGTTTGCCAGTCTCGGGCCAATCGTTCAGAGTCGAGAAGGCCCACCAATGCAGGACCATCGGCGACAACAGTTGCGGTTCGTGCCGACTTCCCAGTCCGCAAGAACACCATTTCGCCGAACACCGCACCTTCCTTCAGGGTGGCTACGGTCACATGTCCTCGATCCGTCTTCTTCCTTACCTTGACCTGTCCCTCCATGACCACATACAGCCAGGTCCCCATGCTGCCTTCTTCTATGATAACGGTCCCCTCAGGGTAGCGCTCCTCGTTCACGATGTAACCGATGACGGCCCGATCGATAGTCACTATTTTCTCCTCTTCGCTATTCCATAAGGAAGAAGCCCAGCGTCTTCTTTGTTTCCTCGGTCGGGCGAACGAAGCTCATGCCAACGAGGAATTTGCCGGATGTGGAGCTTTTCCGCAAACCGGTGATTTCAGCGTCGACATTCAGGTTCCTGCCTGTGGGAAAAAGAGCTTGTATAGAAAAGATGTCCCCTGGTTCGTGTCGTATGCTGTATGTGTTCTCTGGATTTATTTCGACACCTACACCATTCTTACTGATGTCTTTTATAATTGCCTTAAGCTGCATTTTCACTTTCAATCTTCTGGGTTGGTAAATACATTCCAGGTTTATCTCTTTTCTGTAGGCAGAGCGCCGGGAGGCCCAGGGGTTTTCCATTGGAGGTAATTGCTTCACACTCTCCTTAACGGCGAGGTCCGCGATCATTCTGTTCATACGCGAGAGCCTTTTGATCGTCTGGTCCAATATGTATCTCAGCACTGCCGGCAATAGCTTGTATTCGCTTGCCAAGCCTGCCGGATGCCACACTTCGATTGTGCAGTCCTCAAGGGCCCTGGCCGAAGCAGCACGGGGCGTGTTGCTTCCGCCCAGGAAGGCCATTTCTCCGAAGATATCCCCGGAGCACAGCACAGCCATGCTGGTCTCCGTGCCCTTGTCTTCGGAGTAAATGTCAACTTTTCCACTCACGATTTCATAAATGGAAATCCCATAGTCACCCTGCTTCACAATGAGATCTCCCCGCCTGTAGCGTAACCTTATGTGACCAGTGTCCATCACTTTAGTGCCGTCCTTCAAGTTCACCTTGAGCCGGTTACGAAATCCGCCCCAGTGAGGCCCGGATCATACCCATGTTTGTCGTGCCCCTTTGTCGTGACCCTCACGTACAGCGTCATCGGATATCGCAGTACTCTCTTTCGGAAAAAAGAATGTCCCGTTCGTCGCCTTTTGTCAAGACGGAACGTGCACAGAGGGAACGTGCACTCCCCCATCCATCATAGCCAGGGGGTTGCCGATGACCTTCTCTCGAGAATGAGCGCGAAGAGGACAATAGTGGGGAGGAGAGGAGGTCGAAGACAATGGGAAAAGTGATGTTGGATGATGTCGCCGGCTTCAGATTGGGCGGGAGCAGGATTTGCCATTGTTGTGCCACTGATGAAGACACCATGTGCGTGGTGCACGAAGACGATGTCATCACGAAGAACTGGCCGGCCAACCTGTAAGGGCTTGTGCAAAAATAAGTTCCCCTTTTCAGGTGTCGAGGCGCGAGGAGGGCCAATGGCTGTCCATTTAACCGACGAGCAACGCCGCCAGGCGTGATGGATCGGCGCATCAAAATGGGAAGTTATTTTTGCACGAGCCCTAAGCCTTGCAGTTGTATTTCTGCACCCGTTGTGGTTCCAGACTCGGTCCTTGCTTCGAAGCGAACCGGGCGCAAGCCTTTGAGTGTCTTTTCGAACATGAGAGCGAGCGAACCGATAGGGCGTGAAGGTTTCAAGAACTGCGACAAATCGAATGACGACAACCGGATCGGCATCGCATCGTGCGGTCTGTTGCGGCCCTTTGAGGGCCGCCCGCGAAGGGACTCCTATCGGATTCACTGAACTGTATCAATGTGTTGGAAGCCATGTCACGAAGGAACAGCGATCCCTACAGCGTCGCCGGAGGACTGGCAGCTAACAGCCTGATGCGGGCGCCACCGTCGCCGATGGCTCCCCTCTCCGCTTCACTTCGAGCGCCACTGCTGCCTGGGTCTGGGACTTGTCGAGTTCGCCTCCGACATGGTAGGCTGGATATCTTGAAGATCGCGTGCCCTGCCCGGTACGGTGTGGATTTTCCTGTCTCATGGAATTGTACGCACATCGTAAGTGGTAGGGTAAAGAAAAGAATAGAGCAGATCAACTTCGCCAACGGGATACATAAACTAATAGTATGTCCTCCGTAGGAACTCAAGGATGCTTGATATGTTACAAGGCCCTATAATAGATGAAGTCCGTTGGATTCGTCATAAAATACAAGAAAATGTGGAAAACGACGGTTAGAAGTACTGCGAGCACATTCAAAGAGTTCAAGAGAACTATCGGGATCGACTCGTGCGGCACTGGCCAAAGCCGGCGCTCAGGAAGCAGAAATTGGCAGTGTGAGGGGCTAACCACAATACCCGTGAATGAATGGGTGTCCGCCGGTCTTTCCGGATGAGTACCCGCAGTGCCCCCTTGAGGGGGGCCAGGGGGGTGCAGAGAATTGCCGGATGCCAGGTTTGCGAGGCACTTTTCAAAGGAGGGAGGATCGAGCGATGCCGTCGACGCAGGGACGTGAGGAAGATGCTTACGCAAGGATGATCCGCAAACTCGGGTACCCCGCATCCAGGACTCTGAGGACCCTTTTCGAGGTGGCCTGTGGGCAAGAGGAGGTGCAGCTTGTCCTCGAACTGCCCGCTGCTGCCGAGCAGCTCGCAGAGAGGGTGAAAAGAGATGGGAAAGAGGTTGAAGATCAACTGCAACGACTGGCCCGGCTTGGCATGGTGAGGGATTTTCCCGGCCCCGACGTCAAGTTGTCCTATCTGTCCATCGATCAGATAGAGCCTCTGAGCGATTCGATGATGCAGGTGATCGGGGCCACAGACTATGATCCGCATACGAGGACCATAGGTGATGACAAGAACCGGCGGATCGCGGACCTGTGGAACCAATTCTTCGATGAAGAATGGTACAGGTTCGCCCGTACCGACGAACTCATCCACAGGAGAGTCGAAATGCTGGGCGGACCCGCCGTTGGGAAGACCTTTACGGTGACGCCTGCCTGGAAAGCGCTGGAAAAATGCAACGCAGAACCTTTGCCGGACCACAGTTATGATTTGAGGCACGTGGCCCGACAGGCGAAGGTCCACGGCAAGCGAATCGTCACCCTTGCCTGTTCGTGCAAGGTAAGGGCCCGAAAAAGTAGCGCACCCATATTCACGTGTGGTTCGTTCGTGGAAGGAACCAGTCCCGCCTTTGACTACGACCCCAGGGGGATAAAGAAACGATGGGACCCCGAGGAGTGGCTGGAAATGATGGGCATCTGCGAAGAGCAGTTCGCCCTGGTCCACGTGGGGCTGCCTCCCAATCTTTACGACGTGTGTACTTGCGACACCGAGTGCTGCAACATTTTCACGCCCCTCAAGAGGCACGCCCACTGTTATGAGGGGGTGGAAAAATCCCCCTATCGGTCAGTCGTCAATGAAGATGCCTGCCGGGGTTGCCCCGATTGCATGGCCAGATGCCGCTTCGAAGCCATAAGCATCCGGAAGGATTCTGCTTCCGAAAGGCGTCTCGCCTGGGTGAATCATGAAAGGTGCACGGGATGCGGGCAGTGCGTCCTGGGGTGCAAGGTCGAGGGTGCGCTGGGGCTGGAGCTGGCCAAAGGAGGATGATCATGCGTCCGCTTGACGGTATAACGGTGCTCGATGTGAGCATAGCACAGCAGGGCCCCGTGGCCACGGCGATGCTCGCTGATTTCGGGGCCGATGTGATCAAGGTGGAACCTCGAGGGACCGGGGATGCGTACGGCCGCGGCATGATGAGAATAATCGAAGCCATGAGCGGCGTTACGGGGGAAAATTTCTACTTCGAGAACAACAACCGGGGCAAGAGGTCCCTCACCCTGGACTTGAAGAAGGACAGGGGCAAGGAGGTCCTGTTTCGGCTCGTGGCGAAGGCCGACGTCTTCGTTCAGAATTTCCGGCAGGGCGTGGTCGAGCGCCTGGGTGTGGATTACGCGGCTCTGTCCGCGATCAATCCCCGGCTGGTCTATTGTTCCATAGGCGGTTACGGCGCCAAGGGTCCGGACAGCGGCAAGACGTCCCTTGACGTCGCTGCACAGGCCAGATCGGGAATAATGTTCGCGGCAAGGGAACCGGGCCCGCCCACAACCCTCACGGGAGGATTCGCCGACCAGGTGGGAGCCATCGTGGCCTCCTACGCCATCCTCATGGCCCTCATGGCACGGGAGCGCCATGGGATAGGACAGCATGTGATCACTTCCCATCTCGGCTCCATGATCTGTGTGCAGGGGTTGGCGCTGGCCGGGCGTCTGATGATTGAAACGGACCTGCCCAAGAAGCCGCGAAAGGAGACCAACAACCCCCTTTGGAACCATTACGAGGCCAGGGACGGCCGGTGGTTCATGCTGGCCATGGTGGACTCGGATCCTTACTGGCCGCGTTTTTGCACACTGCCGGGGCTCGAGCACCTCGAGAAAGATCCCCGTTTCGAGACTGCGGCGTCGAGAAGCGAGAATGCCGAGCAGCTCGTGTCTGTTTTGGACAGCGTCTTCGCCACCAAGACGCGCGACGAATGGATCGAGTTGTTTTGGACCCTGGATCTCATTGCCGACCGTGTTCAAGACTACGATGACCTCATCGCCGACCCCCAACCGTGGGCGAACCATTATTTCGCCCAATTCGAGCACCCCCGCCTCGGCGCCACGAGGGTGGTGGGGGTCCCTTTCGAGCTCACCAGAACTCCCGGAGATCCCAGATCCCCTGCCCCCGAGCTGGGTGCGCACACCCATGCCATCCTGTCGAACGTCGGCGGCTACACGCGGGACGAGATCGAAAGACTGAGAGAAGAAGAGGTGATCTGAGAGCTGCTCCAGGTGTCTTGGGTGGGGGCATCCGGACCGTGTCTTGAGCCGACGCCGAAACCGTGCACCTCTTGCTCAGCGACTTTCCACGATGAAGGGCCTTCGCGTTTTGTCTGTCGTAACCCTTGCGGTTGTCTCCCTCGCGGGGTGCAACACACGTCAAGGGTTTTATCATGCGCCCTTACGCGATCTGGGGGTTTTGTCGGGCGAGGAGACAGGGTTCTGCAAGATCGACCAGGTCTCTGCGGGTGAACTGGCGAGCCTGAAGCCGGGGCAGCGTCCTGGAATCGACCACGATGAGGGGGGGCCTCTGGATGGCCATGGACCGGGCGGAGGAAAAGCTCAAAACCTCCGGGGACCTCGCTCGTGACGAGGCGCTCAACGCCTATCTTAGAAAGATCATGTGCGATCTGGCTCCCGATCACTGTGGGGATATGCGGGTGTACCTTGTCAGGATCCCCTATCTCAACGCCACCATGGCTCCCAACGGGGCCATGCAGGTCTGGACCGGGCTGCTTCTCAGGGTGCGCAACGAGGCCCCGCTTGCCACCATCCTGGGCTACGAGATAGGTCATTACCTGAGAAGACACGGATTGCAGAGGATGCGGGACGTCATCGACAAGACCGGGGCCCTGGTCTTTGTGCAGCTTGCCACCCTCGTCGCCGGTGTTCCTCTTGCAGGGGACCTGATCCAGACCCTTACGGCCGCCCGTATCCAGGCCTTCGGGCGGGATCAGGAGCGCGAAGCCGACGGTTACGGCATCGCACTGATGAGCCGGGCCGGCTAGGATCCGCAAGAGGCGGCCAAGGTCTGGGCCTGGCTCCTCGAAGAGAACAGGGCACACAAGGACCGCCTGCAAAGAAGCTTCCATTGGGATCAATGAACTCTCTCCCAGACGCCACTTCCGTGTTACGCGGCAATGAGTTGGGCGCACATATGGCCGGGAGAAATGCAACACCGGTGCCTGGGTGACAACCTCGAAGTGACCACCACCGGTGTCTTTGGCTTGACACATTGGGAGTGTTTTGACATACTTGCGGCCTTTGAGACTGAATATGCTATCTTTTCAGGATATTGCTCATGTCAATGGCGCGCGCTCATTTCTGTCAAGTATGGGAGGCTACGGATATCATCCATCCCCGGATCGACGCAGCCCGGGTCTGTCAAACGCCCTGGGGAGTACTGTACGAGGGCGATTGCCTGGAGCTGCTGCCGGCGATTTGTAGGGAAACAGTCGACACGGTCTTCTTGGACCCCCCGTTCAATCTCTCCAAACATTACGGCACCAAGGTGAACGACGCCCGGCCGGAAGCGGAATACGTTCGGTGGTGCAAGAGATGGCTTGACGAGTGCGTGCGAGTGCTCAAGCCGGGTGGAGCTCTCTTCTCATACAATCTGCCCAAGTGGAACGTGGTTCTGGGAAATCACCTTATGGAAGCTGGTCTGGACCTGCGGCACTGGATCGCCGTCAACATCAAGCTTTCCCTCCCCATACAAGGGCGGCTCTATCCTTCTCATTACGGGCGATTGTACTTGACGAAGGGAAAACCCAAGACCTTCGCAAGGATCAGAACTCCCATAGAAAGATGTCGCCACTGCGGCGGTGAAATCAAGGACTACGGCGGGCATCGCGGTGCGATGAATCCCAAAGGGGTAAACATCACGGATGTATGGAACGATATTCCTCCCGTCAGACACTGGAAGTTCAAGAGCCGCAAGCGATCCACGAACCAGCTTTCAACCAAGCTCGTTGAGCGCGTAGTCCAGATGTCGACACGTCAAGGCGATATCGTACTCGCCCCCTTTGGGGGAAGCGGCACCACCTATGATGTGTGTGAGCGACTAGACCGGCACTGGATTGGAATGGAGATCGAGTCCTGTGATGTGATCATCGAGCGGCTGGAAACCCAAGATCTCCACCGGCATAGGACGGAGGATTTCGTAGAGTATTAGGCGAACTGTTGAACACTGTGGAACCCACAAGAGCATTATCAAAGGATATTGAAAGCAGGCTTTTCCAGCCAGATCGTGAGCTTCTCCCCAACGTCGATGACATTTACGAGCTTCAGCTAGCGTATTATGAGAACCGCATCCTTTCGGAGGAGAACCTCATACGCAACGGTGCATATTTTTCAAAAGTGGCTCAGAAGTACACCAGGCACTTCTTGATGTGTACCGGTAAACCTCTCAAGCTTCCACACCATTCTTCCTCACGGCTTAAGTCTTTTTTCGAGAAGAACATATTCAGAACAGGCTATGCGACACACGGACTCTTCCCTTATCGCGGGAAGTTCCATCCGCAAATGATCAAAGGGCTCATGAACGCAATGGGGTTGAAGCCATCAGTAGCTCGAAGCTCTTGTCGTTTCTCACTGTCATTTCCTTATTATCCTCCGAAATTGCAGACTAAGAATCTACAGACTATAGTCTGTCTGCCCTTCTGCGCGTTTAGCCACAACACCCGTGAATGAATCCGTTTCCAGTATTGGATCCTCATTTCATTCCTCGGGCGAGATCCGCCTCGACATTCCCCCCCTTGAGGGGGGCAAAGGGGGGTTGTGTGAAGGGTTGTGGCAGCCTGGGGAACACCCCCCTGGCCCCCCTCAAAGGGGGAATTGAGTGGAGATAGGCTGCCCGGTAACCTGAAAGCCTTTCTCGTTTCTCAGAAAGCAGGTGCCAAGCGGTCTCTCAGAGGCTCAATCCGATTCATTCACGGGTATTGAGTTTAGGGCTCGTGCAAAAATAACTTCCCATTTTGATGCGCCGATCCATCACGCCTGGCGGCGTTGCTCGTCAGTTAAATGGCCAGCCATTCGCCCTCCTCGCGCCTTGCCATGCGCGCGCCTCGACACCTGAAAAGGGGAACTTATTTTTGCACAAGCCCTTAGCCACGTCCGAGGTTGTAGGAAGTCGCACTGAAAAGAATGCGACTCCCGCCTTATCGTTCATGGAGCGGGAGCGCTTTCGAAGCTGCGATGAGCATGTGCGTGCGGCGAGCTTGACACGCCGTAGCTGTTTTGACATTTTAGCTTTGTGGCCCCATATCGTGAACGAGGAAGAAAAATGCGCATGAACGTCTCCTTCCGTCAGGGACCGGCCCCCGTGCCTCCATGAAGGTCGACGCCGTATTTGGCGGCATTCTGTCCCGATGGGTCGGTACGGAAAGGGCCGCCTTCGAGCTCACGGAGGGTGGGTCGTACGAGGACCTGCTTCGCGCCATCGGCGAAAGGTACGGCAGCGGGATGCCCGAACACCTGTGGGATAGGGAAGCAGGCAACTTCCGGGGTTCCATTGTGGCCTTGGCCAGCGGCCGGAGCATTGAATCGGTCAAGTCAAGGCTGCACGGGGGGGAAGAAATCGTTTTCCTTCTCATGCTTCTTGGGGGGTGATACTGTCCAATGAATGAGACCGTTGCTACATTCAAACCCGCCGGGTATGCCGGAAAGCTCCTCCGGGTGGATCTGACTCGGGAAAGCTTCGCCGAGGAAATTCTCGACGAGGGCACCCTCAGAAAATATGTGGGGGGAGCCGGGTTCGGGGCCAAGTTCCTCTACGAGGAAGTACCGCCAGGTATAGGGTGTTTCGACCCTGCCAACCGTCTTATCCTGGCATCGGGCCCCCTGGCAGGCACCCGCGTACCCGGTTCAGGGACCTTTTCCGTGACCACCAGGGGACCCCTCACCAAGGGGGCCGCTTTCAGCCAGGCGAACGGCTTTTTCGGGGCCTACCTCAAGTTTTCTGGCTTTGACGGGATCATCTTCCAGGGCGCCGCAAAAGGCCCCGTTTACCTGTACCTGCACGACGGAAAGGCGGAGCTTCGCGATGCCGGGCATCTTGCCGGGCGTGACACCTGGCAGATCGATGACCTGATCAAGGAGGAACTGGGGTATGCGCGGCGAGGGATGAGTGTGGCGGGCATCGGTCCGGCCGGCGAGAACCTGGTGAAATTCGCGGCTATTGTGGCGGACAAGGGGCACGTGGCAGGGCACAACGGGATTGGGGCCGTGATGGGCTCCAAGAACCTCAAGGCCGTGGCCGTGGCCAGGGGCAGGCACGAGATTGCCCTGGCAGATCCCCAAAGGCTCGAAGAGCTGGCCGGTCAAATCAGGGAGAAAGTCGCAAACCACCCCCTCACACGCGGGTTGTACGAGTACGGGACCCTCGGCACTTACCGGATGGTGGAGGCCATAGGCGCCCTGCCCATCAAGAACTACACGACCAACGTGTACCCGGACAAGGGCAGACTGGGCCAGTTCACCCCCGAATACATACGGGGACGGTTCGCGCCGAAACCCAACCCCTGCTGGGCGTGCGGGATGCACCATTGCCACGATGCGACCATCACCGAGGGCCCGTACCAGGGTCTGGAGGTGGAGGAGCCCGAGTTCGAATGCCTTTCGGCCATGGGGAGCCAGATCGGCAACATGGAGGTGGCATCGGCCATGATGCTGACCCATGTGGTGGACCGTCTCGGCCTGGAAATGAACGAGACCGGTTGGGTCGTGGGCCTTGCCATGGAATGCTACGAAAAGGGCCTGCTTGGGCCGGAGGATACGGACGGGCTGGAACTGACCTGGGGCAACGTGGAGGCGGCCAGGGCGCTACTGGAGAACATCGCCCGGCGCCGGGGGTTCGGCGACATCATGGCCGAAGGGGTGATGCGCGCGGCCCGGAAGATAGGCAGGGGCGCCCAGGACTTTGCCGTCCACACCCTCAAGGGAAACACCCCCCGGGGCTACGATCACCGGGGGTACTGGACCGAGATGTTCGACAAGCTCACTTCCAACACGGGGACTCTGGAATCCCGCCCGACGGCCCGTTTTGCGCTGGGAGAGCAGCTTACCACCGAGGACGTGGTGTCGGTGGCCACCTCCGGGAAGGGGAGGATGTCCTTCGTGGATACCCTGGGCGCCTGTTTTTTCTCGACCATGGTGGGAATGGATCTGCTGGCCGAGGCCCTGGCCGCTGCCACGGGATGGGACTTTGACCAGGAGGAGGCCCAGAGGCTGGGGTTGCGGATAGTCAATCTTGCCAGGGCGTACAATTTCCGACAAGAACACACCCGGGCCCTGGAGGCGCCTTCCCCGAGATACGGCTCCGCTCCCGTGGACGGACCGTGCGCCGGAAAGACCCTGGTTCCGTCGCTTGACAGCATGCTGGACGATTATTACGTGAAGATGGGCTGGGACAAGGAAACGGGAAAGCCCCTACCCGAAACCCTGTCGATGCTTGGCCTGGAACACGCGATCCGGGACATCTGGTAAGAGCGTGTCTTTCCTTTCAAGGCGGCCGAGGCCAATTGGAGCCTGTGGGCCAAGCGGCGTTGGGGGCAATGTGCTCTTGATGCCTTTCCTGCGAACACGGACATCCTGCCCGCACCCACCTCACGGTATGGGCAGGACGCCCGTGCTGCCAGGTGCAAAAGTAGGAACGAACCGGCCGGAAACGATGATCGAGGCCCGGAAAGGAGTCAGCCCTCCGTGACAGAACAAATGGAAAGGCCCTGGGGCATCACCCGCGTGGTGATCGAGCGTGTGGATCCGAGTACCGTCAGGATCCGTTGGAGTATTGCACCGCCGACTGCATGGGTCACGGTGTGTGCGGGGCATGGTCCGGAGGGCTTCGACCGCAGACACCCGGCCGCCCATGTGCAAGGGGGAACCGGCGCCACGATTTCAGGCCTCGATCCCGATACCCGCTCCTACTTCGAGTTGGTGCCGGAGCACGGCCCCGCGGTGGTCACCGCGGAGCGCCGGGTTCCTTTGGAAAGATCGGTGAACTTCCGGGATCTTGGGGGGTATGTCGCCGCAGACGGATCGAGGGTGAAGTGGGGCCGGGTCTTTCGCTCCGACAACCTTTCCAGGTTGACGGACCGGGATCAGGCGCTGCTCGCCAAGCTGGATATCAAGGTCGTCTGTGATTTCCGCACCCCTGTCGAGGTGGAGAAAGGGCCGGACCGGCTCCCCAACGACTCCGTGCAGTACGTGCACCTTCCCGTCACCCACGGCGAGTTCGATTTCACGTTGGCCCTGGAGAGGTTGAAAAGGGGCGACGACAGCTTCCTGAGCGTCGAATCCATGGTGGAGGGGTACCTTGTGAACCTCGAGCAGTTTGCCGACAGATGGGCTGCGGTGCTCCGCCGTCTTGCCGTATCGGAAAACCTCCCCCTGGTTTTTCACTGCACGGGAGGCAAGGACAGGGCCGGTACGTGCGCGGCTCTTTTGCTCCTCGCTCTGGGGGTTCCGGAACAGACCGTCATCGAAGACCACCAGATGTCCAACGAGTGCATCGCGCCCATGCTTCCCAGGGTGTTCGCCAGGATGGAATCCTTGGGAGTGGAACCCAGCAAGGTCGCCCCGTACTTCAGTGCCCCCCGTGAGTGCGTCCTCGCTCTGACCGACCACGTGCGGAAAACTTACGGGTCCGCAGAGAACTATTTCAGGACCAAGGCGGGTGTTGACGAGGAGACGCTGAGGATTGTCAAAGAGCAACTCCTGGAGCGATGAGGGCGGAAGGGATGCACACAGAAAAGGCCCTACGGGACTCGGAAGAAACCTACCGCACCCTGGTCACCCAGATAAACGATGGGTTTCTGGTTCTGGAACGCAGGGGGGTGATCAACTTTGCCAACGACGCCCTGGCAAGGATACTCGGCATTGAGAGCGCGGATCAATTGATGGGAAGGTCCTTTGTCAGGTTCATCAGTCCGGAAATGCGGGCTGAAATGGTCGAAAGGTTCAACAGCATCATCCGGACCGGCCGGCATGAGGAAATGGTGGAAACCCGTATTGTCAGGGCAGATGGAAGCCTCGGCTCCATCGAATTCAAACCGACCCCCATCATCAAGGGCGACCGCGTCGTGGGGGTCCGGGGCGTGCTGCGGGACATCACCCAGAAGAAAAAGACCCTGGAGGCGCTCAAGAAGAGCGAAGAGACCTTCCGAAGCGTCTATGAACAGGCGCCCATAGGGATCTGTCTGTTCGGTGAGGATGGGCGCTTTGCCGACATGAACAAGGCGGGCAGGGAAATACTGGGGGTATGGACCGACAAGGATCTGAGGCTCCACAATCTTTTTGAGAACCCGAACCTCGGCGAGGGGGAGAGGAACGCCTTGCGGGACGGCCGCACGGTGAGGCGTGAAGTCGCGGTGGATTTCGAGCAGGTGAAAAGGAGCGGGCTTTTTGAAACATGGAAATCTGGGACCTCGTACCTGCATGTCATTATCACTCCCCTGGATCTCAAGGAGGGGTATCGGTTCGGTTATTTGGCCTTGCTTGAAGATATCTCGGCTCAGAGGCGAGACACTGAGCACATCCGTACCTTGAGCCGGAAGTTGTTGCGCGCACAGGAAGACGAGAGGCATAGGATTTCCCGTGATCTGCACGACCACGTCACACAAGATTTGGCGACCCTGCGTATAAGGTTCGATTTGTTGTCAGGCAAAATACATGAATTGCCTGAAACGATAAAACAAGAAATCTATGGTTTTTCCAAGATGCTACAGGAAACCATAATCAGTCTGAGAAGATTGGTCTATGACCTGCGCCCGCCGACCCTCCATGAACTTGGTTTTGTCGGCACCATCTACCGGTATTGCGAGGAGTTCTCTGAGAAAAACGCAGTGAGCGTGGACTTTTACTCTGCGGGAATCGATGAAGCGGCTCTCGATTCCGACACCAAGATCAACCTGTACCGGCTCATCCAGGAGGCTCTCAACAACATCAGGAAGCACGCCGATGCCGGGCGTGTGCTCCTGAGGCTGGTGGCGTCCCATCCGGACATCATTCTGCGCATAGAGGATGACGGCAAGGGCTTCCAGGTGGACGACGCCATGGGGGCCACGGCCGCTGAAAAAGGAGTGGGGTTGCAGAGCATGAAGGAGAGGGCCGCCCTGCTGGGGGGGAGCATGCAGGTGAGGTCCCAGCCGAACAAGGGTACCAGCATCCTCGTCAAAGTCCCGTACGGAAGGGGCTGAAACATCGAACGTTCACCTCTTGTCTTCTCCTTCCCCCCGAGTGCGTCCTATCTCGATGAACGGGTGCAGCAAGTAACTGAAGCCACTGGCCGTGTTGAGGCCACGCACGCTTCGCAGCACCCGAACCGCGTTTCCGAAGGTCAGTCCGTAAGGCTCTTCGACGTACTTGACCAGTTGCATGCTGGCCAGTCGCGAGACGGTCGACAGGAGGAATACGGCCTGCAGGGGGAGAAGATGGCCCTGCAAGATCCGCACATGGTCCAGCACCGAGTCGACGAGCCAGCCGGACACCACGGGCCCCGCGGCAGCTCCCAGACCCCCCAGAATATTGTACGCGGACAAATAGAACACCTTGTTCTCCCGAGGAGAGATGGCGAGAAGCAGATTGTTGGTGCACAGGGTGATACCTGCCCACATGCCCCCTCCCACCACGTGGAGGAGTACCGGGGCAAAGGTGCTGCCCGGCGTGACCCAGGTCCAGGCAAAGGGAAGGAGGGCCGCGAACCAGCAGCAAAACCGAATGATCGCCTTGTTTCTTGTCCTGTCTGAAACCACGCCCCAAAACCGCATTCCCACGAGATCCGCAAATCCCGACAGCACCCCCATAACGCCAATGAATCCATAAGTGAACCCCAGGTCCCTCAGAAAAAAAAGCGGAAAGAAGGGAGCGGCCAGATGGACCGAAAAGCTCCACAGAATCGCGAACAGCAGGAATCTTCTGAAGTTCGCGTCTCTCAGGGGAAGGTCGAAAAGGCGGCGCATCGAGTGAACCGAAACCGCCCGCAAAGTGGGCGGCTCCGAGATTTTCACCAGAAAACGCAGACTGAGGACCCCGAACAGGACGGCGACGCCAAAGGTGACGCACAGACCGATGGGCAGGCCCTCTGCCAGGCTCCCTTTCATGTGCTCCAGGAAATTGCCGAAAACCAACATGGCGAGCATTCCGGCGGAGCCCACCAGCATGTTCCTGGTGCCGAAGAAGGATCCCCGGGTGTTCTCCGGGACAAGGTCCGACATCCAGGACAACCAGGACACGTAGCTCATGGACGCAAGGGAGTAGGAGAAGAAGACAAGGGCCAGCACGGCATAGGCCTTGTTGGGAGTCGAAATGCCGGGCAGGAAGGCGGCGAGGACAATGGGTACCCACACGAGCCGGGCCCCAGCGGCCCCGAAACAGGACACCTTTTTCCTGTGACCGTTTTTCTCGATGAGGCAAGAGGCAGGTATCTGGAAGACGGTGGCCAGAAAGGGCATGGCGCCGATCAGCCCTATGAGGAAGGCGTTCATGTTCAGATACAGGGCGAGTCCGGTGAGGAACATGCCCCCTGTGAGGGTGGCGAAAGCTCCCGCGAACATCCCGTCCAAGATACTGTATCGTAAGTCCCTGTTCATCTGCGCCGCAGGGGACCCCACCCTGTTCCGTGTATGGTCACGGTGTGGCCGTCTGTGGTGCTTTTCGCCCCGAGCGTCTTTCCGGCAAGCCAGAGTCTTGTTTCCACGTGGGGTGTCATCGTCGGGATCACAAACAGACTGTGTCCCTCGGCAAGGCAGGCAAAGGGGATGATCTGGTCCGCCACATGTCTGTCCACCGTTGCGCCGGTTTCGAGGTCTTCCACAAGCATCTGGGCCGTGCGCTTTCCGATGGTTTCCGCGGTCCGCCTGGGGGCCCCAGCCATATCCGCCCCCAGGATGCAGCCCGTATCGGTCCTGGCCCATATGGCGAGGGACGCCCCCGCCTGGATCGAAGGGCGCTCAAAGGCCGGATTTCTCGCGGTGTCCTCAAGAGGCTCCACGTGCGCAGGGTACCCCCTGGATCGCAGGGCCTTCTCGCAGGTGCGGGCCATCCTTTGGGATACCTCTCTCGTTTCCAGATGGGAAGACAGGGCTTTTCCATTTATCTGCGCTACCTTCCCCTGGTTTTGGAGACGCAAGGCCCTCAGCTCTTCCCCGAGGGGCTGGACCTGGACCTCCAGGCGGCCTTTTCCGCCGGGAACATACCCCGGTTGCAGGATCGTCATGCGGATCCGGGCCCCCATGGAGCGCAGCAGGGGCAGCAGCACCTGCTGCACGTGGTGCACGGAAGGGGCAAAATCCTGAAACAGACCCCCCGTGATGCGGTACTCAGAGGGGGTGTCCGCAAAAAGGCCCAGGGGGATCACGCTCAGTGCCAGCAGCACCGCGGAGCCGGCCGTGCCTATGTCCCAGTCGAAGGTTCCTCCCCGGGGCGCACCCCCGGGATGGAACCGTATTTCACGGGATCCCACGAAAGCACCGTCCACCTGCCCGCCGCAAATGCGGCTGCAAGATTCGATGACCTTCAGGTGCTGGGGCCTGAGGCCCGGCTTGGGTCTTTGGACCCGGATATTCTTCACGTGCACGTCCCGTCCGATGAGGACGGCAAAGGGCACGGCATCCCGTATGATGGTGCCGGATCCGGACTTTTCGCCGCCGTCTATCTCCAAGACCATAGCCCCGGGAGCTCCTTTTCCCACAGCGCGTCGATCGGCTTGATCACAACTTCGGCCAGCGGGTCGGAACCGCCTCCCGCCCCTGACAACCCAGGCGATGAGAATACGGTCATTCCGGGCTTGCCCCCAAATCAAGTTTCCCGGGCTTCAACTTGCCTCCCATATCCCCTCGCCTTGTGTCCGAATACGCGATCACGCCCGGGTCGACCTGCCCGCCGTGATGATGCGGCTGCACCCCGGCACCGCAGCCCGTGGTAAGACACATCGAGAAGGAACTCGCGGCCCTGCCGTCGATCGCCATCCAATGATGGATCCTTCCGAAGCCTCCCTCGGCAAAGGGCCTGTCCTCGATCTCGATGGTGCGGGCCCGATCGAAATGCGGGTAAAGAAAGGGGCTTTTAGAGCTGAAAACGTTTATCACGGCCATGTTGAGGCACCGGAATCGTCAAGGCTGCAAAATTCCAGCTGGTGGCCGACGGCCCTTGCCGTGACCAGCAGCCCCAGGGTGGCGTCATCGTCGAGAAGGTCCTGTTCTTTGAGGGCCTTGAGATAACCTTGCATCGCGCAAGCCAGGGTCTGATCGGCCCAGTCCTGCGCGCGTGAGAAATCGTCCCTCAGGTGCTCGTAAAGCAGCGGCATGGCGCTCTCGGCCCGGATCCAGAGCGAACCATCGCCCATTTTTCCATACTTTTCTTTATTGCCGCAACAGCAATTTGTCGTGGTCTGCATGCGAGCCGAGCCAGAACCACAACATGGCGTTGTCGTCTCGCTTGCCCACAGCGCGGTATCCTCTGGCGACAAGCACCGAGTAGAGGGGCAGGCGAGGGTGTGCGTGCGAAAGCAGCATCCCAGCGTGCTTCATCTTCGATCTCTTCCAGGATAAGGGCTTGTGCAAAAATAAGTTCCCTTTTTCAGGTGTCGAGGCGCGCGCATGGCAAGGCGCGAGGAGGGCGAATGGCTGGCCATTTAACTGACGAGCAACGCCGCCAGGCGTGATGGATCGGCGCATCAAAATGGGAAGTTATTTATTTTTGCACGAGCCCTAAGAGCGGCCAGAGCATCCTGCTGCTCTGTCTGAAGCTGCTTGATCTTCGCCAGGGCCTTTACAAGCATCTCAGTCATACCTTGTTGTGCTCCTGTTTCATCTGTCCTTCGGTTCGACGCCCTTGACCCATCATTGACCCGGTGCCGCCTTCTTGAGGTCCCAGCTCTTCAAGGGGCTTGATTTGTTGTAGGAAATCACAATTTGTGACCGTGCGCAGTATATATGCTCAAGGCGTCCCCAGGAGCGATTCGAGAAAGGAAACCGCATCCTCCACGAAACGCGGGCAGAGTTCTGTGAAAAGCCCCCTCTGCAGCGCCTCCTTCCTCCCGGCCTCGTTGCCCACGTCCACCCCGAGAAGTTCCCTGCAAACCGTGGTTCCGTGCTTCTCCTCGAACCGCCCCACCAGTTCTCTTACCTTTTCGTAGCAACGGTACCGCAACTGTCGCTCGTTGTCGGTGACTGCCCCCGAGGCAAGGCCCAGCACCATGAGGGCGCCCGTAATGGCCCCGCACATGTTGCCCATTCCCATCCCCGCCCCGAAAGACCGGCCAAGCTTCAAGGCGGTGTCCCGATCCAACCCGTAGCTGTTGCCGAAACCGGCAAGCATCGACTGTGTTCAGGTAAGGCCCTGCTTGAAAAGGGCTACCGGATCTTCCATCTGAGACATGACTCCTCCTTGGGACTCGCGCACCGGGAAAGGAACCAGGCACCGCCATGTGACCCTGTTTCCATACGGATACCGATGTTCTTTGGAGTTCTATCGAGGCCCCGGCTTCACCGCTTCGATGGCAGCCGAGACCACGTAGTCCTCCAGCCCATGCCCCGGAAACCAGCTCTTTATGAAGGCGCGGCTCCTTTCCTCGGGAAGGACCTTGATCCCCTCAAACCCGACCCCTTGCAGCGCGGCTTCTATGTTTTCTACGGTCTCCGCCCCTCCGATGCAGCAGGACACCAGGGCCATGTTCTTCCTCACGGCTTCGGGCAGCTCTCGGGAAGCCACCACATCGGAGATGGCCAGGCGTCCCCCGGGCTTGAGCACCCGGAACATCTCGCGGTAGACGCCGGGCTTGTCGGGCGACAGGTTGATGACGCAGTTGGAGATGACAACGTCCACGCTGCCGTCCGCCACGGGCAGGTGCTCGATCTCCCCCAGGCGGAATTCCACGTTCTTTGTTCCTGCTTTCGCCGCGTTTTCCCTGGCCTTGCGCAGCATATCGGGTGTCATGTCCACCCCGATCACCCGTCCCCCCTCGCCCACCTTCCGCGCCGCGATGAAGCAGTCGAATCCCGCCCCGCTGCCCAGGTCCAAAACGGTCTCACCAGGCTGCAGAGAGGCTATGGCGCCGGGGTTGCCGCATCCCAGTCCCATGTTGGCGCCCTCGGGAACGGCCGCCAGTTCTTCCGAAGAGTACCCCAGGGCCATGCTGTGGGCGTCCAGAGGGGGTGGGGCGGTGCCGCAGCAGGCTCCTTGGGGGCTGCACCCGCTGAATATGACCTCTGCCTTCGCGATCTCTCCGTACCTTTGGCGCACGGCGTCCCTTATTTTCTCCTGGTCTTTGCCTTCCACTGCAAACCTCCTGCCTTTTTAAGGGTCCAAACTGACTGTGACGCATGGGAATCCCCCCCCCCGGAAGCGGAGCAGGCGGGGTTTCGTCAACCGGTGAACGGCTCTGAAAAGAAATCCCTCAGATCTCCCAATGTTTCGGGGGCGACCCAACACTCCATTCTTTGGCCCCGTCGCTCCATGCGGATGAGCCCAGCCCGTTGGAGTTCCTTTATATGGTGGGAAACCGTCGAGGCTGCTATTCCCAGGTCTCTGCCCACGTCGCCCACACAGGCGCACTGACCGTCCTGCATGGCTGCTACCGTACCTGGTCTGCAGCACGATATGAGGCGCAGGAATATGCGCAACCTGTGAGGATTGGACAGTGCCCTGAAAAGCTCTGCGTATTCGGCGAGGGATTTATTTTTATATTTCGACATAATTCGAAATATAATAGGAGTTCGGTCCGTGTCAAGGGCCAGGTCGACGGGACCGTGCTGACGCACGCATTAAAAGTTGGCACACCCGGCGGGCTTTGGGGTGGGTTTTCCGCCACCACCCGAGCCTCGGGAGCCGTTTTAGCCTGTCAGGTCACGCCCGCACGTCCCCGGGCCATACTTTTTCCGCTGCAACTTCTATCTTCGACAGACGCTTTAGCAGCATCGGCAGGTTCGAACAAAATATCCCCACGTGCTCCGCTATTGCCTCATTTCGAGCTGTCCGTTCCTGTTCCACAGCCTCGTATTGGCTCTTGTGGTTCGAAATCGTGCCGTGAGAGCTGCACGAAAGCCCCTGGGCCCTCAGCTCTTCGGGCAGCCTTCTCTGTACACGCTTTCTTTCCTTCCGCTGTGCCTTGAGCGGATGTTCGCAGATCGTCTCAGCCAACTCAGTGCGGCTCAATCGTCCGAACGTATCGACCGTCTCCCGAATCTGGGGGATTTCCTGCTCCGTGATATGACGGCCGCACTGCACCACAGACCACCTTGCTCTTGGAAGCATGACGATCCCTCGTGGTCATCCTATACTGAGTTCACGTTACACCACCAAAAGACGGAAGGGCTGTCTCCAGGCAACCTCGCGACGAAAAAGTTTTCTGGCATGATCGAAGACCCTGTCCCCCTTGGGTCTTCAAACTCGTGCGTCAGCACTGATGCCTCGTCGTTGGGCAAGGTCGCGGGATGGCTCGAATTTTCTGGACACAGGACGACGCGCTCATCGGCAGGGGGGGGGCAATGGCGGGCCAAACCGGTTGACATCTTCTGCAATCCGTGAGGTAACGGGCATCGTCGCCTCTTGCCGGTAGCTCATTCGAACCTTCCAATGTTTCACTGCCGGCAGACGGCAGTCCACTGCCCCATGAGGGGCCGATTATTGGAGGTACATGACCCATGGAGGAATCGAGGAAGATCGATCCGAAACACGCCGGCCATCTCGATGATCCGAGAAGGCGCGCCATCCAGGACCCGGACCTCATATGGAGCAAGATGGGGGTGACCCATCCCCAGGTCCTGGTGGACATCGGCGCCGGTACCGGGTTTTTCGCATTTGCCTTCTGGGAGAAGTTGACAGGCGGCAAGATTTACGCCTGCGATGTCTCGGAAAAGATGCTTGCCAAGCTAAGGGAGAAGATGCGGCCGGAGCACCGTGGCACGGTGATTCCGACGAGGATGGAGGAAAGCGCGGTACCACTGGAAGACGCAGTGGCGGACCTGGTGTACATGGTCAACCTGCACCACGAACTGGAAGAGCCGGAAAAGATCGTCAAGGAAGCGTGCCGTCTCCTCAAGGACGGCGCAACCCTCGCCATCATTGACTGGAAGAAAGACGCCCCTTTCGGGCCGCCGGTTTCCATCAGGGTGGCCGGAGAGACGATCCGTGCGCACATGTGCCGGGCGGGAATCTCCGAGATCGTGGTCCACGATGACCTGCCGTACCACAACTTCCTCGTGGGGGTGAAGGGAGTCCTAGCGCCTGTCGGCGACGCTCGGCACCGTGATCGTCACTGACTCTCCTGCCTTTCTTTTCGCCCGGACTCCCGGCGGGATCCCGGCCAGGGGCCGGGCAGGGGATCGTCCGGTTCCAGGGGCATCCCTCCCCTTCCAACGAGGCGCAAGCTGCTTCTGTTTGCTAAGTTCCGCGCGGCGCACGGGTCCCCCAGTACCGTCCTTTGGTCCCGGAAAGGTTCGGAAAGCGGCGTGATGCCTGCCGCCATGTCCGTTTCCGGGGAGTCTATGGCGACGCTGCCGTCGATGCCGAGCTGCGAGGAGGCTTGCACCATGCTGTCGGGGGTGGCCAAAAAATGGCCTGCCCGTATGTGTATGTTTCCCCCGGCGCCGCCGAAAGCATTGGCGACGATCCTGCTTCTGTCGAGAATCACAAAGAGGGGATCGATGCGGATATTGCCCCCGTCACCCTGTCCACCCCTGACCGACGCCGTCACAATGCTTTCCTGCATGTACACCAATGTTCCCGCTCGCACGAGGATGTTTCCGCCGTCGGCCCTTTCTGTGCTCGTCGTCACAAGCGCCCGTTCCAGGTGCAGCTCCCGGGCGGCTTCGGCGCGAACGTGGCCTGCATCCCCGGTTCCTGTGCTCTCGGCCGAAACCGAGGCACCGTCGGACAACCGCAGGTTGTGCGCATGAAGGGCGATATCGCCCCCCATTCCGGGGCCCGAGCTTCGCGTGCTGATGTTCCCCTTGCCGCCAAGCTCCACATCCCCGGCCCAAACCGCTACGGTTCCTGCATTCCCCTTCCCGTCGCTCTGAGCAAAAAGGCCGCTTGGAGATCCTTGAGCATCGGTCCCCGCTATGCGCACCGCACCGGCAACCGTGAGCCTGATATCACCCCCATGGCCGGGACCTGCCGTTCCCGTTGAAAGCCGGGCACCGCCCAGAAGCGATACGCTGCCGGCCTCCAGCTCGATGGCCCCCGCATACCCTGCGTCGTCTCCCTTCCCCAGGGCGTCCGTGCTGACGACAACGTGTCCTTCCAGGGAGGCGTGGTTGGCGATGGCCATGTGGATCCGGCCTCCCTGCCCGGAGCCCTCCGTGTTGCTTTCAATGAGCACCCCTTCACGGAGGGCCAGGCTGCCCGCCTGCACGTGGATGTGGCCCGCATCCGCGCTTTGAGGACCATACGATCCTGCGGAAAGTCCACTGCGTGCCCCGTCTGCGCCGTAACCGGAGCACTCCATGCGATTGGACGCCATGAGCCGGACATCGCCACCGCTGCCGGTCCCGAAGGTGGTGGACGAAATGAGGGCTCCGTTCCTGATAAAGACGTCGTTGGCCGTGACGAGGATGTCCCCCGCATCGCAGGCGCCGTCCTCATTGGAGATGGCCATGGTGTCCACGGCCATGGAAGTGGGGAAACCCTTGGTGTCCTCACCTTCCAGAAGCACCGTTCCGGAGGCGTTGACGGCGATCGTCCCACCCCTTCCTTTTCCGAATGTGGCGCTGTAAATCCGCGATCCTCCTGCAAGGAACACCTCGTTTGCCTTCACCACAATGTCCGCACCTCGGCCCCTTCCCCAAAAAGAGCTTCCGGAAATCGCGGCCCCGCCGTCCATTTTCAGGGTATCCACATGGAGCTGGATGGTTCCCGCGTCGCCGTCATCCGCGGCGGCGGCCCTCAGTAACCCGGCGTCCATATGCAGATCCGCCGCGTTGATGCGTACGGAGCCGCCTTCACCGACCCCACGCGTCACCGCCTCCACGAATCCCCCCTTGTCGATCGTGACCGACTCTTTGGCATCCACCAGGAGGTCGCCCCCCTTTGCCGGCCCCTCGGTGACGGAGCGGATGCCGGCGCCGCCGGTGACATGCAGGGTGCCCGTTGCGATGACAATGTCGCCCCCATCACCTGCGTCCATTCCCTTTCCCAGGGCTTCAGCCTCCAGGGCGGCTCCCAGCCCCGTGCCGGTGAGCAGCACCCTTTCCTTCGCCTCTACGCGCAGGTCCCCTCCATCTCCGGAACCCACCGTGGTGACGCTGATAAGGCCGCCCCTGCCCAGTTCCAGGTTCTTGACGTCCAGGACTATGTCGGAACCTCGCCCCTGCCCCTTGGTGGCGCCCGAGACGATGGCCCCCCTTCCCACCACAAGGTCCCCCCCAAGGTGCACATGGATGCGGCCGCCGTCTTGGTCCCCATGAGTTTCGGCAACGAGGTAGCTGTCGTTTCCCATCTCGAATCGTCCTGCCCGGATGTGGACTTGGCCCCCTCCCTGCCCCGTGGCATACACCCAGGAACCCGATCCCAGCACGATGTCCCCCATCTTGTCGAAAGATACGGTCTCCAGACCCTCGGGGGTGGGAAACACCTCCCCCGCCGAGCCGACGGCCGCCAGCTCGATGCGCCCGCCCGAGGCGCCCAGGACCCCGGACCCGATGCTGATGTCCCCGCCCACCAGGGAAAGGGTCTTTCCGTCCGGCACCCAAAGAGCGCCTCCCACCACCAGGGCCTCCGGTTTCTTGAGAAAGCCGAAAGCCTCGGGCGGGGCGGAGGTAAGGACGCTTTCTGCGGGTGCAACGGCGTGAAACTGCCCGCCGTCGCCCATACGCACGTATGCAGCGGTGCTCGCGTGAAACGAGCCGCTCAGGTCGAGGGAAGCGTTGGGACCGAAGAGCACCCCCGAGGGATTGAGAAGAAGCAGGTCCGCACCGGGTATTCGGCAGCCCAACACGCCGTCGATCCAGGAAGCCGATCCCCCCGTGACGCGGCCTATCACCCTTTGCACCGTGTCGGGACCCGTGAAAAAGGCGCTTTCGCCCATGTACAGGTCGAAGGTGTGGAAGCTGTGAAAAAGGCTGGGGCCCTGGAGACGGCCCAGCTCGGGACCTATCGTGTAATGTGGTCCGGAAAGGGGGCGGACGGGCCCCAGGGTTCCGTCGGTGACCACATCGGCCAGGACCGAGGCAGGTGTCAGGAGGCAGATGGGCACGGCCGCAAGAACGGCATAGAGCAGGAATGCAGGGTGTTTCCTCAACGGGTAGTCCCTCCGGGATATGCCTCAAGTTGATCCTTCTCAGGACTCCAATGTGCCGCACTTCTTTCGATCGATCTTTGAGAAAACCGGACCTTTCGTTCTCGATGTTCCAGGCCGATGGGCTTTTGCTGCGAGCGTTTCTGCGTCAGATTGAAGCATACAACCCTGCGCAGAGGCAACGCAAGGGGAAATGGCCCTGTTTCCAGTTTCCGGATGCGGGGAATAAAGGGAAGGCACGGGCACAGCATCCTGTCAAAGAAATCCTTTACAGCAAGCCGGAAATACATCAAGGTGCAAACAGCAGGGCTGCCCGGTTCCCCACACAGACCAGGGACCGGTTCCCCCCGATCCACGGCACTCGGGGGAGGGCAGGGCGCATGTCCATCCTGGGAAAGGAGGCGTTGATGGGAGAAAGGTTGTTCATCCAAGGCAATGAGGCCATAGCCCGTGGGGCCATTCAGGCCGGATGCCGGTACTTCTTCGGCTATCCGATCACTCCTCAGAGCGACATTCCCGAATTCATGTCGCGGGAGCTCCCCAAGATAGGGGGGGTCTTTGTGCAGTCGGAGAGCGAAAGCGGATCGGTCTACATGGTCTACGGTGGGGGGATGACGGGCGAGAGGGTGATGACATCCACTTCCAGCCCGGGCTTCAGCCTCATGCAGGAAGGGGTGAGTTACATCGCTGAAATGGAGATTCCCTGCGTGATCGTGGAGGTCACCCGCATGGGACCGGGAATCGGCACGGGGGGACAGATGGGGCAGACAGACTACCGTCAGGTCACCAAGGGGGGCGGGCACGGCGCCTATCGCAACATCGTCCTGGCCCCTGCTTCCGCCCAGGAGTGCTTCGACCTGACCCAGACGGCCTTCCACCTGGCGGACAAGTACCGCATGCTGTCCATCGTTCTCTCGGACTACGTGGTGGGGCACACGGCTGAGCCGGTGGAGATCAGGACCCTGGCCCTGGGACCTGTCCCCGAGAAGGCGTGGGCCCTGAAAGGGAAGGCAAAGAAGGGAGGGAAGCGAAACGCCCTCGTGGCCGGGGTGCTCATGAGCCACGGAAGCGTGGTGGCCTACCACGAGGCCATGAAGGAAAAATACGCAAAGGTGACACGTGAGCAGACAAGGTACGACACGTACAGGACCGACGACGCCAAGCTCCTTCTCGTGGGCTACGGTTCTTCGGCACGCTTCTGCAAAGGGGCCGCAGACCTGGCCCGTGAACAAGGGATGAAGGTGGGGGTCTTTCGGCCCATATCCCTGTGGCCTTTTCCCGAGGCGGCCCTGCGGGAGGCGGCACGGGGCGCGGGGCGCCTGCTCGTAGTGGAGGACAGCCCCGGCGAGCTGGTGGAGGATGTGGAAAACGCCGTGCGCCATCAGTTACCCGTGCACCTTCTCGGTGTCTGGGGGCGGCACAACCCCGGAGCCGGCGGGATCATCCATCCGGAGAGAATCTTGGAGGAGGTGAAAAAGGTGCTATGAACCAGATCGCAAAGGAAAGGGTTGTGGGCAGGCCGAAGCTGCGAACGGACGCTCCGAGCACTTACTGTCCCGGTTGTCATTACGGGATCATCACGCGCATCCTGTGTGAAGTGATCGAGGAGCTGGACATCGAGGGCCGGGCCATCGGTCTTGCCGGGGTGGGGTGCAGCTTCGGCTCCAAGCCCATGCACATCGATGTGGACTGGTGCGCTTGCCCCCACGGCCGGGCCCCCACCATGGCCACCGCCATCAAACGCATCCATCCCGATGCCGTGGTGTTCACCTGCCAGGGGGACGGAGACCTGGGGGCCATAGGACTGGGCGATATCATGAGCACCCTTCTGCGGGGGGAGAAGCTCACGACGATCTTTCTCAACAACGCCGGCTACGGACAAACGGGCGGGCAGATGGCTCCCACCACGATTTACGGGATGCGCACCAGCACCACCCCGGAGGGCAGGGACCGGGAGCGGACCGGGTACCCCTTTCACGCGGCCGAACTGGTGGCCCAAATGCCCGGGGTCGCTTATTCCGCCAGGGTCACCGTCCACACCCCCGCCAATTACCGCAGGGCCAAACGGGCCGTGAAGACCGCCTTTCAGAAACAGATGGACCGGATTGGGTACGGATTCGTCGAATTCCTTTCGGCCTGCACGGCCAACTGGGCCCTGCCTCCCCTGGACTGCCTCACCTTTATCGAGGAGAAGATGATGGCGGAGTACCCCCTGGGCGAATTCAAGAACGTGGAAATGGTCGATGCGCCGCCTCCGGAGGTGAAATCATGAGCACAGTTCGCAGGCATGAAGTGATGATGGCCGGGATCGGGGGAAAGGGGATCCTCATGATCGGCAGACTCCTTGGCGAATGCGGGATGAGCAAGTACAAAAACGTCACCTACTTTGACAACTACGGAGCCGAGATGCGGGGGGGCGACTCGGAGGTCACGGTGATCCTCTCGGACGATCCCATCAGTTCCCAGGTGGTCTTTCACCCGCAGACGGTCCTTATCATGGACACCCATTTCTTCAAGCCCATGGAGGCCCGGATGAAGCCGGGGGGAAAGATCTTCGTGGACAGTACCGTGGTTCCCACAAGGGCTGAAAGGGCGGACCTTTCGGTCTATTACCTTCCCGTCACCCAAAAAGCACAGGAAATGGGAAACACCCAGGTGGCCAATATCATCCTGCTGGGAGCCTATCTCGAGGCGGACGGCGCCGTGACCATAGGGGACGTGGAACGGGCCCTGGAAAAAAGGATGCTCGGAACCAGGCGGGAGGCCTTGCTCCAGCTTGACAAGGACGCCCTGCACGAGGGCGCGAAAATGATAGCAGAATATGCCCCTGCGGCCTGAAGGCCTCTTCTTGGGACCGGCACTCTGTTGGGATCTGGGGTGTGAGGACGATGGGGGCCGCGTCCTCTGACGGCTGAGATACAAAAGGAGCGATCCATGGCAAAAGGAGAGATCACCATCGATCAGACGCTGTGCAAGGGGTGTGGGTACTGCACCAAGTTCTGTCCCAAAGGATGCATCACCATCCCGGGCGACAAGTTCACACCAAAAGGGTACCTGCTTCCCGTTTTCAGTCTGCCCGATGCATGCACGGGCTGCGGCATTTGCGGGTGGATGTGCCCTGACCTGGCCATCGAGGTTTACAGGTACGTGGAGGCAAAGGCCGCCTGACGCGTTTCGGTAAGGGTTTTGAAGTCAGTACCCGTGAGTGAATGCGGGTCCAGGCATATGATGCCGTCTTGGGCTTCGATCATGTTTCCGGACACTCCGCGTTCGGGGTCGGTATGGCTATCGGAATCGGTATCGAGTTGTTTGCCTCGATCACCTTTGGCCCCTGGTCTGCCTCCTGGGCCGCTATGGCATCTCGGGGGCACATAGCAGCATGGGGCCGGCCCTTCTCACGGAAAAAAGAGAGGCACGGCCCAGTGTGGCGCGGCCTCTACGTTGATCAATGCCTTATCATGGTTCGGGGATCATGACCGTTCGCAGGAACTGCGAACCTGCGGACCCTTACAGCGGAAAAGGAGGATCCACATGGCCTTCAAAGTCGTCAGGACATTCGGCATGCCGGCAGATGCATACGAGGAGGAGGTGCTTGGCCGGGTGGGGGCCACCCTTTCCATCGCCTCTTTCCTGCCCGGACGCTGTTCCGAAGAGGAGCTGCTCGAAGTCAGTCGGGACGCCGATGCGATCATAACCGTTTTCGAGCCTTTCACGCGCAAGGTCATCGAGAAACTGGAAAAATGCCGGGTCATCACCAACATCGGCGTGGGCTACCAGAACATCGATGTGGACGCGGCCACCGAATGCGCAGTGTGTGTGGTCAACAATCCCGAATACTGCCTCGAGGAGGTTTCCGACCACACCATGGCCCTTCTGCTGTGCCTGGGGAGAAAGCTCATTCGCCTCGACAAATCCATGCGACAGGGAAAGTCCGAGTACGCGGACATCGCCGAGGCCAGGGGCCTGGTCTTCCGCATGCGGGGCCAGACGCTGGGGCTCGTGGGTCTGGGAAGAATCCCCAGGACCATGGTGCCCAAGGCAAGGGGTTTCGGCTTCAGGATCATCGCGTACGACCCGCATATTCCTGTTGAGGTGGCAAGGGAAGCGGGGGTGGAGCTGGTGGAGCTCGACCGCCTGCTTGAGGAATCGGATTATGTCTGCCTCCACGCCGCGCTCACCGCCAAGAATCAAGCGATGTTCGGGCTGGAGCAGTTCCGGAAGATGAAGCCCACGGCCTACCTCATCAACACCGCCCGGGGCGCCCTGGTGGACAGCGATGCCCTGTACCAGGCACTTTCCGAGGGTCTCATCGCAGGCGCCGGCCTGGACGTGACCGAACCCGAACCCATCGCCCCCGATCATCCCCTGTTCGGGCTCGACAACGTGATCTTCACCGGCCATTCCGCCTACTATTCAGAGACAGCGGTGGCAGAGCAGCGAAAGGGACCGGTCGATGCCATCGCGCAGGTTCTCAGCGGCAACTGGCCAAAGATCCTTGTCAATCCCCAGGTCAAAGAGAAATTCACCGAGCGCTGGGGAATGGCGTGATGGGAGGCAAGGGTGCCGCCACCGAGCGGCCTGTCTCAGAGCGTGTCTGAAAATCGCTCTCAAAGAGGCCGGGGCTACTTGGGGCCGGGCTGCCATCCGGAGACCTGCTCCGCAACGGGGACGAACTCGGAGCCAAGAGCCCCAAAAGCGGGACAGGTGCTCGATGTGAATGAAGGACCAGGGATCAAACCCGCGCCAAGTTCGGCCGATCTGCGGGGCCGCCCTTGGCCCGGGTGCAAAGATTTGTTTAAATTTCATGGTTGAAGTCTTAATAAGTCAGCTCACTAATAAGATTTCCTCAATAGGGAGCAGCCCCGAGATGCAACGCGGCGAAACCGGCAGGTACGAAGTCACGAGTGTCGGGGGAGAGCATGTCCGAGCCTTTGTACCGAATCCTCTGCCGCCAACTCCTCGTTTGGTTCTCGAAGGCGCCCTCAACCGGTCACTCGAATCGGCGCTGCTCGGTCTCGGACGGCTCGATGGCATCTCAGCAATGCTGCCGGACAAGCCGCTCTTTCTTTACACCTATGTTCGCAAGGAGGCGGTTCTGTCGTCACAGATCGAGGGGACGCAGTCGTCGCTGTCGGACCTGTTGCTTTTTGAGCTCGACGAGGCGCCGGACGTTCCACTCGCCGACGTGGTCGAGGTCTCCAATTATGTCGCTGCCTTGGAGCACGGATTGGCCCGGCTTCGGCAAGGCTTTCCTCTGTGCAGCCGGCTCGTTCGCGAAATCCACGGCGTTCTGCTGTCGCGCGGACGCGGCAGTACGAAGGATCCCGGTGAATTCCGCCGCTCACAGTGCCTCCACATGATACTTCTCGGCCGGTTGACGCGTGGTGACGTGTGTGCAGATGCGCTCCCGCTCCACTTTTCGCCGCAAATCCTTCAGCGTGAAACGGCTCCCCTCAAGGGACGAGATGAACGGCGAAACAATGCACAGCGACCGCATGTGCGCATCGCGAAGGAAAAGACTCAACAGGAACTGCTCGGCCGGGCGGTCTGTCATCAGTCGGATATGCCGCGCTGTTCCCTGATAGATCGTCATTTGTAAAGGCCGCCCCGATCAAGCTTGCTGGTCTGCGCGAGCACCAGCGACAAGTCGGCAAATCGGTTCAACTCTCCTCTTTATCCACCCGGCGGCGGGCTCGCAATGGAGCCGCAATCCGCAGAAAGCGTGCCTTGCAGAGCATAAGCCCCAAAAACCTTCAAGAAATTCAGCGTGCCGGGGAAGGTGGGCATCTTTGCAGGTGCCGGAACAGTTGCTCGCACGGTGTGTCAATCTTGCTTGGCGGGCATAATCTTGGAAACGGCAAACAAACCGCGCCCCTTGACCCCGGTCTCAAACGTACCCGCCAATCCATTTGACCCATCCCAGCTTACCCTGGACGGCATTGTACAGCCGCCTGTCCCCGGTCACGAGATCAATTCCCTTCCCCCCGGCGAGAGACAGGTAGGCGGCATCGTAGATCGACCTGGTGAATTGTCTCGCCATTGAGAGAAGGCCGGGCCAGTTCACGAACGGATCAAACAGGGCGATATCGAGCTCCATGAAGGCATCAAATGCTTGTTCGGTCAGTCCTTCCGGCGTGCGGCTCCGCCTCTCGGCGACCAGAAGGGCGTTCAAAACCTCATAAGGCAAGATGCCGGGTGCGCAGATTGACAGTCCCTCCGCCACGTGCATCCCCAGTATCCGCATGGCCTTGCCGCCAAATGGTTCATCGGGCAGATACCATTTCAAGACCACGCTCGCGTCTATGACGAGCTCCCTCACCCCCTGTCCTCCAGGTCCCCTTTCGAGATACCGTAAACCTCCTCGGCGTTCAGGCCGAGCCCAAGGTACACCGTTCTGGCCTCTTCTATCCTGAGAAGCGCCTCCTTCTTTCGGTTCTTGATATGCTCTTGATAAGGAATGATCACCGCCACGGGACGGCCCCGCCGTGAAACGATCACTTGCTGCTTCTGCTCTTCGGTCGCTCGGATGATCTTGGCAAAATCCCTTTTCCCCTCAGCAATGGAAACGGTCAACACCTCCATGGATCCCTCCGTGCCTCCACAAGTACATGCCAGATGATCATACACGATGTACATCTTAGGGGGCCACGCTTGGCTTGTCAAGATCCCTGAATGATAAGGCGTCCCCTATGCTTACTTGTGGACGCGATAGGGCTATGAGCGGATTTCTCCTTGCCGCCACGGTTCTGCCATTGATCACGGCACTGCAAGTCAGATAGAAAAAGCGTTGGTTCCTTGCTTGTTACGGAAGGAACAACACGCGATGGGCCATAAGGTCTGCGCGAGAATCGGACAGAGGCCAAACGGTTTGACGATGAATCCTCAGAGGATTCTGTTCAGCCAATTGACAGCGAATAGCCGTGCTGACGTGGCAGGATTTGCGGCGAGTGATTCGAGAAGGAGAAGCGATTCATGAGTCACACAATCTGCATAGAACTTGGGGACGATGCTCTGCTTGGGATCCAGAAGAACGAACGTGCCATGGCGGCGGAGTTGCGGCTGGCCGCTGCGGTCAAGTGGTATGAATGCGGCATGATCAGCCAGGAGAAGGCGTCTGCCATAGCGGGAATGAGCCGGGCGGAGTTCATTTCCAGCCTGGCACGCTTCCATGTGTCGCCCTTCCAAGAGACGAAGGACGAAATTTTATCCGCGTTGAAGTAAAACACGCCATGCCTGACATCATCTATAACGCATCGCCCATCATCGTTCTGGCCAAGGCCAACCTGTTGACCCTTCTGCCGCGTCTGCTCGGAAATGTCCTTGTACCGACAGCGGTTCTCACGGAGATCAAGCAGGGCCCCGACGACGATCCGATGAAGCGCCTTCTCGGGAGGACCCGCCGGCTGTGGCCTGTGCGACTTGATCCGCCCTTATCTCCGCGTGCGCTCTGGCAACTGGGACCAGGTGAGTCCGAGGTGATCGAGTATGCGCGCACCCATCCGGGGACTGCGGTCCTATTGGACGACCGCGCCGCCCGGCGGGCCGCCTATGGTCTGAACCTCGAGGTATATGGCTCGCTGGCGATGCTCGCCTTCGCGGCCAGGGGCGGACACATCCCCTCCTTTCGATCCGCAGCGGAAATGCTCGTCCGCTTGGGCCTTCGCTTGTCTCCTTCGCTGATCGATGAGGTCGAGCGGGAATTACGGACATAGCGTCTGGGAGGAAAAATGTTCATCGTCGCCAGAGAACTCCACCATTCCGAGATGGCCGCGGCGGTCTGTGGCCACCTGCGCCAGATCCTTTTGAGCATGGAGCAGAATCATCGCCAGCGGGTCGAATTCCCGCCTATAGAGGTCATGGCATGACCTGCCGGAAACTGCTTGAAAATCCTGCTCTCCAAGCCAAGAACGTCGAAGCCTATGTCCTCGTGGAGAAAGCCACCCAAGCCCACGAAATCGAGAGCGGGGCACTTATTGAGAAGCGAAACCGCGCGAAGTTCGGCGTCCTCCTAGACTTTCTTCCGCAAGGGCTTCGCCTGCCGGCTGATGACTCATCCGGCATCCAGACCTTCAAAGCCTATGATCGTTTCGGCGTCCGGAAGGTCCCTTTCCGCTCGATTCCTCGGATCAGGATGTGTTGCAGGGCACTGGATGCGTTTATGTGGCTTGTCGCGACATGATTACGAACATCCCGATTCACGCTTGCTCGTTAACAAGAAAGCAACGCGCTCCCAAACACAAGGTATCGGCAATGTAAAGCATAAAAACGTGGACGGCCCACTTGCTCCCCCTTAGGGCTCGCACAGTAACAGGTTCGCATTTTCACGTGTCGAGCAACGCAGCCAGGCGTGATGGATCGGCGCGTCAAGAGGTGAAGTTATTCTTGCGCAAGCCCTTGGCATTCGGTTCCCTTCACATTACCGAGAGGTTGTCCCATGGGTTTGCCGGTACAATGCCACCAAGGCTCGAATGGCCTTTTCCGGCGAACGGAAAACCGGCACGTTCCGCTCTTCCATCCACTCCAAACCTGCATCACAACCCGAGTCCATCCCCACCACCCAGACAGCGATGGGTTTCTTGGACTTGGACACGGCTTTGGGAAAAATCTCGAAAAACGATTTGCCCAGTGGCGTCATTCTATCCGGAACCTGCACGCCCAGCATGTCCACGTTGGGATCCTGCGAAACGGCTTCCACCCAGGTGCTGAAAACCTTCGGCGGGTCGTTGAATTGCATGGAAACCCCCAAATCCCAGGGGTTGGGTCCAATGTCCCACGGCGGGAAGACTGTCCTGCATTTCTCGACGGTGGCCTGCCCCACTTTGGCCATCTTCAAACCCGCTCTTTCACAAAGGTCCGTTATCATCACCCCCATGCCTCCTGGCAGCATGGCGATGGCCACCCGGTTGCCTCCGGGCACAACCGAGCCAAAACGGTCCAGAGCCCTGACGGTATCGAAAAAATCCTCGATGGTATCCACGCGCAAAGCCGAGGTTTGCGCCATGGCTCCCTCGAAAACCGCATCGCTGCCCCGAACGATGGCACCGGTATGGGAGGCCGCGGCTTGGGCGCCCGCAGGAGTTCTTCCCGTTTTGATCACCACCACAAGCTTGCCTTGGCCCCGGGCCTCGCGTATCAATTCCAGAAACCGCCTGCCGTCCCCGGCGACACTTTCCAGATGCATCCCGATCACCCGGGTGGCGGGGTCCCGTACCAGATATTCCAACGCATCCACTTCATTGATGTCCATCTTGTTTCCCAGGTCGATGAGCTTGTTGAGGTGGAGATTGAACTCTCCGAAAAGCCAGTCGAATCTGGCCTCGTAAAGCCCAGACTGGAAGATAAAAGAGCAATTGCCGGGTTTGAGCCTCTGGATGCGATGGAAACTGATGGCAAATTTGCCCGGCACGTTGATGGGGCTCAGGGCATTGGGACCGATGGCCCGCATGCCGTGGTCCTTCAATACCCGCGCCATTTGCCTTTGCGTCGCCAGCCCTTGCTCACCGGTTTCGGAAAACCCCCCGGCAATCAGGGTGACATTCTTAATTCCCTTCTGCGCACACTCCTCCAGCACTTTGGGGGTTGCTTTGTACGATACGGAAATGGCCGCCAGGTCCACCACTTCCGGGATATCCATCACTGTGGGGTAAGCCCGAAACCCCATGATTTCGTCTTCTTTGGGGTTGACCGGATAAATGCGGCCCTCGTAGCCCAGGTGGACCAGATTGGCCGCCAGGTTGTAGTTGATTCTCAATTGATTGTTGGAAGCCCCGACAATCGCCACGCTCTCCGGCAAAACAAACTTATCCATGAAATGCCCACCGCTGCCTGCCACGTTCGCTCCTTTCTATCATCCCACATTGAACACCGGAACGCAAAAAGCTTCCCCTCCGTCAAGCACCGGCCCTGACTACCCAAAGCCCCGATCATCGACCGGTTTTTCCCGTTTCTCACCCTGATCCGGTTATGGAAGTCGCATCGGACTACAGGATTGCGCCCCGGGCGATTTAAAAGGAAGGGTTCTGTTGGATGAACACCTTAGGGACATCAAGATGATTTCCAAAGCCCGGTAGATCCCTTAGACCTTCCCTCGGAATGTGTCAAGCAGTTCTTCCTCTGGTTGATGCCAACGGCAGGGTGAGGGCGGCAGATTTCCTCTTGACAGAAAGCCTTCTCTTGCCATTTTCGCCCCCCATATCTCCTTGTGCTCCATCGGTGATGGTGGAGTACTCTTGGCGCGGGAAGGAGAAATCAAGAATGAGAAGGAGATTGCGTCACCTGGAGCATTATCAAACCGATGAGAAAGGGGTCACGAGGACGAGAACCGCCACCGAGGCCGATATCGTGAATTTTGCCTGGCTGAGCGGGGCTATTCCCCGGAACACACCGACAAGCACTATATGGCTCAGAGCATCTACGGAAAGGTGGTGGCTCACGGCCAGCTTGGAGTGTGCTGGGTGCAGGGTCTGCTTTCGCGAGATGCCCCTCACATCATCGGCCGCGGTGTGCCGGGGGCCTATCTCTATGGGTATAAGGTGAACTATCGAGACGCCCTCAAGCCAGGAGACACCATCGCGGTTCATTGGCGTGTGGTGGAAAAGCGCTTCGCAGCAGAGGCCTACGCCGGCCTTGGAGTCGTATGGTCTGAAAACCGTCTCGGTTTGCCCATACCGCGAAACCACATCCAGAATGGTCATTTCGGGCTGGATGCTCGGTTTTTCATCGGCCACGTTCCGCCTCCTAACCGTCCCCCCTGTTCTTGAGAACTTCCCACACTGCCGCGGATGTGGACGATCATCTCCATCGCCTGCGAGGCCGGTGTGGGGGGCGCATGGCGTACGAAGAGTCGGAGAGGTGCCCTTCCAAAAATCGGTACATCTTGCCAAGGAGCAGCACAAAGAGCTGGCAAATTGCATCGAGGGAATGCTTTCGGGGCAGCGATCTCTGATCAGCCTTGACCCAAAGATAGAGAGGCATGCCAAGAGAGCCGTCCAAAGGATTCTGGAAAGACGGTCCAGGGAGGAGGCGATAGACCAATTTGAAGAATCGAGCATTGATGAGCCTCCTGATTATCAATGCGTTGACATAGCTTCGTTTGAGGCCGACTTACTGCGGTCCATAGGCCCGGAGTACGTGTGCCACTGTGTGTGGAAAGATCTGAAGATTGAAGAGGTGCTTCTTTCGAACGGGGTGTCGAAGAACATTTTGCCGTTGATAGAGACGTTAGTTGTGGGAAGATTGGTAGCACCTGGCAGTGAGGTAAACACTTTGTATTGGGCCCAGAATAGATCAGCCATATTTGAACTGACTGATAAGCCGTTGCGGTATTCTATGAGTTCATTTTATAGGGCAGCGGATAGCGTATTCAAGTGCAAAGATGCACTTGAAGCGCATCTTGCGAGAATGGAGAAGGACATATTTAATTTGTCAGAGACCATGGTTTTTTTGACTTGACGAACACGTATTTGGAGGGGGAGGCAGCGGCGAACAAGAAGGCAAAGAGAGGACGTTCGAAGGAGAACCGATCGGACAGCAAGTTGTTGACACTGGCGCTAATAGTGAATGAGCAAGGATTTGCGAAGTACAGTCATCTATATGCTGGTAATCAACAGGAGAGTAAAATATTTGTAGAGATGATTGAAGATCTGATTAAGGTGCGTCCCGATCTTGGAAATGAGCGTACAGTAATCATGGATGCCTGCATAGCGACGAAGGACAATATTGAGTATCTGATGAGCAGAGAGAACTTTCATTATATTGTGATCAATAGAGGTGAGCGAGACTTTAAAATCCATGACACCGATGAAATGAGGGTGATAGTTCGAGATCATGGTCTCCAGTTCAAGTTGGAGGTGTCGAGGCGTGAAAAAGACGGAGAGGCGTTTCTGCTATGCAGGAGTTCCGGGGGTGAGAATGAGGACAAAGGGATACAGACCCGTCAGGAGAGCCTTTTTGTGGAGCGATTAGGATATTACAGGGAGGGGCTTGGTAAAAGGGGCCGTACGAAGTCGTACGCGAAGTTGGTGGAGATGGTAGGTCGTTTGCGAGAGAGATATCCTCGTGGATCGAAGGAATATGAGGTGACAGTGTTGAAGGATGAAAGTGATGTAAAGAGGAAGAAGGCAAAGGACATTGTATGGAAGAGACGAGATACGAAGAATTTGGTTTTTGCTCGGTGTTATGTGCTTCGCACCGATTTATCGGAGATGACAGACAAAGATATATGGAATACATATATGATGCTAACGAGGATAGAGGTGGCATTTCGTAGTTTGAATTTACGTTTAAGTCGACGACAGGTAAACCCTCAGACACAAGGGCTTTGTGACTCAAACATGTTCGTATCAGTGCTATCGTATCACATTCTTCACGTGATAGAGCAAAGATTAAGCTTACACGGAGATTATAGGTGTTGGGAGACGATACGTGAGGCACTTTCAACACACCAGCGTCTAACGATAGAGCACAACGCGAAAGAGGAGGAACGGATAGTCCGGTACCACGTGAGGCTTTGCAGTAGACCCGAAACGGAACATAAGATCATCTACCAACGCTTGGGGGTATCAGGTATACCCTTAGGCAGAAGGTATGTGGCTGTAAAATGAGTAGTGACGAAAAATGGGCCAGCGCCTAAACTGGGCGCGGCTCCGTGCACGAATTTGGCAAAGTCGGACTACGGTAGACAGCTCTTGGGGGCGAGATCCTGAAGGCATTATAAGCGTATCCTCTTTATGCGCCGGAAACAGAGGGACTGGCTGGGCCTCGGAGGTACCCGTCGCGGGGAGGCGTTGAGGCACTATACAAAAATTCAGAAGGATGCTATTTGGCGCCTAATCGTTTGAAGGAAATGCGGGAGAATCTCTTGATCAGCAATTCCGAGCTTGCGATAAAAGCACGGATTTCCCAATTGACCGTTGCCCGTGTCGAGAAAGGGGTGGCCTGCAGGCAGGAGACAAAGAAAAAAATCTTGGCTGCTCTCGGCCTCAATCCCAGGGAAAAGCGACAAATATTCCCGTGAAATTGAATCAGACATGGGAGCAACGCTCTCGCGCCGGCTTTCTCCAATTGAACCGAAGCCTTGCATAAGGAGAAAAAGTGATGCGAAACAAGTCTCTTCGGCTGATCGTGGTTGGTGCGACGGGGCTGCTTCTGCTTATGGTTGGGGGTTGCCACTCCACGAGCGTGACAGTGAGGGACGAGCCCGGATACAGGCGTGAAGCACCGCCCCCCCGCAGGGCCGCGGGCCCTCCCCCATGGGCGCCTGCACACGGGCACAGGGCCAAGCACCAATACCGCTACTACCCATCTTCCCATGTTTACTATGATACGGGAAGGAGCCTGTACTTCTATTATGCAGGCGGGAAATGGCAAGCCTCCGTGACTCTTCCGTCATCCATTCGAATCGACCTGAACGAGTGGGTGACGCTGGAAATGGAGACCAATGAGCCCTACAGGCACCACTCCGAGGTCGTGAAGAGGCATCCACCGGGACTGAAGAAGCGGCCGCCAAAAGGTAAACGCAAGTGAAGTCGGGCCTATAGAACGGATAACGGACGGATAAGAAACTGCTTTCCGTGAGGGCGGCTCACGGACAGAAGCGGGGTTGTGTGTCAAGAGTAAATTTGGCACCAGATATTGTGCACGACCTCGTGGGTGATGCAGGGCAGGCGCATCATCATCGAGACGTACGTGATCCGATGGGAGGCTTGGCAGGCTACTCCCCCAAGTCCAGCGATCTTCAGCGGTCTTTCCGCTGAATTTGCAGGCAGCAACCCCCTCTGGGCCACCACACCCCTTTCGGCCACCGGCGCCAACAGTCGCCGCGACGCAACTGCGAACAGCCATCATCGTACCGTAGCGCGGCGTTCCTCAGTATCTTATACACGACCTGAAGGTCCTCGCTAAAGGAAATGATTCGCATTCTACCCATGCACTTGGAACATACCAGGGGATGAACCTCGTAAACCTTTTGAATCAATCGCGCCCAGTTCCTGCGAAACTGCTTGGGTGAAAGCCGGCATTCGACCAGCGCCGGCGCTGGCTCATCCGTATTGGCTCATCGTGTGGTTTGCCCTCGATGGCCGCCATGGAAAGCGGCAAGGTGGAGTAAGCGGCAATAATGGTTTTCTTATAAAGGTCCACAACTCGTCGAGCTGCGTCTCCTTGAGCTCCAGCGATGCCAGCAGGCTTGAGAGCACACGTGCGCCGTGTTCGCCTGCACGAAGGATCACCCGGTTGACGGTGTCCTTGTCTAGTCCGAGCAACCGCGCGGTGGCCCGGACACCAACGCCTTCTGCCGTGTGGTGGATGATTTGCCTGATCGTCTCTGCAGGCAAATGCAACCCGAACAAGGCACTGGTTTGCGAGGCCGCAAAACGCTTCCCGCAGGTGCGGCAGTACAAAAGGTCGCGGCTCTTGTGCTTTCCATACTTGCCCGGTTGGAGATGTTGCCTTGCTTTCGGAGGCCGCAATCCTTGCATTTCTTGTTGGGGCAGAAGCATTGCGAGTTCGCTCACGGCTTGCCTCCAGCATGGATTAGAATGACGCTGGAGCAAACTTAACAAAAGCCAGGTGCCATCTCGTCGCAATGGGGACATCACCGACAAAGAGAAGATCGAAAAATACTGTGGGCCGCAGGTCTGGGACAAGAGCTTCTACGTGTGCGGGCCGCCGGGGATGCTCAGCGCCGTCCTGGAAACTCTAAAGGCGCTGATAGTGCCGGACTCCCGCATAGGGAACCGTGCGAAAGACGAAATTGAAATATACGACGGCAACGGTTGTTGCGACGCTGGTCTCCGCTGCGCTGATCTTGAGCGCGCTCAGGGTGGCGGCAACTCAAAAGGCGGGGCCGGAGCATGGGGCGACGCTTTTCTCTGAAAAGGCATGCGGCTGGTGTCATTACACCGAGTCGACGGACACCAAAACCGGACCGGGCGTGAGCTTTCGGCAGCCCGGTGTAGGCGTTAATTTTTTTTGGGGGGGGCCGGGGTGAGAGGTGAGAGCTATTGACGGAAGGAGGAAGTGCATGGAGGGGGAGGGAGCCGCTAACGGTAAAGGCTATGGAGACCTATGGCGATGTGTAACCGGCATAGCGCCGTGGACCAGTCTGTGCCGGTCTGGAACTCCCCCCATTGAATCCTGCCTGAGGGCACCGTGTGCAACCTCCACGTTGTTTGCTCCAGGGTAATCCTGGACGCCATTTCGACCGTGTCCCTTGCG